>Ga0105163_1000373_pt1 | contig 27261 bp, 29 predicted proteins | sample JNZ110809AmetaG_FD_81531 | JGI IMG/M metagenome (GOLD analysis project Ga0105163, IMG submission 81531) | Hot spring microbial communities from Jinze hot spring, China to study Microbial Dark Matter (Phase II) - JNZ 110809A | ecosystem: Environmental > Aquatic > Thermal springs > Hot (42-90C) >... | reverse complement strand
TGGCTTAATATTCATTTCTCGTAATCTATATCATTAAATACTATGGTTATAGGAATGCTTATTAAGCTTTTCGTAATTTATGTAAACTTGAATTTGCAAATTTCAGAGTTAAGCCACAAAGCACTCATTGCAAAACTATTCAAGTTTTCCTCTTTATTCTTTCTTCGTGGAGTTTCTGAGATTAGCGATGATGAATGGAAGCTTATTAAGTCCTTGCTTTCTCCTAGAATTAGTAGGCCTAGTGTTGATGATATGCTTGTTGAACGGTATTCTATACGTACTTATTACTGGTACAGATGGATATGTCTTCTAATTATGACATTACTCAACTTCAGGAGGCTTAAGAGGTGGAGGAGCTAGCGTTTGGAGCAAATACTTAACTTCTTAATATCTAAGGGTTACTTTAGGGTAAGCATAGATAAAGTTGTCGTCGATAGCAATTAGGGCTAGGAAAGGGGGTGCTTGTAGGCTATGATGGATATAAGCATATTAAGGATACGAAGATTCATGCTTTTGTATCGCCTGAATCCCTACCCTTAAGCCTTCAGGTTGGGCCAGGTAATGAGCATGATTCCAAACGCTTCGTAAAGCTCCTTGAGGATGTAAGGGTTAAGCATGGTAGACCTAGGAGTTATAGGAGACTCAGCATACGACACTAAGAAGATTAGAGCACACCTTAGAATAGAGGAATCAAGGCAAACATAAATTTAACCCAGGGAGTAAGCCTAAACGTGGAAGACTATATGGATTTGATGAGAAGGCATATAAAAGCATTCAAAATAAACATAAGATATGAAAGGCTAGCATCAACATTCCCAGTATTCATACAGGTAACATGCATAATAATATACTTGAGGGTTTACAATGAGTTCTATCATATTATAAGCAATCCATAACATATATGGAAGGAATACTATTGGCAATCATAATGGATAGAGACTAAACTTGAGGCTTAGTCTCTATAAAGATGATGGAACATCACGCTTTTATAACATCCGGATAAGCATCTTAACAACTGGGCGTGTCCAAAATTCATTCATAGAGCCACCTTACTACAATCTTTAAGCTTCTATTAAGTTTGATGGGAGAAACGTTAGATTTTATGGTTAATAATACTATCATTAACGTAAGCTCTATGAGGAAGATTGTTTATGTTGCTTGAGCCATTATTGAGGTAAACTCTATACGTATATGTGATGTTACAAACATGCTTAAGTTCACAAAGCCCAAAAATAGGAAGAAAAGTTTAAATAGAAACAGACATGAAAGAATATATGGAGAAAGCATATGAGTATGCAAGAGAAACATATTATGGTATAGTAAAAAGGGCTGAATGCATAGCATATGGGATTCTTGAAAAAGAAATTTCATACACAATTGCCCTCAAGGTCCAGCCACCAGCACAGAATGCAAACTATACAATAGAAAAAGCATCAAAAGATACCCAGTATTCTCCGATTAAGGAGGAAGTTGATCTTATAGGATCTTCAGACGAGTTTAGAATATGCATTTTAGAGAATGTTCCAGGATTTCCATATGATAAATGCAAATACTATCAGGCATACGGGATAATGGGCAAGATAGACATTTACATACCAGTAAAAATTGAGGTTTCAAAAAGAGTTGAAGGCAAGCCGGAAGACTTTATTCCATATGAAGTTTCAGCAATAATAGAATTGGTTGATCCACCAGAAAAACGACCAAAAGGAAGAAATGGAGCAAAATTTATAGATTCCATTATAAAAAAGGTTCCAGGAGGCGACAACTGTCCAGACATATTTGCTCCAAATGACTTCAGTGACAGGTGTAGAAGTAAAGGCGGCATAGACAAGATACAAAAAATAATATTGGATGGAAATAAAAAGGAATTTAAACTCTATAATTCTAATGCAGTCTTAGTACCAATAAAGGAAGTTGACGAAAGTAAAAAAGGCTATGCAAAAATATATTTACATTTTCCACCCATCAATGGAAATAATTATAGTCTTAAAATAAAACTTATCAATGGATGTGAAGAAGCTGTTTTAAAAGACAAGAATAATCCAAACTTACAAGTACCTTATGTTCAAACTCCAACAATAACAATATGGAAAAGAGTTACGATAGAAATGATAGCTCTACAGGAGGGAATAAAATATGAGGACATAAACTGGAAACTTATAAAGTCAACATTTTCACCTGCCTTTATAGAAGTTGAGGAACCGCCGCCGGGAAAAAGATACACGATAATGATGAAAGATTGGATGGATTATTTGGAAAAGGTAGTTTATAGTACTTGGCAAACTAATGCATGGAAAATATATAAAAATGCTAAATATACTACTATTCATCAACAAGACTTTGGTAGCTATTCTTTCCCCCAACCCCACAATAATATACCGAATTCTCAACTATTAACACCACCAGACAATAATCCAAAAAATCCTAACGAAACAACTTGGATGTTTTTAATGAATATAGCTAAGGAGATTTTTAAAGATATGCTTAATAAAATCAATAAAAATTATTACAACTTAATATCTTATCCTCTAAAAGGATATAATATTGGCTTCTGCGTTCTATTATGTAAACCTCCATTTTTGGGGTCAAGAGTTGGAGGATTACACTTTGGTAATAAACAGTTCTATTTTGTCTCAGGATGGAATATGGAAAAGAAATTCGTCCACAAGCTTGGGCATGCGCTCTTTTTAACTCATGGGGCAACATATCTTGTAAGAGAATCTGATTATAAATTTATAACAAGTCGTGAAGAACTTGGTTCTAAAGGACCATACTGGGATGATCATGACAGCGAAGACATGATGTCATGTGTAATGTCATATTTTGCTAATGTTAATTGGCACTTCTGTGGTCTATGCCAACTAAAGCTAAGATTATATGATAAGGAGAAAATGATAACAGGCAAAGACAATATCTTAAGAAAAATGTTGTATAGTAAAAAACCGAAAGTTTACTGGGTTGAAGATGTTCTCAAACAATCACAAAATGGAAAAATTCCCTGGCTTAAATTCCATGCAAACTCTAAATTCATTCTCAACAAAGGCAATGTAAAAGAGCTTAGATTAATTCCGTTATATCCTCCTGAAATTGTAAACAACGTAGATTATTACAAGGATTTAACAGGATTTACAAAAGGTATAAAGGGATCAAGTCCTGGTAGAGGATCCTGGCTTGTAGAAATAGAGGATCATGATTCAGGGCAATCTCGTATGGGAAACGTTAATGTCACAAAAAAGGGTAATTTTTGGATTTCAACCATCAAAATCAACTACAGAGGGAAGACAACAGTAAAGTATAGAATTTATTACGACATAAATAAGTTTGTAGAAAGCGACCCACTAGTTATTGAAACAATAGAGGAACAAATGAGTAAGGTTGATAATTTTGAGCTTTAAAGAAAATCTTAAACTTCAAATAAAGTTTAAGAGAAGAAAGTTTGTTAGGGGAGAATCTATTCCAGTAAGGGTTTGCCTAGAAAATGTAGGTTCAGATACTCTATTAATTAACGAACTAACATCTTTATCAAGTTCTTTATATTTTAAAATTTTGGGAAAGTCAGGTTTTAAGAAATCGTTTACGCAGCTTAGCTGGCTTTCACGTGAAGGCATCATACTACCCCCACCTGAAACAAAAACTTTTACGTTATCTCCAAATAGTAAAAAATGTTTGGACTTAGATTTGACAAAAATTTGTGGAGAACTAGCTGAAGACCTTTATAAAATAAAGGCAACATACACCTCTCACGGAATACTTTTCATAGATTCAGAAATTGTCCGGATAAAGATTATACCATCAAAACCAGTATACATTTCATCAACTAGAGATTATTTAAGATATGTTTATAATCCAATATATAGTGTTTGGATTAATAAATATGACACGAAATACTTCTTATATTTAATGATGAACAGTCCAAACTTTCCTAAAAACATTTGGTACAATAAGTGTATAACGAGATTAGATAAACCTTATGAGGCGCATGTTGCATTGCCTGAAAATTACGACCAAGGAAAAAATTGTATAGTTTGGAGTGAAAAAACACTCTCTTTAAATGTATTGTAGAAGATGAAAAGTTTTCTCTGAAAGGTTTCGAATTACCCTTCCAGGTAGACCGCATACTTGAACCGGCATATTTTTGTGAAGATGGAGTTTTAATAACTTTAGCATACAGTTTTGTAGACAATTCTTCAACTATATATTTGATTAAGATAGGAGAAGACGGAAATGTTCAAATAAAATCTCTAGAAACATTCAAAGGAGTATTGGATGAATATAATCTTGTCTATGATGAAAGAACACGAGTACACCTAGTTTATACGATAAAAGGATACAATGAATGTTATTATATTAAAATTTTTGGCGAAAACCTAGAAAAAGAGAGTAAAAGCATACTTTTTAAGAGCAAAAGCCAATGCTTTGCACTACAGCTTTCAAATAATTGCATAAGTGATGAAGGAGAAAGAATTTTAGCCTTACACTATCTAATATTAGAAGACGATAGATTAAATGCCCACATTCTAAATGTTAATGAAAGGGTTGAAGTAAAAAACATTTTTATACCGGTTCAAAAAGAGCTTAGGTTAAGGTGTATAGATGTTATTTTAGACGAAACCTGCATGCCACACTACCTCTTCCAAGACAAAAATGGCATACTATGGTATCAGCCAGTAGAAGGGGACATGATGCAGGCCTCCGAAAAAGGTGAAGTATGTCCTGGAAACATAGAGTTTCCAAAACTATTAATATCGTCAAGTCTAAGTATACATCATGGAATATTCATTAGATATATCAAAGATAGAAGAAATTTTGTGTACAAGAAGCTTGAGAAACTTTAACCTTCAACCCCCAATTCCTAGACAGGTTAGAAGTCTATAGTCTTCAACTTTAGGCTTTTCAAGTTCTCCCACTCTTCAGAAGCTTCACGTATTCATCTTCACCTTTAGCTCTATGGATCCACCTCAACAATCCAGTCAAATTTTTCAAAGGGTTTAACATATTCTTTCGTAACGAAGTATATAAGCATCTTCAATGGGAAATCGCAGAAAAGACCATGCTGAACACAATTAAAAGATTAGATAATACTATCCTGCTATCCTTAAGCTTCCTTGATTGTTCATGGCTATTTGTATATAAGCTTATATTGGTACGGCTTTCAAGGATTAGGAGGTTGAGGGTTAATAGCTTGATGAAACGGTTTATGGTAGTAGGCTATTCATGTAGTATGTATTGATGTTTAGCTAATTATGAGGCTTACGTTCCGTAATCAGTCTTAGATATTGGGTAGTTGAAGGGCTTGAAGTAGTATGTTCATATAAGATCTCTTAGTATATGCTTTAAGTGATTAAGCAAAAATCACATAAAGTCTTTAGGATAGTTAAGCGGCGTTCAGATTATTAAAGTATAGAATCAAAGACTTAATCTTTAAGGGAGACAGCAAGAAACTAACCTAGCTACATATGCGTACATAACCTAATAAAAACATAAACAAGAAGTGATGACAGTATGGTGAATACAGGCTACTTATGATGTGGTTTTCAAAATATTTAAGTTTTCATGCCTTAGTGTATTACTATACTGCTAGTCTTTACATTTTATGATCTATGTTTAGTCATGTATCAAATATTTTACTGTTAACATTATAGCTTCCATATTATCTCTCTATTTTTAGGTTGTAGTATGTTGCTCAAAACATCATTTCCTAATCTATCTCATCCGTATTGTACGCTGACTTTATGCTTAAGCTTATAATCAAGTCTCGGCGATCTTTAAGTTATGAATGTATCGAGCTTATGACTAGATGATTAGTAGTGGATTTCCATCAACAACTACATGACCTTTATCCCTCCTATACCTAAACATCATAACTATAATTTAATTCTCATTAGCTTCTATGCTTATAGTAGTATCGCCTATATACTTAAATGATTGAAGACTTAATATTCTATTCTTCTATAAGAATAGAATAATATTATAAGCAATATCATAACATATATGAAAGATATATTTTAGCTCTGCTTTCTAAAATAAGACTACAGTCTCCGCTCTACTAGTAGTTTATGTTTTGAGATAAATCAATCTATAGGCACTTCTGGATATATGTTGATTACCTCCCCCTTAAACTCCATTTCCCTATGGGTATAGTAAACGTTTTTCAAATATTTTTTAGCTATTTCTACAGCTTCAATTACCTCTTTAGGGGAGGGGGATCGCCATGGCACATTGCCGAACGGCATGAAGCCATCGATTCTATACGGTATATATGGATTAATATTTGCAATGAATTTAGCTATTTTCTCAATTTCATCTAGTCCAACCAATCCTGGAATTAAAATGCTTTCCGCCATAACTTTAATCCTGCTTTCACTAGCAAGCTTAAAATTATCTAGAACAGGCTTATTAGTTTGCCCTGTATAGAAATAGTGGATATCATCATTGTATGCTCTAATACTTATACAAATACTTGTAAGACCTGCTTTCTCCAGCTTTCTTATCATTTCCCAGTCTAAGATATAGCCATTAGTTGTCAAATAGGTTTTAATATTGAAATCATTAAGCAGCCGTATTACCTCCGGCAACTCTTCATCAAGAGTAGGTTCAGCTCCACCTAGAATAGCCTCTCCAGTATTGATTTTTCCAATAATAGACTTAAACTCACTTAAAGTTAATAGCTTAATATGCTTAATTTCTTTGAGGCGGCGTTTTAAATCTTCTGGGAGATGATAATACCATATAGTATCCTTTAAATAGCAGCCTCTACATTGAAAGTTGCATCCCTGAAAAGATATATAAATAGAATTATCATATGTATGTTGTACAATCTGATAAATCCTCGTCATCTCCATCACTTAACAAATAGTTTAAATAAACTCGCTTAAAGCTTTGCTGTTTAGTAAATCTGTCTAAGTAGGATTAGGTAAATTAATTTAAAAATAAGTAGTTAGATCTAATGTTTTTAATATTTAAAGGTTGTTATGGTCTACAATAATGTTTAATTATCATACTATAAGCAACATCATAACATATATGAAAGATATATTATCAGTAATCATGATGAATAGGATTGAAGCTGAATATGATGGAACACTATGTTTTCAGCGATAGGTTTATAAGTTTAATTTTTTAGGTAGAATTGCCTGGTAAAATTTCCTATAAATAAGTGAGAATATGAATTGGAAGCTGGTTTCAGCTATCTTAGTTATAGCTTTGATAATAGTTGGCTATATAGCTATCCAATCCTTAACTACTTATAAAACCTACACCATTACTAGTACTGAGTATAGAACAACTGTAACAACAGCTATCGAATATAGAACAGTAACAAAAACAGTAACAACTCCACCTCCAAAGTATCCGTTAACAGTTATGGATTTTCTAGGTAGAAATGTAAATATTACTAAGCCTCCACTAAGAATTGTTTCCTGTTCTCCACTATGTACGGAGGTTGCTGCTGTACTTGAACTTACAGATTTTATTGTCGGCGTTGATGATTATACTGATTTTCCTCCAAGTATTGTTAAGCTTAAGGAGCAGGGTAAGGTTTCAAGTGTTGGTGGTGTTACAACTTTAAGCGTTGAAGCTGTTGCTACGCTTAAACCTGATTTAGTTCTAGTTTCAGCAAGCCTCCAGAAGAAGTTTATACCTACGCTTGAGGAGCTTGGATTAACAGTTATAGCTTTAGATGCTAGAAACATTAATGATGTTTATAGTGAGATATTGATTCTAGGTAAAGTTACAGGTAGGGAGGAGCTTGCTGAGAGGATTGTTAATGAGATGAAGGATAGGATTGAAGCTATTCAGCAATCCCTCGCGGCTGTTAGAGTTAAGGTTAAGGTTTTCCAGTCTTCATGGCTTGAACCAATATGGACTACAGGTAATGGAACATTCCTAAACGATATAATAAGACTTGCTGGAGGATACAATGTGTTTATGGATGCTAGTGGATGGATAACTGTAAGCCCTGAATCTATAGTTGAGAGGAATCCTGAAGTTATATTTATTGGATGCACAATGATGGGTTTAAAACCTGAGGATGTTGAGTTAAAGCTAAAACAGATTCCAGGATTAGAGAATGTAGAGGCTGTAAGAAAGAATAGAGTCTACTTACTTTACGAGCAGGCTGAAAACATATTTGTAAGAGCTGGACCGAGAGTTGCTGAGGCTATTGAGCTTCTAGCTAAAATACTATATCCTGAAGTATTCAATACTAATATTCCGAATGTTATAGGGGATAATTATTTAAACTACGTTAAGCCCATGGTGAAGCAATGAATACTAAAATATTCCACATAACTTTTTATGATTATGACTTATCAGCATACATACACTTCCTAGACTGCAACTTTAAATGTAGAGGATGTATAAGAAAGATAAGCATATGGGATAATCACCTACCTACCAATGTAAGAAACAATCTTAAACTGTTGAGAAGCTTAAAGATTGAGGAGCTTAGAGATATTGTAAATATACTAATTCGTAAATACAGCTTGAAACGTGTAGTTCTCGGTGGTGGTGAACCTACAACAGATAGCTCTCTACCATCAATACTTTCACTATTAGAGTCTTTAAATATTGAGGTTAAACTACTGACAAATGCTTACAGTATGGATAGTGAGGTAGCTAGTATGCTGGCCCGTAAGGGATGTGAGGCTATTGTAAGTATTAAATCAATTGATCCCAGTAAGCATCTAGACTATACAGGCTTTCCTCTCAATCGGGTTTTAGAGAATTTTTCAGGAATGTATAGGCTTGGTGTAAATGTATCTGTTGAAACAATACTTATTCCAGGCTTTAATGATCCTATCGATATAGTAGGTATAGCTAAATACATATCATCAATAAATAGTGGAATACAATTAATTATAGATTCATATGTTCCTGTACCCGGCTCTTCATGGAGGAGACCGAATATGAATGAGCTTGAAGAAGCTGAATATCTATCTAAACAGTATCTTTCAAATGTTTATTGTAGAGGTAAAGTAATATCGGAAGGTAGAGGTAGAGTATATTTAGTATATCCAAATCCCCAGGATAACCTTAATATTCCTGAGTTTGCAGGCTATAATATTTCAAATTGTTTTGAGGGAATTTAATGTACGTTAAGGCTAAGAAGCTTAAACTACTAGTAACTACATTATCCGGCATAGTTATTCTATTTCTTCTAAGTATTCTCTCATTATCTATTGGCGCTTCACGTATTGGATTTCTAGATGTTCTACAGGCTATTAGGGGGATTGGTGATCAATCTATTGTTAATGTGGTTTGGAATATTAGGTTTCCAAGACTTCTCTCAGCTATGCTTGTCGGCTTCCTTCTTTCTGTTTCAGGAGTTGTTATGCAGACTCTATTCCGTAATCCACTTATAGATCCATATATTGGAGGTATTGCTTCAGGAGCTGCTTTCGGGGCATCTTTATCCCTCCTACTTGGATATACTCTTCTATCCCCTTCATCACCATATGCAATACCATTAACATCATTTATTGGCTCCTTCACCTCCCTTCTATTAACACTCCTACTTTCACGTTTAGCCGGTGGATCACCATTAAGCCTCCTACTTTCAGGAATTGCTGTAGGTCTCTTCTTCTCTTCAGCTACAACTGTAGTTATAGTGGCTGGTGGGGAGAAGGCTCATGGAGTTATTTTCTGGCTTTTCGGAAGCTTTGTAACATCTTCATGGCGTTTCCTAGCAATAGCATTCCCAGTATCGATTATAGCCATTATGTACGTGTTTCTAAATGCTAGAAGGCTTAATGCTCTCCTCCTAGGTGATGAAGATGCCTCCCAGCTTGGAGTAAGCGTTAAAGTGTTAAGATATACTCTACTAACTATTCTATCTATACTTTCAGCTCTAGCAGTATCCTTCAACGGTATTATTGGATTTATAGGTTTAATGGCTCCACATATATCTAGACTTATTGTTGGTAGTGATCATAGACTCCTCCTACCTTTAAGTATGCTTATAGGCTCAACAATTCTTGTTCTTGCAGATGTTGCTGCTAGAATGCTTATAGCTCCAGCAGAGCTTCCTGTAGGTGCTATAACCTCCGTTATGGGTGTACCTGTCTTTATACATCTATTATTAAGAAGGGGTAGATACTATGAGCTTTAAGGAGATAATTGTTAGTGATTTATCGTTTAGTTATGGTAGGGTTGAAGCATTAAGGAAGATATCGTTCACTATACGTGGAGGTGAATTTATAGGTATTCTAGGCCCTAATGGCTCCGGTAAAACTACATTACTGAAATGTCTATGTAGTCTTCTAAAACCATACGGTTCAATATATATTGATGGAACATCAATATATAAGTATAGTGCCAGGGAAATTGCAAGAATGATCTCCTATATTCCACCAACACCTCTTCCAGGTGGGCTATCAGTATTTGATACCGTCTCCCTAGGTAGGACTCCCCATATGAAGGGTTTATGGTGGGAGTCTAGAGAGGATGAGGATCTAATTCAATACTCTCTAAAATCTTTAAATCTGGATGGATTAGCTGACAGGAGGGTTTGTGAGCTTAGTAGTGGGGAGCAGCAGAGGGTTAAGATAGCTAAGGCTATTACACAGCAGCCTAAAATACTGCTTGTAGATGAGCCTACAGTTCATCTTGACTTAAAGCATCAAGTTGAGATTATGGATATTCTTAAAAGCCTAACATATAAGGGATTAGCTGTCATAGCTGCACTCCACGACTTAAATCTAGCACTAACATATAGCGATAAAGTCGTAGTTTTAAATAGTGGTAGAATTGTTGCTTATGGTGATCCGAAAGTAATCCTTACAGAGGAGTTGATAGAGAGGGTTTATGGTGTTAAGGTTAAGATCATGTGGGATAATGAGTTAAACCATCCAGTAATAACAATACTTAAAGCGGGCTGATGTTTTATGAGGATAGTTAGCTTATGGCCCTCGATATCAGATACCATATCTAAACTCGGATTAGAGGATTCTATTATTGGTGTTACACCATACTGTTTAAAATACTTAAAGTTAAAGCATAGAGTTGTTGGGGGCTGTCTTGAGGTCGATTCTCCTAAGCTTAGTAATCTAAAACCTGACATAGTACTCCTAGAAGGTAGACTGCAGAAGGGTATTGCTGAGAAATTGATGAGGGAGGGATATAGTGTATATCTAATTCCATTTCCAAGAAGTATATTTGGAATTCTTGAAAACATAATTCTCATAGGTTCAATACTTGGAAGGCTTACTGAAGCTAGGAGGCTAGCCTACGAAATACTTAACGAGTTGATTGGTCTTAAAAGGAGGGAGCTAGCGGGATCCATATATGTTGAGCTTTGGCTTGGTGATGATATTGTTACATGCGGATCATTAACGTATATCGATGATATGCTTTCCTGGATTGGTCTTCAAAACATATTTAGTGATGTAGCATCCGAATTCTTTAAGCCTAACTTTAACCATGTTAAGATAAGGAATCCCCACTTAATTGTAGTAAATTATGAACCCTATCCTAAGCATAGAGAGAGGATATCTAATATACTGGAAATCTTTAAGGAGAGGGGATGGGAGGATATGGAGGCTATTAAGAGGAGGAAAGTAATACTGATAGAAGAGAGCAGTACTGTTAACCTAGCTCATCACGGTCCATCAACAATTACCAGTACATTAAGATATCTCTTATCAAGGTCTTAGAATGAATAGCCAAACCTATAGGAAAATACCATCTATAGAAGCTATAGTAAGCCCAGTAAGGAGGATATATATTAATCTAGCAGGATGCAATTTTAATTGTAGATCCTGTTTTGCAATAGCTAAGTATGATGTTGGCAGAGAGTTTACAGTTAGCAATCTTGTAGAATTTATACTTAAAATATGCAGTTATATATGGGGGATATAGCCAGCGAAGCTGTATTAACAGGCGGTGAGCCAACTCTTAACCCCTCCTATATGTTTAATCTGATCGAGAGGTTAAAGAATCTTAATATGAAGGTTGAGGTTTCAACTAATGGATACCTACTTGCTAATAAGGATTATATAGATAAGCTAAAGAAATGTTGTGTTGACCTAGTTAAAATAGATTTAAAGGCATTCAGTAATGGCATACATCAATGGTATACGGGTAAGGATAATGAAAACGTATTGAAAGCTATTAAGCTATTACATGATCAAAATATAAATTTCCTTATACGTACAATCTTTATCCCTGAAGTAGTTGATTTTAATGAGATCGAGAGGATAGCATTATTCATAGCAGGTATTAGTAGGAATATTCCATATAGAATATACCAATTTGTACCTAGCCCTGGAATTTCAAGAAGACCTACAAGAGATGAGATGATCAAGGCTTTAGAGATAGTTAAACAGTATTTAAATGATGTTAATGCACTAATTGATGTTGAATCCTTCCGTGCTGATTGGAGACATATTGAAATATGTTCTGACGATCTTTATGAAGTATATAGGGATATAGCTGAAAAATCGGAAAAAGCCATTAGAGGATGGAAGCAAAGATATAGAATAGTTAAAATGAGCGAGATATCCAAATGAATTTGGGATGGCGTTATGGTTAAAGCCTATATAGTCGGCGTCGGTCCCGGCTCATCTGAGTACTTAACGGAAAAGGCTAGAAAAGTAATTAGTGAAGCAGATATTATTGTTGGCTGGAGGCTTGATTTACTGCCTGCAGATAAACTAATTAAAAATAAGGAAGTCTACATACAGGATGTTGATAACTATATTGAGGTTGTTAGTAGAGCTGCTGAAAGAGCTAAGCTAACAGGTAAAAGTATTGCTGTGTTGAGGATAGGTGATCCATGCATTTCATCAGGTCTAAACGGTCTTCTAAAAATATTTAAGGACTTTGATGTCGAAATTATTCCCGGAATAAGCTCCATACAAGTTGCAGCATCTATAGCGAAAATAAACCTTGATGAATCCGTTATAGTTTCCCTTCATGATGGTGGGAATGCTATTAGAAAGATGGAGTTTATAGCTAATATGCTTAATTATGGTAGACATGTAATACTACTTACAGGCCCTGAGCTTAAATTAGAGGAAGCTGCGGGAGCTCTAATCGCTAACGGTATAAGTAAGCAAACACCAGTTATTGTCTGTGAAAATTTAACGCTTAGAGGAGAATATGAAGGACTTCATGAAAACGTGTTTGTAGGGGTATTGGAGGATCTCCTATTGAGGAGATTTTCATGGCTTTCAATAGTTGTTATTAAATGTAGGGATCATAATGAATATTAACCCCTCATCACTAGTTCTTTGGTTTGCTACGGAGAAATGCGATGTCGGATGTAAACACTGCTGCTATCCACCCCTAAGTGGAAGAGAGCCGGGAACTGATGAAGCTAAGCTTTTAATATCAAATGTAGCTAAGCTCGGAGCTAAATACTTTGCTTTTATAGGTGGTGAACCACTACTTAGAGAAGATATTACTGATCTAGTTAAATACTGTATTAATTGTAGGCTGAAGCCCTATATAGTTACGAAGGGTGGAAGATTAGCCGGCGGGGAGGCTGAGAAGCTAGCTAAAGACCTCCATAGGTTAGGAGTTAAGATTACGGTTGCTGTTGATGGTGTAACCCATTCAGTTATAGATGCGATATGCGGAAAGCCTGAAATATACGATAGGATTATGAATACCATTAAGGTATGTTTAAAACACAATATTCTTCAAGGCTTCGTAACTGCGGCATTAAAGCCAAACATCTCCGAGATACCGTTAACACTTGATTTAGCATCAAAGATCAATTTGGAGAGATGTGTAATATTTGGAATTAGGCCTACAGGTAGAGGTAGAAGTACATTTAATATGTTTGCCCCCTCACCTTTAGAATACGAGGAATTCATGAGGAAGATAGCTTTAGAAGCTAGGAGGGGAAGATGGAGGCAGGAAGTTTTCGTTTATGATCCGTTATTTATGAGAATACTTAAAGAGACTTCTTCACAACAGTACTCTAAAATATGTAGGGTAGTTATATTTTGATATAGATTCTATGGGTTATGTAATGCCATGTCTCTTCGCATCTTTAAGGTTTGGAAACATACTGGAAGATCCTATAGAGGAGACACGTTACAATATGATTGTTAAGACGAGAGATCTAAGAGATCCTGAAAAGCTAAAGGGAAAATGTAGATCCTGTAATTATAGGAGTATATGTGGAGGATGTAGGGTTAGATCATATGAGTTAGGTGGAGACTGGTTTGGGGAGGATCCATTATGCAGCTACAACCCGGAGGAATCTACATCGTCGGGATAGGTCCCGGAGATCCTCAATATCTAACTCTAAGAGCAAGAGGAATTCTGGAAAGAGCTGATATTATAATTGGATTTAGACAGGTATTATCCATAGTAAGGAATATGACTGGTGGAGTAATGTTAGCTCTTGATAACGATGTAGTTAATACATTAAAATACGTAAGTATGGAAGCTAAGGCAGGAAAGCTATGTGTAATATGCTGCTGGGGTGATCCTAAATTCTCTAATGTAGAGTTTATTAAACTCATTAGAGAAGTATGTGAAGATGTTAAAGTTATATGTGGGATAAGCTCTATACAGATAGCTTGCTCTATACATGGATTACCGATGGAGGAGGCAATATTTATAACATTTCATAAAAGCGGATCATTAGATAACGATAAGAATGAATTATTAACATTCCTAAGGAATAGTACGAGGAAGATAGTATTGCTACCTAGACCGTGGGATTTCATGCCAAGGGAGATAGCGGAGTTCCTAATAAACAATAATTTGCCTCCTGAAATTAAATGTACTATATATGAAAACCTTACTCTAGAAAATGAGAGAATTAGGAGATTTAGGTTGCTTGATCTAGCACATTGTAGTGAGAGATTTAGCGATTTAACCATAATGATTATAGAACGTTAAAATCATTTAGTTATGTATTCTCCACATCATATAGCCTGGCAAACAACATATAAATGCAACTTGTCATGTATTCACTGCTATGCAGCTGGTGTAAGTAAAAATTTACTCTCAACAACTGAAGCTAAAAGAATCATTTTAGAGGCATTAGAGATAGGTGTAAAGGCATTTGTGTTTACAGGAGGCGAACCCCTACTTAGAGATGACATTATGGATTTGATAATTTATGTCTCTGATTTAGGTTTAAAACCTATACTAGCAACTAACGGTACCCTACTAGATGAAAATAGAATTAGAATATTAAAGGAATTTAAGGCATCAGTAGCAATAAATCTTCCGGCAATCAATGAAGAGATACACGAAAAATTCACGGGCGTAAAATCATCATTAAGGCTTAAGCTTAACACAATCAATAAATGTAGGGAATATGGATTAGAATGCTCCATTGGAATTGCTATTACTAAGTTAAACATGGTGGATATTGATTCCATAATTCAACACATGGAGAATATGGAGATCGATATACTCGCCACCATACCCTGCGGTAGAGCCTCACCAGATATTATTCCAAGCGGTTTTGAATACTATTCCCTCCTTAAACATCTTCATGATAAATGGAAAGCATACCCAATGAATATGTATGGAAAAGCTAGAATATATGTTTATGAACCCATATACAATGCTTTACTTGCTATAAGTAGCTATATGGAGAGTTTAAGTAGGCTTTGCTCAATAGGTGAAACCCTACATGTAATGGAGGATGGTAGTATTAAAACTTGTATTTATCTACCATACGTTTTAGGTAACGTAAGAAAGACAAGTTTAGCTAATATATGGAGGAAGCTAGTCTATGATAAACTTATAGGTAGACTTAGAGATCCCAAAGAGCTTAAGGGATACTGTAATGTTTGTAAATTAAGGAATGTATGTGGAGGATGTAGAGCAAGAGCCTACCACATGGTAGGAGATTTATTTGCCTCAGATCCTATATGTAGCCTACCTATTAGTACTAACGGTAATATCTCCATATAGCTAACTGTTTAAGTGGATCTAGAAGCTAGACTTAGTAAGAAATGTTTTCGGTTAAGCATAAATAGCTTAATGATATTTCAGCATTTAGTATTGTTATTAAAGAATGCCTTAGCTCCCTAAGCAATGGTTTCCGATTCTACTATACTTCCATTCGAAGATATTCGATTATGATCTATTCCTTTAAGAGTTTTAGAGTCGTGATACATCATTAATTAAGAACTTCACCCTCATCACAATACTTCACTGAGAATTCTATGTTATGATGTTCTTGTAGGCTCTCATAGCTATCATCATATTCCTTGATATCTAGTTCTATAGCGATCTTCTCATCAATATTGGTTTCAATTCATCTAGAGCTATAACTTCCAGAATTCTAATAATTTACATTATTTCTCATTAAGCCCCTCATTAATAGATGTCCTAGAACTCATGGCCTCAGACAATATTCTAAATCCTATAAACATCTAGCATGAAACAATAATAAAATTTTATAGGTTATAAGCTCTATTTGTATTTAATGGAAACGCTTAAATGTCCGCTTAAAATATTATGTTGTGAAGGCTGCAGTTCTTAGAAGGATAGATTTAATTGAGAATAAACCTATTATTATTGAGGATTTAGATATTCCTATCCCTAAACGTAAACAAGTAGTTATAAAGGTTTCTGTATGTGGTATTTGCCGTACCGAGCTTGATGAGGCTGAGGGAAGGCTGAAGCCTAAGCTTCCAGTTATTCCTGGACATCAAGTTATCGGTAGGATATATGAGTCTGGAGCCGAGGTATCCAAGTATAGAGGGGGTGAAAGAGTTGGTGTTGCATGGATATATCACTCATGTGGTAAATGTAGCTTCTGCTTAAGAGGACTTGAAAATCTATGTTATGAATTTAAAGGTACTGGATGTGATGTTGATGGTGGATATGCTGAGTACATGGTTGCCTACGAGGATTTCACATATCCAATCCCTAACGTATTTACAGATGTTGAAGCAGCTCCACTACTATGTGCTGGCGCTATAGGTTATAGAGCTCTAAAACTTACAGGTATGAGGAATGGAGAGATTATAGGGCTTTACGGCTACGGATCCTCAGCACATATTACTCACCAATTAATCAAGTATCTATATCCAGACAGTAAGGTCTACGTATTTACTAGAAGAAGAGGAGATGAACCTAGCAGGCTAGCTGAGAGATATGGTGCAGAATGGGTTGGTGAAACAGGTGAAACACCACCTAGAAAGATTAACTATGCTATAGATACAACCCCTACAGGAATACCTGTAAAGGAGGCTTTAAGAAATCTAGAGAAAAACGGAAGACTAGTTATGAACCTAATAAGAAAGGAAACACTAATTCCAGAGCTTGACTACACGATCCTATGGGGTGAAAAAGAAGTTAAAACCGTTGCAAACATTACAAGGAAAGATGTTGAAGAATTCCTGAAGTTAGCAGCTGAAATACCTATTAAACCTGAAGTAAGAGAATTCAAATTAGAGGAAGTAAATGATGCTCTATTCATGCTTAAACATGGAAAATATAGGGGAAGCGGAGTATTAAAGATAAGTTAAATCCAGCTGGAATATTTACCAGTTAGCTAAGTACTAGATGCTTATGCCAAGTTTAAAATTCATAGTCTAAACACTAGGAAATATGCTTAAGCTTTGAAATTACTTTAATCATAGTTAAGCCGTTTACATGAAGTCCCCATTATTAAAGTTAAACATACTTCCAAAAACATGATAGGGAATAACATTGCCTCAAAGAATACATAGCAAAACCATTAACAAAGCCTATTGATTTACTTTCATGAATCTAATTTCAGTATTTTCCTAAAGCCATATCTAGCTCAACCCATACAGCTTTGATTAGAACACATGACACTACACATACAATACATCAAGGTATGGCTTCACCTACCTTCTATAAATTATATTCTGAGTAAAAGGTTTAATTACATCAGTTTTGTTTAAACTATTACCTATACTTACAGTAGATGTAGACTTCAATATTCTAGATTTAAAGGATTAAGAGCCTATGAAAGCAGTATAGTTAAGGAGGGAGTGTTGCTGGAGGAACTGTTATAGCTGTAATTATGAAGATAGGATTTCCACAGCAAAGAATGATATACTTAGAGAAGTTGAGGAAAACTATGAGCAACTAATAGGCTTAAAATAGCTTTCCACATCAACTCTACATCATAGTATATGTGTAACATGTTAAATTGTCTAGATCATTCTCAACGTATTGCTGAAAGTAATTATTAGAGTTAGTGATAGATTTAGCTTTGTGGCTTAATATTCATTTCTCGTAATCTATATCATTAAATACTATGGTTATAGGAATGCTTATTAAGCTTTTCGTAATTTATGTAAAGTTGAATTTGCAAATTTCAGAATTAAGCCACAAAGCAATAGATTTATAAGTAAGGGTAATTTTGCCTAAATATGTATGTTTCCATAGAGAATTTTAAAGATGATTTGCTTAAAATATTGTATGGTGTAGTTAGTGAAGATATTGGTGAAGGTATTCTTCTTTCAGGTGGATTAGACACTTCAATACTTGCTTATTTACTACGTAGATATGTAAAGCCTGAAGCTGTAACTGTATGTTATGGCTATGATGCACCGGATTTATATTATGCCAAGATAGTAGCTGAGTTTTTAGGTTTAAAGCATCATGTTAAAAGCTTTACTGTGGAGGATGCTTTAGGGGCTACTAGAAGTATTATTAGGATTCTTGGAACTTTTGATCCTATGGAGATTAGGAATGATATACCTCTATATATTGGGTTAAGATACGCTAAGAGTTTAGGTTTAAAATCCATTGTAACAGGTGATGGTGGAGATGAGCTTTTCGCAGGCTATCCATTCCTATTTAAGCTTAAATGTGAGGAAGTTGAGGAATGGATTAGAAACGTATCTAGTAGATGGTTTTTCGCTGCTAAGCCTCTAGGTGAATCTATTGGTTTAAGGGTAATACAGCCCTTCACCAATACCAAGATTGTAGGTTTTGCATTGAAAATCCCTGTTGAGTTAAAGATTGGAGAGTTTAGAGGGGTTAAGTATGGTAAATGGATTCTACGTAAGGTTTTTGAGGAGTATTTACCTAGTGAAGTTATTTGGAGACCTAAAAACCCATTAGAGATAGGTAGTGGAAGCGTAAAGCTTTCGGAAATTTTTAGAGTTGATAACTACGAGTTTAGGGAGCTTTCTAAAATCGTTAAGCTTAGAGACGCTGAGCAAGCATTCTATTTTAAAATATATCTTGAAATCTTTAAGGAACCTCCTAAGCCTGGAAATGGTGAATATAAATGTCCAAGCTGTGGTGGAGGAGTTAAAGCTGGACAGAGATATTGTAGGGTTTGTGGATATTATCCCTTGCGGTGAATTTATGGTTAATACTTTAGCTATACTTCTCGATGGGGCTGCTGATGATAGAATACCTGAGTTAAACTATAGAACTCCTCTTGAAGCTATTAGGAAGCCATTTATTGATGGCTTAGCTTCAAGAGGCATATATGGTTGTACGGATTCCAAAGAGTATACTCATCTATTCCTACTTGAGCTTCTTACAGGTAATAGTATATCCATTCCTAGAGGCGTTGTTGAGGCTTTAAGTTTTAACATATCTTTAGATTCCGGATACGTTGCCTATAGGCTTAGTCCAGCTATTATCGAGAATGGATTTATTAAATGGATTTACAATTTATCTAAGGAGAATGAGCTTAGGATATTTAGAGCTGTAAATGATAGTTTAAGATATTTGGAATCCCCGAAAATATATTTCTACAGTGGCTGTAAGGGAGTTCTTATAGTTAAATCATCGAAAATACTAGATTTCCCATCCCCTCCATCACCTTCAATGCTTAACATTGACCTAGATATGTTTAGAGACTTCATTACTAGCATAGCCTCCAAAGCTAATGGTTTAACACTAATACCCTGGGGTGGTGGGAAGCTGGAGCCTATTAACGTTAAGTCTAAGGTTAAACTGTTAACTATCATCTCTAAAAGTCCATCAGTACTTGGTATAGGCAATATTTTAGGTTTTAGTAGTATTAGAGTTAGTAACAGCGTTTCTGAGGGTTTAGATAAGTCATTGGAGTACCTTAAAACATCTAATGTGCTTCTACATGTTGAGGAGATCGATGATATAAGCCATACGAAATCCTTTAGTTTAAAAATGTCGATACTGGAGGATATCGATTTAAAGCTTAGAAGTAAAATTGAGGAGATGGAGGGGTTTAGAGTTGCCATTATTATAGATCATGGAACCTCATCACTAACAGGTAAACATTTAGACGTTAATGTGCCGTTTACAGTATCCAAAGTTACTGGAACCCTGACTTTTAAAGTTAGATTCTGTGAGGGAATTGGAGACTATACTCCACTTAAAAGCTTAGCTGAGGTGTTGTTCAATGGATATTGATTTGGAGATTAAAGGTAATGACTTAGTTGTAACTCTTCCATGGGAGGCTAAAGCATTATCTACAACTGTTTATGGTGGAGGCTTTAAAAACAATCTTAAATATGTAGTTTTCCATCATGTTCCACACGACTTTAACGCCGATCCTATAAATGAATGTAAACATGTTCTTGAAGATTTAGGTCTTAACATGAATCAATCATCAATATTCCTTACAGCTGTTTCCATACCTGAAAGCTATGTAGCTGTTAAGGATGGTGTTGATGATGTGTCCTGCTTCACTACAGTAACTGTTGGGTTAAGTAATCCTGTCAGTATTGCATGTAGTAGTCTAGATAAAGGAATCTCAACAATAAACATTCTTGTAGTTGTGGATTGTGATGTTTCAGATAACGGCTTAGTTGAACTTGTTAAGACAGTAACTGAATCCAAGGTTTCAGCAGTTCACGACTTAGATTTGAGATGTGGATTATCCTACGCTATTGGAACCTCAACAGATGCTTTAATTGTAGCTTCTCTTAGAAAGCCTCCAACTAAAATCTATACTGGTCAAATTACATCTGTAGGAAGCCTAGTATCTAGGCTTGTTCATGAAGCTGTTATTAAGGGAGCTGAGAAGTGGGGTTTTAGCCGGAATAGATCTATAGTTAGAAGACTTGAGGAGAGGGGGATTAAGCTAAATGATATTATTGATTCTGCCTTAACCCTCTTCATACCGTGGAATGGCTTAAAGCCTAAGGAAGCCTACGAATTGATTAAAAGTGAATTATTAAGATGTTTAGAGGATATTAATGTTGTAAGTATTATTGATGCTGCTTTAAGACTTGATGAGGATGCAAGAACAGGGCTTATACCGAATCTAAATCCTCAACAGTATTTCTCAGATCCTGTAAATCTGGTTTCAGATGAGATTCTAGCATTATCTCTAGCCCTCTATCTTAATGGATGGAATGCTGTTTTTGAGCTTTACAGATATGATACTAGGAAGCCTGGAATACTATCAAGGCTTCCACCATTCATAGATGATATTATAGCTTCACTAATAGCTGGCGTAACGTCGAGAATTTATAGTTCTAGAAGGCTATGAAGACAATAGTAATGGCTGGAGGTATTGGGAGAAGACTTGGAGTTGATGAGAAGCCTCTAGTTGATATTTGCGGTAAACCAATGATAGAATGGGTTATTGATGCTTTAAGGAAAACTCGTGGAATAGATGAAATAGTAATCGCTACATCAAGACATACCTGGAAAACACGTAGATGGGCTGAGTCTAGAGGATTCGGAACTATTGAGACAAGCGGGCTTGGATATGAACATGATATTGCTGAGGTCTCAGCTTATGGTACACCATGCCTAGTTATAGCTTCAGATCTACCATTAATAAAATCTGAAACAATAGAGAAAATAGTTAGGGAGTCGTTAAGCATCAACTCCCAAATAATAACCGTTGTTACACCATTAGAGAACTATATTAGACTTTCAGATGTTAAAAGTATTTCACCCTTAAACCATAGATATCAGCCTACCGGCATATCTATAGTTAAGTCGCCGATTAGGCTAGGTGTTGAGTCATCATATAGTAGTTTAGTTATTGAATCATCAATTGAGCTTTTAAACGTAAATACCTTAAATGAGCTTCAGATTGCAAGAAGTATTTTATGTGGTGGTAGGAATGATTCACGGCGGTAATGTATGGATTTACGGTGGGCCAAGTAAAGTTCTAGATTTCAGTTCAAATACGAATCCCTTAGGCCCCCCTAAACTATTAGCTGACGCCTTAATGGAGGCTATTGAGGGAAATATTTTCTCATACTATCCCGAGCCAACATATACTAGCCTTAAAGAATCTCTATCTAGATTTCTTAATGTTGACTGTAGGCTAATAGAGGTGTTTAATGGTGCTTCTGAAGCACTCTTCCAGTTAGCCTACATGTTTAATCCCCTAAGCTTTGTTTTAACACCACCATCATTCATAGAGTATTGGCGTATTGCATGCTCTCTTAATAGAAGAATTTATGAGGTAAAATATTTAGATATGGGTGATAACTATATTCTAGATATTGATGGAATTGTTAAGGCTTTAAGTAGGGTAAGTAATGGATTAGTATATATATGTAATCCCAACAATCCTACTGGAACCTTGACTGTAAGGAAAGGTATTGAGGAGATTGTTTTAGAGGCTTCGAGAAGGGGTAGCCAGGTTATTGTTGATGAATCATTCATGGATTTCACTATGGAGAACCAATCAGTTATTGAGCTTGTAGAGAACTATGAGAATCTACATGTAGTTAAATCGTTAACTAAGATTTTCGCCTCACCTGGATTAAGACTTGGACTAGTAGTATCAAGTAGAATTGAGGATATGGGGAGATTCATGGCTCCATGGCGTGTAAACATCTTAACATCGTACGCATTCAGCAAATTCCTACAGGATTTAAGCTATGTTAATAACTATATTGATAGATCTCGTAGAGTCATATTTGAAGAAGTTAGCAGATTAATACCTATCCTTAAAGATTTGAGGACGAATCCATACAATACATCAGTAAACTTCATACTGGTCAAGCTATCTCTTAGAGTAGACTCAACAGCATTAACTGAGACTTTAGCGTTAAGATATGGAATACTTATTAGAGATGCCTCAACAATACCTGGCCTAAATAAAAGCTATATTAGGATATCCGTGAGGAGAAGTAGTGATAATTTAAAGCTTATGAAGGCTTTAGGTGAAGCTTTAAGTGTCTAAGACTTTTAAAGCTATTAAATCATTACTATCCTTCTTCACAACAATTCCTGTAGGTGAATGCAATATTGATGATACTGCTGAATACTTTTACCTCTCCCCAATAATTATCGGATTAACAGTAGGCACCATGCCCGCAATATTAGTAGTTGCTTTATCCAGATATTTTAGAGCTCCCTTACTGGTTGTTTTCTCATTTACGCTTTACATGTTTATTACTGGCTTCCACCATGTTGATGGCCTTATGGATTTTGCAGATGCATTAATGGTTAGAGGGTCTATGGAGAGGAGGAGGGAGGTGCTTTACGATAAGTATACTGGCTCAGCAGCCATAATCTCAGTAGCTTTAAATCTATTATTAGCTATTACTGCTCTATCAGTCCTTCCTATACATAGTATTTTTAAAGCATATATAGCCTCCTCAACGTTTTCAATGCTGGCAGCTGTTACTGCTTCATATATGGGTCCACCCATGATGCATGTAGGTTCTGGAAAGCTATTCATAGATAAAATTAAGGGTAGGAAGGATAGGGTTACTATTGCATTATTTTATTCAATTATGATTGCACTATTGCTTGGCATTCATGGAGTTTCCTCACTCATACTCTCCCAAATAGTTTCTCTACTGATTGTCTATAAGGCTAGGAAGGCTTTCGGCGGCTTAAATGGAGATGTTCTCGGAGCGATAATCGAACTTTCAAGAACAGCCTCAATAATTGGATTTGCCATTTCATGATGGTCTATGGAGGTTATATTAGCCTTAATAATTCTCATACTTTCAATATTACTAGATATATTTTACGGTGAACCTAAGGGAAGGCTATTAAGACTACATCCGGTGGTTTTATGTGCCTCAATAAGTAGACTGATTGTAAAGCCTAATTCAAGTAGAATTCATGGATTACTAACATTTACAATACCTGTCTCCATAGTTTTAGCAATATATTTTTCAATACAATACCTAGCCCTACAATTACTAGGTATTTTAGGTTATGTTATAGTTTCAGTATTAATATTGAAGACAACGTTCTCAATAAATCTACTCTATAGTATTGTAGTGAATGCATATAAGTCTATGGAGAGTGGGAATTGGAATAATGCAAGACACTATGTTCAGCAAATAGTTAGAAGAAATGTATATGTTCTCGATGAGGAGCATACAGTATCAGCAGCTATAGAGTCCCTGTTTGAAAGCCTTGTTGACGGATACATTTCCCCACTATTCTACTATCCATTCCTAGGCGTTAAAGGCTCACTTCTACAAAGAGCTGTAAACACTATGGATAGCCTCGTAGCCTATAAGACTCCTGAATATATGGGTGAGGGATATGTATCCGCTAAGGCTGATACCATTCTAAACTATGTTCCTGCAAGATTAACAGCCATACTAATCATAATATCCTCAGCAATTCTAAAACTTAACTGGAGGAGAGGATTAAAAATACTTTTAAGAGACCATTCTAAAACTGAAAGCCTAAATGCTGGATGGCCTATTTCAGCTATAGCTGGTGTTTTAAATGTAAAGCTTGAAAAAATAAACGCCTACAGTATAGGAGATCCCGAGGAGAGGTTAACCCCCAAGAAAATAATGGAGGCTATTAAAATATATAAATTATCAACAATTCTAGCAACACTACTAATACTAACCCTTACAATTATAGTTAGAAAAACATTACCATGGATTCTATAATATACCCAAAATGGAATTCATAACTAACAGCCTCATTCGCTTAGCTGCTATGCAGCTAGTATATATTACTTTTATGATTCTAAAGTATTTTAGCTGTTAACCATTGATTTAACTATTCTTTTACCCCTCGGCTGAGGAATAATTTTAAGCTTAGCATTTTCAAAATCAAGGTTAAGCTCATATCCTTCAAATAATTCATGTAGAAAAACGGCTAATGCACTAACCTCAGAGTGAGGCTGATTTGTTACTGAAACATTCCAATCTGCAATTAAATACATTTCCCGTGGAACCTTTCTACTACCTACAACCACAAGCTTTCTCCTAGTAGACCTTCTTATCTCCCCAATAACATCTCTAATAGGAAGCCCATACATTGTAAGATGAACTACTTCACCACTACTCTTCCAGCTTCTAGCAAAACGTAAGGGGTTCTCTACATACTGAACTTTAAACCCACCACCCCATAAGCTCGTAACTTTCCCAATGGTTTTAATTATATTCTCATCAAAGTCACCTGAAAAATACATACCTTTAGCTCCAAATGCACGGGCAGCTAATGCTACATGAGATGTTACCCTTACATCCCTCATTACCCTATGTGAAAGCCTTAAAACCCAAACCTCCATTAACCCCATAACCACCTACAGTTTCCTAAGGATCATTAAACATTTAAGTTTTTCCAAATAATCTAGAAACCAAATTAGATAAAGAAGTTAATATTATAATTACATCCCACCTTATCCACGGGCTCAGGAATACATTAGATCAGCAAAACTTGAATTATTTTGGTTAGGTTATGATGAACAATACGTTAAATATGACTAATATAAATACAGCTAATAGATCAGACATCATCAATGTGTATACAGTAACATTTATGGATCTAGCAAGTATATCAAATATATCTGAAATAAATACCTTTAATGGATCAGGCGCATTAACAGTAATATTGGTATTAATCTTAAAATGATGAAACACTATTTGTTAAGGGAATGAAGCGGAGCAGCTTTTATTATTTCTTGTAGTTTATTTACTGATTCATCAATGGTATTTATAGTGTAGTTTTGATGCTTCTCTAGGAATTTCTCTCTATGTTCACCTTCAAGCCATAAATGATAATATAGGCTATTATATAGATCAAATAATGCATTTATAAGCTCACCTAACCATTCAGTAAGAACTTCTCTTGATGTATTCTCACTACTTAAATAGGCGCTTATTCTAATGATGGTTTGTGCTAGGTGTTTTGAATAGGATTTTAAATTAAATAATGTATTACTTAGCTCAGGGTATTTATAGGCTAAATCACCACTATGGTAAGCTATAATATAGAAACCCTCATAGGACCTGCCTAAAAGAAATACTGCTTCAGTAAGCTTACCTTTCTCTAAGTAAATTATAGTATCATTAAGCCAGTGATAAACATAATCTACTTCATCACATAGAGGGATAACAATTCTATGTTTTGTATACCATGCATCATATTGCTGGTAATTAACCACAATATATGTGAGATAAAGATTAAGGAGACTAGAGAGAATAAAAAAAATAGAAATAATTTTAGTGATGTGCATTATGTATCACCTACGGTATAACTACTATGTTATACATTGTGCTTGGAAAGTTTACTTGATGAGATACCAAGTATCCCTCTTCATATTGATGTATAAGAACATTACCCCAAACCTTCATTTTATAGCTTCCAATATCTTTTGGATTCATGTCAAACTCAACCCCGACATCATTTGGCCTTCTCCCATTTCGTCCATTTAAATATCCAAAAATTTCATTCCATCCTAAGTAGTCAGGATACTGCTTTCTAGGTCCATAATTATCCCAGTATAACCTTTGCGAATCAGGCTCAGAGGTGCTTGCTATTACTTGAGCCCACCATATTTCAACTGTTATGAAACCAATGGATGGAAGGTAAAGGGGAAAGATAAAGTACCTATAGTCTACATTTCCTCTTGGTTCAGGATCAAATGGATCAAGGTTTCCAATACTTGTCTGTATGTATACTTTGAATGCATTATATTGCCATATCATAGGTTCTCCCTCAGGGTAAGGCCACTGCTCAGTAGTTAAAAAGTCAATTCTAAACGATTTAGAGCCTTCACTCTTCTTTATTATTGAATGATTATAGTTCTCAGAAGATCTTCTTTGTCCAAGCACATCCATATATATTTTCCAAGACCATTCCCCCTCTTTTCCCTGAATATATCCAAATCTCCCGTACTGAACATTTTCACTATCTTGTGTTTCTTTATTGTTCAATTCATGGCTTGGTTCTTGTGATTTATCTTTCTCCATTATTCCTGATTCTATTAGTTTTCTTGATGCTTCTCTATATATTTTTATTGCTTTCTCCTTATTTTTTAATGCTATGAATGATGATACATCCCTTATTAATCCTGATATTCCATCACTATATATTGATATGATTATTTTATTATCTTTTGATTCCATTATTTTAATGTCTTTATGAGTTTCAGCTTCAATACATTTTGATTCATATGTTTCA
>Ga0105163_1000372_pt1 | contig 27274 bp, 31 predicted proteins | sample JNZ110809AmetaG_FD_81531 | JGI IMG/M metagenome (GOLD analysis project Ga0105163, IMG submission 81531) | Hot spring microbial communities from Jinze hot spring, China to study Microbial Dark Matter (Phase II) - JNZ 110809A | ecosystem: Environmental > Aquatic > Thermal springs > Hot (42-90C) >... | reverse complement strand
GTTTGCGTTGACAGATTCCATGGCACGATTGAAATAAACGCGGCCGAGATTGAAAGCATCGGGCACAAGTTTCTCTATCTCAAGGATGGAAGGGCTTTGCCTCAGCATCGTATCATTGAGATTCGCTATGGGGGCGAGGTGGTATGGAGAAGACCGTGATATGCGTCGTTCATCTTAAACCATTACCGGGATCTCCGTTGTATGAGAGCTTCGACGAAGTAATCGAGAAAGCTTTGAGAGATGCGAAGGCCATCGAAGAAGGTGGAGCAGATGCGCTCATAGTTGAGAACTTTGGAGACAAACCATTTTTGCCCTGCGTTGGGAAAGAAACGATTGCTTCAATGGCAGTTGTTGCATGGGAGATAAAAAAGGAAACGAACCTCGGCATAGGTATAAACGTTCTTAGAAACGACGCAATGGCTTCGATTGCAATTGCAAAAGCTGTTAAAGCAGACTTTGTGCGGATAAATCAGTTCTTCTTTCCCTCGATTTCTCCCGAGGGATTCTTGCCGGGGAACGCTGGAAAGATTCTGCGCTATCAAAAACAGATCAACTGCAGAGCGATGATATTCGCAGATGTAAACGTGAAACACGCTGTGCACTTCGCAGATCTCGAAAGCTATCTGCTTAACGCCGAGCGAAGCCTTGCGGATGCGTTCATAATCACCGGAAAAGCTACTGGTCTTGAAGTTTCCATAGAAGCTCTTAAAAAGATGCGGGGAATTGCACCGATTTTGGCTGGTAGCGGTGTAAATGCTGCGAACGCTGAAAAGATCGCAAAGCACTGCGATGGCGTAATCGTTGGTAGCTACATAAAAACCCGTGGAAGCGTTGATGCTGAGAAAGTTAGGAAAATCGTCAGCCTCGTGAAAAGGTTTAATTGAAAAACGGTCTCCTCAGCTTTACAGCTTCAACAATCGCTCTCTTCAGTTCCTCTCCGTGAAGCTCGGAAACGTCGATCGCTTTGTTGCTCATCAAACAGAGTTTTATTTTCCCATCAGAAGTTATGCGGATTCTATTGCAGTGCTTGCAAAATTCGGAGTTATCCAAAGGCTTTACGATCTCGACTGTGCCGAAAGGAGTAATGAACTGCTTTCTCCTATGCATGTCCCTTATCTTAACAGCCTTGGCGATTTTCGCAAACTCGCCTTCAAAGATCTCCGGATTTAGGTAAAAATGTGCAGTCTTTGAGTTCGGAATAAGCTCTATAAGCTGCAGAATCACTTTTGTTTTGTTTCTGTTGAACGAATTTGCGAATTCAAGCATCTTGAAAACCTCGTCCTCGTTTATTCCCCTCATAAGAACCATGTTCAACTTCAACGGTGTCAGCTTCGCTTCGACTGCGCTTTCTATGCCTTCGAGCACAGCTTTGATATCTCCTTTTCTTGTGATATACTGAAACTTCTTCGCATCTAACGTGTCGAGACTAACGTTCACTCTATCGAGCCCACTCTCCTTTAGCTCGATCGCTCTTTTGCTTAAAAGTGTCCCGTTCGTGGTCATCGATATCTCATCAAACTCCGGCAGGGAGGAGATTATGTCGCAGATATCCTTTCGCAGCAAAGGCTCTCCACCTGTGATCTTAAGTTTTCTTACGCCAAGCTCATGAAAGGCTTTTGCAATCTCAACGATCCTTTCCGCACTGATCTCTTTCCCAGAAATTTCTTCTCCTTCCCTATGGCAGTATATGCAGTCGAGATTGCACCTTTGCGTGACAGCGATGCGAAGGTTCGTTACAACTCTTCCGTATAGATCTTCGAGCATAGCTTTTCAGCCTTTGAAACATCTTCCCAAGTATTGATGTTGAAGAAAGATATCAACTGCTTATCAAACTTTCTGAGCTCCTCTGCAGGAATAAAAACTGTTCTCAACCTTGAAAGCGGATCCAAGATTCTCTTTTCCCCCTTTTGAATCGATCTCTCTATCTCTCCAAGCGCTCTTTCGGAGTAGAAAGCCAAAAGCGTCTCTGCGAACTCGTGTTTCGGAACCAGGGCGTCGCAGTTTAGTTCTTTACCCTTCTCAAACAAAAACTCAACGACCTTTTTTTTAACGAACGGCATATCTATTGCGACAACTACTGTATCTCCATTGTGCTTGATTGCACTGTGAATCCCCGCAATCGCTCCGAAGTTCCGGTAGAAGTCGCAAACGAACTTGGCCTTGAACTCCTTCGCGTATCTTTCGACTTGTGCTTCGTCTCTGCAAACTATGATCGGGTCGAATTCAGAGAATTTCTCAAAAGCTATCTCGATTAACCTTTTACCGCAAATCCTGAGCTCGGGCTTTTCAGTCCCAACTCTTTTACCAGCACCGCCTATCAGTATTGCGAGTTTCACACACGGATTAGTTATCTATTTATTACCTTTTTTCCACGCATTGCAATGGACGTGATCGAGGAGCTCAGGCGCTATAGGGAAATGGACATCCCATACTCGAGGGTTTTGAGCTCGATGTGCACAGTTCCGCATGAGCTTGCAGTCAAAGCCCACGAACTTTTTATAAACACGAATCTCGGCGATCCAGGAATCTTCCCCGGCACAGTAGAGTTGGAGAAGAAGCTAATAAGGCTCATCGGAGATCTTTTGCACTGCAAGACACCCTTTGGTTACATCTGCTCAGGTGGCACGGAGGCGAACATCCAGGGAATAAGGAGCGCAAGAAATGTGAAGGCAAAAAAGGAGCCGAACATAGTGATTCCAAAGACTGCGCACTTCTCCTTCGAGAAAATCTGCGACATTCTTAGGGTAGAGGTTAGAAGGGCCGAAGTCGACGAGGATTACAAAGTCGAGGTTTCCGAAGTTGAAAGACTAATCGACGAAAACACAGTGGCGATTGTAGGCATTGCTGGAACAACTGAGCTTGGGCAAATCGATCCAATAGCCGAGCTTTCAAAGCTTGCTGAAGAAAAAGAGATTCCGATGCACGTTGATGCAGCGTTTGGCGGGCTTGTAATTCCGTTCATGGACGATCCCTATCCTTTCGACTTCGTCAACGATGCTGTGGCTTCGATAACAATCGACCCCCACAAAATGGGGATGGCAACGATCCCAGCGGGGGGCATAATTTTTAGAGACGAACAATTTCTTCGTGCGCTCGAGGTTGAGACACCTTATTTGACTTCGAGAGCGCAATTCACATTAACTGGAACTCGCCCGGGAACCGGGGTTGCGTCTGCGTATGCGGTGCTTAAAACGCTTGGCTACAAGGGGATGAAGGCAATCGTAGATCAATGCTTAAAGAACACGAGGATTCTTTTGGAAGAAGTCTCTTCTCTGGGCTTTGAGCCTGTGATCGAGCCAGTTATGAATGTTGTAGCATTTAAAACTGAGAGAGCTGAAGATATAAAGTCCGAACTCTACCGCAGAAGATGGGTAATATCTACGATAAAGAATCCGAGGGCGATTAGATTCGTCGTGATGCCACATGTGACAGAAGATGTTATTAAAGAGTTCATGAGCGAGTTTAGGAAGGTGGTGTGATGGAGGTTCGCTTAGCAGTGGATGGCGTTGAAATCGAGCTGAATCCATTTGTAACGAAGATGATCGCAAAGATCGTTGAGGCGATGGCCACTTCTCTGAAAGGAGTGGGCGAAGATTGGAAGCGCATCGAATTAGAAGTGGTTCGATGAGGAAGTGCGCAATCTTCGAAGAATACGTCGCAGGAAAAAGCGTAGAGGAAGTTAAGGAGAAGCTTGGACTTGAAAAAATTGTGAAACTCGCTTCAAACGAGAATCCGTACGGGCCAACTCCAAGGGTTTTTGAAGTGCTTAGAAGCTTTTCCGATCTCCATCGGTATCCAAATCCAGAATACAGGGCTTTGAGGGAGAAGCTGAGCGAATACACAAACTGGGAGGTGCAGAGGATCGTTGTTGGTGCAGGCATTGATGGAATCCTTGAAACAATCTTCAAAATGCTGATCGATGAAGGCGACGAAGTGTTAATTCCAATGCCGACTTTTCAATACTACCGAATCCTCGCAAGACTTCATTGCGCAAGGGATGTAATCGTTGAGAGAGACGAGAACTTCCAGATAAGCGATATAATCTTTGAAAAGCTAAACGATAGAACGAAACTCGTCGTAATTCCGTTTCCAAACAACCCAACGGGAAACGTGGAGAAGTCTGGATTGGTTGAAGAAATCGTTGAATCCACGAAGGCGATTGTTTTCGTCGATGAAGCCTACGTCGAATTCTCGGATTCAAAGCTCGAGATCGATGCGGACAACTTGATAATTGCAAGGACGATGTCTAAAGCCTTTGCTTTGGCAAATCTTCGAATTGGTTATGCAAGACTTCCAAAATGGCTTCTCAGCTACTACAGATCTGCTTCTACTCCTTTCCCGATCTCAAGCCTCGCTGAGAAGTGCGCAATCACAGCATTGGAAGACTTGGACTGGATGAGAAGTTGCGTCGAGAAAATAAAGAAGGAAAGGGAAAGAGTATACGGGGAGCTCAAGAAACTCGTGAAAGTTTATCCATCGCAGGCGAACTTCTTGTTCTTCAAGTCCCGGAGTGGACTTGCAGAGAGCTTGCTGAGGAAAGGGGTCATAATTCGAGACTGCAGGAACTTTGGCGTTGATGGCTATAGAGTCACCATAGGAAAGCCTGAGGAGAACGACTTCTTTTTGGAGAAGCTCAGAGAAGTTCTATGATCGCTCTAACTGGAACTCCTGGTTGCGGAAAGACAACGGTAGCTGAGGAGCTTAAAAGAAGGGGATACAGGGTAATTTCGGTGAAGGAGTTTGCTGAGATGCATGGATGCGCTAGGAAAGAGGGAGATGATGTGATCGTTGATGTTGGAAAGCTTTCAAGGCACAGGTTCGATGGAATCATCGAGGGACACCTTTCGCATCTCCTAAAGCCAGAGATCGCAATAGTTCTGCGTTGCAATCCGTTGGTCATAAAGAAGAGACTTTTGCAACGTGGATGGAGCTACGAGAAGGTGATGGAGAACGTTGAGGCGGAGCTAATAGATCTAATTCTAGTAGAAGCTCTCGAGAACTGCGAAGAGGTTTACGAGATCGATGCAACGAATATGACAGCCGAAGAGGTTGCGGATGCGATAGAAAGGATTATCAAGTTCAGGGAAGGCTACGAGCCTGGGAAGGTTGATTGGATTTCTAAGCTCGGGGATGAGATAGAAGAAGTGACGAGGTATGGAGGGCTTTAACAAAATTTCTTGGGCTGAAAAGCACATGAAAGTTCTTGCTAAGATCAGGGAGGAGATGGAGAGGGAAAAGCCGTTGGAAGGGCTAAAGGTCGGGATGGCTTTGCACGTGGAAGCGAAGACTGCTGTGCTTGTTAAAACGCTCATCTCCGGTGGTGCAGAAGTTGCTATAACTGCCTGCAACCCGATGAGCACGCAAGACGACGTTGCAGATGCGTTGCGAAGCCTTGGGATAAAGTGCTACGCAAAACGTGGCATGAGTGTTGAGGAATACTACACCGCAATTCAGAAGGTTGCAGACTTCAAGCCAGACATCGTCATCGACGATGGCGCAGATTTGATCTTCGAGCTCCACAGAAGAAAACAGAAGGTAAAAGGAGCGAGTGAAGAGACGACAACAGGGGTGCTTCGATTGAAGGCGATGGAGAGAGAAGGGGTCTTGGCCTTTCCAGTCATAGCTGTGAACGACGCCTTGACGAAGTTCATGTTCGACAACCGCTACGGTACTGGACAATCAACGATTGACGGACTCATGAGGGCGACGAACATGCTCATCGCTGGGAAAAGAGTCGTTGTTGCTGGTTACGGGTGGTGCGGTCGTGGAGTTGCGATGCGTTGCAGAGGGATGGGAGCGAAAGTCATAGTTACGGAAGTCGACGAAATCCGTGCACTCGAGGCGATAATGGACGGCTTTGAAGTTATGCCAATGAGCAAGGCATGCGAAATCGGTGACATCTTCATAACTACAACTGGCAACAGGGACGTGATAAGAGAAGAGCACATGAGGAAAATGAAAGATGGAGCAATCTTAGCCAACGCCGGGCACTTCAACGTTGAAATCGACGTTTCAGCTTTGGAAAGGATTGCGAAAAGCGTTATAGAGATAAGGAGAAACGTGAAGGAGTTCGATCTCGGGGACAAAAAGCTCTATCTGCTCGCAGAAGGTAGACTTGTGAACCTCGTTGCCGGCGATGGGCATCCGATTGAAGTTATGGACATGAGCTTCTCGAATCAGGCTTTAGCAGTTCGCTACATCGCTGAAAATTGGCAAAAGCTCGAAAACAAAGTTTACAGAATGCCAGAAGAGCTCGATAGAAGAGTCGCAAAGCTCAAGCTCGAAACGCTTGGCGTTGAAATCGATAAGCTAACAGAAGCTCAAATTCGCTACCTCAGTGACTGGAGATGTGGAACATGATGTGGAGCTATAGGGCGATCAAGAATCCAGTTGCGAGAAAGAAGTGGCTTTCTTTTGTCTCCATACTCGTGTTTATCGGCTTTCTTTACTCGCTTTATCGCGTTCTGCTTGGAGAAAGCGTGATCAAAATTTTGCTGATCTTCACACTTTTCTCGCTCTTCATATTCCTCTACGCAATAATCTCGCTTGGGAAGCCAAGGTTTTACCTGATGGACGATGAAATGATACTCTACAAGCCCTTCAAAACAAGGCTTAGCGAAGTAGAGGGCTTTGAAGTTGATGAGAAGAACTTGAGGATAAGGCTGAAGAAGCGTGGCTTTGGTGTGAAAACGCTTTACTTTGAGAAGATTGAAGACCTCAAAAACGTAGAACGCTGGCTGAAGAAGAAGTTTGGGAGCCAATAAGCTTTATATCTCTTTCCGTTATTTAAGGACTCATGCGACTGAAAACCGGGATACCCGGGATGGACGAAATTCTCAACGGCGGTATTCCGGAGAGGAACGTCGTCCTTCTCAGCGGAGGTCCGGGGACTGGGAAAACGATATTCGGACAGCAGTTTTTATGGTATGGTCTCCAGAGTGGTGAGCCAGGAGTTTACGTAGCTTTGGAAGAACATCCTGTCCAGATTCGCCAGAACATGGCTTCTTTTGGTTGGAACGTGAAGGTTTTTGAGGAAGAAAACAAGTTTGCATTGATAGATGCGTTCACAGCCGGCATAGGGAGAGCGAAAGAGTTCGAAAAATACGTTTTGCAAGACTTGAACGACGTAAGAGAACTCATAGATATCCTGAGGCAAGCGATAAGGGACTTGAACGCAAAAAGAGTTGTGGTGGATTCGGTAACAACGCTGTACATCAACAAACCCGCTTCTGCGAGGAGTATAATTCTACAGCTGAAAAGGTTTTTGGCTGGAATGGGTTGCACTTCGATCTTCGTCAGCCAGATCAGTGCTGGAGAGCACGGATTTGGTGGTCCGGGAGTAGAGCATGGAGTCGATGGAATAATAAAGCTCGATTTGGATGAAATAGATGGAGAGCTGAAGAGATCTGTGGTTGTGTGGAAGATGAGGGGAACGAGTCATTCGATGAAGAGGCACCTCTTTGAGATAACTTCGAAGGGCATCGTTGTTTATCCGGAGAAAATACTCAAGCTTAGGTGAGAAAAATGGAAGAGATCCCTCTTACTCCAATGGGACGTGAAGATATCCACAAGCTCGAGAGCACACTCCTTTTTGCAACACTCTTCAGGCCGGAAGTGCTGAAGATCATAAGGGATCCAACGGAAAGGCTTACTTGGGTCGACAGCTTGGCAGTCGCTGCAGGGGCGGTTGCGAGGGAGAAGGCGGGGATGAGCGTAAGCGAGATAGCAAAAGAACTCGGAAGGACTGAGCAGAGCATAAGGAAGCACCTGAAAGGAGAGAGCAAGGCTGGACAGCTCGTGAGGGAAACATTTGAGCTTTTAAAGCAGGGGAAGCTTAACGAAATCATGGGCTTTGTTGAGACGGTCGAGGAGAGCCATAGGCTCAAAGAAGAGCTTGAGAAGTTGAAGGCAGAGAAGCTTGAGCTCGAGAAGAAGATTGCGGAGCTGAACAAACTAAAGCTTGAACTTGAAGAAGTTCAGAAGATGGTTGTAAAGCTAAGAGAAGACTTTGAAACTCTACTTGGTGCCAAGGTTTAAACCTTGGGGCAAAACCTTATTAAGTCGGAGGGAAAAAGCGGGGCATGGTTTCGAAGGAAAGAGTCGTTGAAGTCGTTGAAAAAGAAATAAAGCCAATGCTCATGGCAGAAGGCGGAAGCATAGAAGTAGTTGGTGTTGATGAAAAAAGCGGAACCGTGCAAGTTAGGCTCCTTGGCGCCTGCGGAACTTGCCCGATGTCGATGATCACGCTCACGGCTTTTGTCGAGCGAGTTCTAAGAGCAAGGATACCAGAAGTAAGGAAAGTTATCCCCGTATGATATACCTGCTAGAACCGCTGAAGAAAGTCGTTATCCAAGATCTCAGCTACTCGGGGGAAGAGGTTAGCAACAAACGCTTCGGTGGTTTTTGCGAGTGCGGGGGAAAAATGTTTCAGAAGCTCTGGGTCAAGCTCGAGAACACGAGGATAATGATCTCTGAGTGCGAAAAATGCTGGAAAAACAGCGCCTACTTCTTCAACCTCACGAAGTTCCTCGGAAGGGAAGAAGTGCACGTCGTAGAAAAAAACGCGGTTAAGGAGTTTTTGAAAAATTATCTGAGCGATTTGGAGCTCAACGCTCTTATTGCAAAGGCAAAGGACAAAGTCTATAAACCCGCAGACTTTTCAAGAGCGAAGAAGAAATTGAGTGAGATGAACTTCTCCCTCGAAGAGGTCTTAGCAATCTTGAAATGATTCCAAGAGACTTCAGAACTTACTTTGAGATCGCCGACGTTTCCGCTGTTTCTCGTAGATACTTCGTCATCGGATTCTTCGATGGGCTAATAACGATCGCCGGACTCATAATCGGTGCATTCATCTCTGGAGAGAACGACTCGAAACTCATTCTCACCATTGGCTTCGCGACTGCGTTAGCACTTGGAATTTCAAGCATGTGGGGGGCTTTTGAGATCGAAAGAATTGAGCAGAAGGTAGAAAAGAAAAGAAGAGAAAAATACATGCTGTCGAAGCTCGAAGATAGCATAATCGAGGATGCGCACAGATTTGCGACTGTTTTTACATCCTTTATCCACGGAATAGCCCCAATTCTGGGGGCGATTGTGCTTATAATCCCATACGCCTTTCTTTCTCCGCTCGAAGCGTTCGAAGTTGCGATTGCGATTTGTTGCTTCAGCTTTTTCATCCTCGGAGTTGTTATCGGAAAAATGGGGGGAGAGAATGCGGTTTTAAATGGATTAAGAATGCTCGTCTTTGGAATAGTGGTTATACTCGTTGTTTTGATCATAAACCCCGGACACGTGATATGATTTTTTAAACTCTAAGCGAACCAGCGCTATGGGCAGGGCTTGGAAGTTTGGTGACGATGTTGATACCGATGTCATAATTCCTGGGAAGTATCTCATTTACAACGAGGCAGAAGTGCTTGCGAAGCATGTGTTTGAAAATCTAAGACCCGATTTTGCTAAAAACGTTAAAAGGGGCGATTTCGTCGTTGCTGGCAGAAACTTCGGTTGCGGAAGCAGTAGAGAGCATGCAGTATTGGCTTTAAAAGGAGCTGGAATATCCGCAGTGATTGCGAAGTCCTTTGCAAGAATCTTTTTCAGAAATGCGATAAACACAGGGCTCATGGTTGTTGAATGCGCAGAGACTGATAAAATCGAGGATGGCGACGAGATCGAAGTAGATTACACCTTAGGAGAAATAAGGAATCTTACGAAGGGGGAGAAGTATAAGATAAATCCGATCCCGGAGTTTTTGCTCGAAATTGCAAGTGTTGGGCTAATAGCTTACTGCAGGAGGATGTTGAAATGAGGATCGCAGTAATTCCGGGGGATGGGATTGGAAAGGAAGTGATGGCTTCTGCAGTAGAAGTTCTCAATGAGCTCGTGGATTTAAAGCTCGAGTTTTATGAAGCGGGTGATGAAGCGCTGCAAAAGTATGGAAAAGCCCTTCCAGACGAAACACTTGAAGCCTGCAAGAAAAGCGATGCAGTTCTTTTTGGTGCAGCTGGCGAAACCGCTGCGGATGTGATCGTAAAGCTAAGACAAGAGCTCGACACCTTTGCAAACGTTCGCCCAGCGAAGGCTTTGAAAGGTGTGAAGTGCTTGTACCCGGGGCTTGACGTGGTTGTGATTAGGGAAAACACGGAGTGCCTTTACAAGGGATGGGAATTCAAGGAAAAGAACTCGGCGTTTGCAATAAGGTTGATAACAGAAACTGCTTCGGAAAGAATAGCGAGGTTCGCGTTCGAATTCGCAAAAAGAGAAGGAAGAAAGAAGGTTACAGCGTTGCACAAGGCGAACGTGCTAAAGCTCACCTGCGGTCTCTTTAGAGACGTGTGCAGAAGGGTTGCGAAAGAATACAAAATTGCGTTCAACGAATACTACATCGACGCTGGTTGCATGTTCTTAGTCATGGATCCGTTCAGGTTCGACGTGATCGTAACGACGAACTTGTTCGGCGACATAGTCAGCGATCTTGCCGCAGGGCTTGTTGGCGGTCTCGGAATAGCACCTTCAGCGAACATCGGCGAAAAACATGCGATCTTCGAGCCTGTACACGGCGCTGCGTTCGACATCGCTGGAAAAGGAATTGCAAATCCGACTGCAATGCTGTTAACGACTGCAATGATGCTTAAGCATCTCGGTTTCAAGGAAGAGGCAGAGAAGATCGAATTCGCAGTCGAAGAAACGATTGCGAGTGGAAAAACAACTCCAGACCTCGGTGGGAAGCTTAAGACCTCGGAGTTCACGAGAGAAGTTGTTAAGAAGCTTAAAGAAATCTAAATCACGTCTCTGAATGTCTCGATTTTTTTATACGTCTCCTCTAGGATCTCTTTTTCCACGATCTTTTTCAGTTCCTCTCTTCCATATGTGCGAAGAATTTCGAGGTATCTGCCAAAGTCCGCAATTATTGCTTTTGCGTTCGCGTCCTTTATCGCATAGCTCATCCCAACAATCCTTCCGAGCAAAAAAGCGGCAAACGCTAGATCCATCCCAGAAAACTTTTCATTGAGCTTTTTCAGCATTTCGTCATCTTTAAGTCTTAGCTCTATCATTTCCACGATTTCAGCAATGATCTCCGCAACCCTTTCGGCGCTAAGGCCGACGGATCTGAAAAGCACCATGAAGCTACTCTGCCTCGATTTTTAAGTGATGTAACGAAAGCAAAATTTTTAAAGTTCCCGACAAAATCATAAAAAATGAGACTCCTCACGATTGGCGTTGGCCTCAGAGGCGCGAAAATCGCAGAAAACTTTTTCAAAAGAGGGATAAGAGTCAACAGGGTTCCGCTTTTCAAGTGCTTTGCAATTCTTGGCAACGAAGCACAGATGAAGAGTATAGCAATAAAGGACGACAGGAAGTTCTACGTCCACAGCAAGAAGGGCGTTCTCGGTTTCCTGAATTCGATAACTAAGATCTACGAGATCTGGGAAGGCGCGCTCGTAATTCTTTCGCTTGAAGACGAATATGCGTTCGAAATTGCCGTTGAGGTGAACGAAAGGGTGAAGGAGACCTTTGAAGACCCGATAATAACGCTCCCTTTAATCCCAACGCTTGGCGAGGTCGACATGGTTGAGCTGAAGAGAAAGCTGTTGGAGCTGAGAAAAAGATCGGACGTTCTTTTGATCTTTGAGGGCAACGTTGGAGTGGACGAAAGGATCTTGAGGTCTATGAACTTGCTCGCTCTCGCTGGTGAAGTGGACTTGAAGCGGAGAGTTGCGGGAGAAGTTGTTGTCGATACTTCCGACGTGTTCAACGCACTTAGGTCAGAAGGCTTCTCAATTCTCGGCTTTGCAGAGCAAAAAATTCCATTCGGAATTTTCAGAAAAAAGAGCGAGTTAAAGGCTATGAGGACAAGGAGAATGATTGAGCTCTTCGATAAAGCTCTGAACAATTTGAGCATCCAAGCGAAGATCGAGGATGCGAAATCCTCGCTAATCCTTTTTACAGGTCCGAAAGAGGAGATCACGATGGAGGGTCTTTTCGAAGTGATCAGCAAAGTGGAAAGTCTTAACAGTGGAATCGAGGTTAGATACGGCGATTGCCCAATGCAGGAGAAAAAAGTCTCACTCGTGCTCCTTTTTTCGGGGCTTAAGGCTGTTAAGTTCTAAGGAGATCAGCTTGTAAACTGTCCCGTGGTGTTTGAGCCTCTTTTTCAGCCTCAGCTCGAGCAATCTCTTTGCAACTTCATCAACTTCAAACTCGAAGTCGTATTTCACTTCCCTCAGCATCAATCCATGGGGCGGAGCGGGAGGAACTCTTTCTCTGTGCTCCTCTGGTTTAAGCATTTTTTCAAACCACTCGACGCTTTTTCCAATTCCTACAAAGCTTAACGCAGTTGCAATGCATCTGACCATGTTGTACGTGAAGGCGTTCGCTTCGATCTCAAAAACTAAAAAATCTCCTTCTCTGTTAAGGGTTGCGTTGAAAACTTCTCTTCTTCCACCCCTCCATCCACGGGTAAAGTTTGAGAAATCGTGAACACCTCTGAGCAGTTCAACCGCTTCGCGCATCTTCTCGAACTCATAGCCTTCGTCTAAGAAAACGTAAACGTAGACTCTGCTCTTTGCCTTCCTTGGGTTGAAGTTTTCGTCAACCTCTTTAAAAGCCCAAACTGTGATGTCTGAGGGAAGCGAGGAGTTCAAGATTCTTGGTAAAAGTTTTCTATCGCTCTCAATCGCGAAAACTTGTCCCAAAGCGCTAACTCCAGTGTCAGTTCTTCCAGCAAACCTCGGTTTCGAGTCTATACCGAGATCTTGCAGGGCTTTTCTTACTTCACCTTCAACAGTTCTGAGCCCAGGCTGAAATTGGCTACCAAAAAAATTTTCACCGAAGTATGCGATTTTAAACGCATACTTCATTTCTTGAGAATCGCATTCACGAACTGGTTTACCGTGTTCAACTTTCTGAACACGACGTTTTTCACATTCATCTGACCCTGATAAAAGCCAACGGCAGCTCCGACAAGGAATAGGAACTCTATGTCGTCGAGCTTGTATTTTTCCTTCAACTGCATGAGCTCGCTAACCTTTGACTCAGGTAGAACGTCTGCTTTTTCTTCCTTAACCATCAGCTTGTCCTCGTCAATCTCCCACTTCTTCTTCAGCTCTTCAAAAGCATCCATCAATATCGAAGTTCTTGTCTCAACATCCATGATCGCCGTTTCTCAAAGAATTTAAAAATTTTTCCCCTAAACGACTCTCACACTTTCGAATCTTATCGGAGAAGTTATCGTGTTCTCAACTTGTTCCTTTTTCCCGCAAATTCCGGAGATTCTCTTTAACAACTCGAAAATGTTCCCGTAGATCATCGCACCCTTCACACCTTTCCCATCGATCTCGGCGTTTAAGCATTCAACACTGAAATCACCGCTAATCGCATTCGCCGTATGAGCGCCGATTATGCTGTGAACGACGATAGCTGAATCTTCGTCCGTCTTTCCTTCGAATTCGATTATCACATTGCTTGGTAATGGCATTGGATACGAGTCGACGCTAGTTCGAAGTCCATTCCCAGTAGCTCCGAACTGGTCGGAGTTTTTCCAGTCAGAGTAGAAGCAAAGGACACTTTTATCAACCAAAACCTTTCTCCTTGCCATAACGCCTTCATCGTCGAAGGAGTAGCTGAAAAGACCGCCGCTGATCGTTGCATCATCGATTATTCTGATCTCTCCCAAGAAAGTTCCCTTCGAAACACTACTTCTCCCTCTTGCGACGTTTTCCGCGGAGAGAGAAGGATAAAGTGTGTGCGAAAATAGCTGGTGGATTGCATACGGCATTAAGACGAGATCGTAGTAGCCAGGGTCTATTTTCTCCGCCTTTGAAGCCGTGATCGCCAACTCCTCTGCGTAGCGTGCGGTGCCCTCGATGTCAAGCTTTAGTTCTCTGCTTGCAGTCTGCGCGTAGCCATTACCTTCGCCGTAGAGGGTTTCAAGCGAGAAAAAGGAGAAAGTACTTTTCTCAAAGAGATCTGCACCAAGAGAGTTTTTGATGCTTGTTTCTGTGATTCCATGGGTTATAACTGCGTTCGCAATCTTTGCTTTCTCAACGGAGCTCAGCAAAATTTCACATTCCTCCCTTATGAAATCTCTGTTAAGCTCTTCAAACCTCCTGTCGTAGATCCCATCGACTTTCGCAGCTTTTTCCAACGGAAAACTCTTTAATCTCTCTTCAGAAATCCTCGCCATCTTCCTTGCTTCTTCCATCAACTTTTCCAAGTCTTTCCCCGCAGAAAATCCGAGCTTTCCATTTTCTATGACCCTGACAGCGTAAGACTTTTGCTCGTGTTTATACAGCATTTTAAGCTTTCCTGCTTCGATTTCTGCTGAAAAGCTAACAACTTTCTCGCTGAAAAGTTCCCACTCCATCACGCTCCACCCACCTTCGCTTTGCACAACACTTCCGGTGCACCATCCGCCACAGGCACGGTTTGTGAGGCTTTTCCGCAAAAACCAGGGTCGAAGCGAAGGCTCTTTCCCAATTTCAGATCTTTCAACAGATCCAGTGTTCCCATGATCCCGACGTCACGTATCATCTCCGCTATCTCTCCGTTGCGAACCACGTAACCGTACTGAGCGCTGAAGTGGAAGTATCCAGTTGCTGGATTCGTTTCCCCGCCCCGAGAACCAACAAGAAACACACCATCTTTGCACAGCTCCAAAAGCTCTTCAAACTCATAAGTTCCGGGGCTTAGGAATGTGTTGCTCATTCTAACGATCGGAAAAGCAACTCCTTCAGCCCTTGCATTCCCAGGAACTCCTCCAAGCTTCTTAGCAGTTTCTCTGCTGTGGAGATAACTCTTGAGCACACCATTCTCAACCAAAATTTTTCTCCTTGCCATAACACCTTCGTCGTCGAACGGGAAGAAACCAAACTCCTCGATTGTTGGATCATCAATGATGGTTACGTTGTCTCCAGCGATCTTCTCCCCAATCCTACCACTTAGAACACTCGACCCTTGGAGAACGTGGTCCGCTTCAGCTGCATGTCCAAAGGCTTCGTGGATGAAAACACCTGCAAGCTGAGGATCCATGAGCACGTTCATATCCCCGGAAGGCGGAGCTTTTGCGTTTACGAGTTTTGGTAGAACCTCGTTTATCTCGTCGATTAGCTCATGAGCGTTTTCCAATTTCTCCATCCCGCCTGGCTTCATCAGCCTTTTCGAAAGGAATTGGAGAGTATTTCCTTTTTCAACCGCAAGGACGGAGATACCAACCCTTGGAACAAAGTAGCTGACATCGCTCCCTTCTGAATCTCGGTAGGAAAACTTTCTGAGAGATTCGATGTAGCTAATCTTCGAGTTTCTGGCGTTCAGCCTTTTCTTGAGATCCTTCAAGAATGCTATTTTCTCCTCAACGTCCACGTCCTGTGGCGGAATTTTTGCTTTCAGCTCGTGTCTACCTTTAGCAACGACTTTCTCGATCTCAACGTCTCCTTTGCCAATGATGTTTCGTTTTGCCTCCTCTATTCCCTTTGGGTCGCTCACATTGCCTTCAAAAATACCCCAGAAACCATTTTCGAGAACTCTAAAACACTTAGAGCTGAAGAAGACCTTTTTTGGCTTTTCAATTGCTCCGTTTTCGAGCGTTATTACAAGACTTTCGATCTCGAGCTCTCTTATGTCGTAGAACATAGCTCAGGACTCCAGAATGCTCTCCGCTGCAATAAGCCCAGTGACAGCTGCGCCAACGATACCTCTGCTTATCCCCGCACCATCGCCGATTGCGTAGATGAACGGGATGCTTGTCCTCATTTTTTCGTCGACCTTGAGTTTTAGGGAGTAAAACTTCACCTCGGGAGCGTAGAGAAGCGTCGAATCATCCGCAACCCCTGGAACAACTCTATCGAGTCTTTCCAACGCATCCAAGATGTCGTCGATGACTCTTCCTGGATACGCTAGGCTTATGTCACCAGGAATAGCGGTTTTGAGCGTTGGTTGCACAAGTCTGTTGTTTCTAATCCTATTTTCGGTGCTTCTCCTTCCGAGACGGAGATCCTTTAGCCTCTGAATTATCGGATTCCCACCACCGAGCTTTGTTGTAATCCTCGCAAGATCCCTTCCCCACTCGTTCGGCTCTTCGAATGGTTCTGTGAACTCGTAATGCCCAAGAAGTGCAAAATTTGTGTTGCTACTCTTTTCCTTAGCCTTGCTGTGCCCGTTCACGAGACAAAAGTCGCCGTAGTCTTCCCTTATTACCCAGCCTCGCGGGCAAGTGCAAAACGTTCGCATGTAATCGTCGTGTCTGCGGGTGACGACGCGAAGCTTTGGATCGTATATCGTCGAGGTTATGTCGTCCATTATCGACGCGGGGACTTCTATGCGAACTCCAACGTCGATAGCTTTCGAGTTTTCCGCAATCGCTATGCCGTATTTCTTGACCCACTCCTCAAGCCAGTTCGCTCCCCCTCTCCCAACGGCGATTATAAGGTTTTTGTAAGCGAATTCGCTACCGTCAGCTGTTTTTACGATCTTTTTCTCCGGGTTTATGTCTACGACTGTCGTTTCCGTTTTTATAAGAACTCCTTTCCTTTTCAGCTCTTCTTCGATGCTCCTTATGACCTTTGGCAACTCATCGCTACCTACATGTCTTTGCTTCAACGGCACAAACTCGATTCCCGCGGCGTTCGCATCTTTTAGGAACTTGTTTATTCTCTCCTCATCCTCCCCGTATACCTTTCCCGTTACTCCGTGTTTCGTAAATATATCGTCGACCTCGTTCATTTTCTCAATCAGATACTCGGGCTTTAGAAAATCGAAGTCGCCACCTACAGTGAAGCTCGAGGGGTAGTTCGGGTTCACGTAGTTCAACTTTCCATCCGAAAGCCCACCTGCACCACCGACGCCACAGGTTATGTTGCAAGGGTCGCATTTTTTGCAGTAGCTCTGCGAGAGGTCGCTTGGACACTTTCTCTTTGCAATCTCTCTACCCATCTCAAAAATCGCTATTTTTCTCTTTCCTGCAAGCTTATAAGCGGAGAACATTCCGCCAGGACCTGCGCCAACGATTATGACGTCGAATTCCATACATTTTTACCCTCTTTTCGTTGTGTCATTTAAGTTTTGCTGTTTAGGTCTCCGTAATAAGTTTGAGACTATATTATAATATTCATATTTAGGAAAATATTTTATGCAGGAAAACAACCACGGATATGAAGTTGTTCGAGCCAATCGAGATCGAAGGGATGAAGATAAAAAACCGCATCGTTCTTCCCGCCGGTGAAACGAACTACCATTCGCCTGAGGGCGGTGTCACAGAAAGACTTCTCGACTTCTACAGAGAGAGAGCTAAAGGGGGAATAGGTTTTGCAGTGGTTGGGATTGCAAAAATCGAGCCATACTTCTTCGGCGGGCTTGCGATCTATGATGATCGCTTTATTCCTGAGCTCGCAAAGATAGCGGAAGTTTTTCATGAATACGACGTTCGATGTGCAGTTCAGCTTTGGCATCCTGGAAGATACGAAATCTCCCTCGATCCAGATCGAACTCCAGTTGCACCTTCACCGATTCCACCGCCGATCTTTTCCCGCAAAACTCCGAAAGAGCTAACGAAGGAGGAAATCCTAAGAATCGAAGAAGAGTTTGCAGAATCTGCTTTAAGGGCTAAGAAAGCCGGTTTTGATGCGGTTGAGCTAATAGGCTCCGCAGGCTACTTAATTTCGCAGTTCTTCAGTCCTGCAACAAACAAGAGAACGGACGAATACGGGGGTAGCATAGAGAACAGAACAAGATTTGCGGTGGAGATCATTGAAAGGATAAAGGAAAAATGCGGGAAGTTCCCGGTTATGATAAGGATCCCCGGAGACGAGTTCATCGAGGGCGGGAACACTGTTAGGGAGATGAAGATGATTGCGAAGATACTCGAAGACGCTGGCGTTTGTGCGATAAACGTGATGGCCGGATGGCACGAGTCGAAGAGACCTTTGACGACGATGCTCGTGCCAAGGGGAGGTTTCGCATACCTTGCGGAGGAGATAAAAAAGAGCGTAGGCGTTCCCGTTATCGCATCGCACAGAATAAACGATCCGATTATTGCAGAAAGAATACTGCAGGAAGGCAAAGCGGACATGGTTGCGATGTTCCGTGCGTTAATTGCGGATCCAGAGCTTCCAAAGAAGGCCAAGGAAGGGAGATTTGATGAAATAAGAATATGCATAGCCTGTAACCAGGGTTGCATGGACAACGTTATGCAAGGATTGCCGATAAGTTGTCTCGTAAATCCAGCGGTTGGGAGAGAGAAAGAGCTAAGGGATTTGAAGGCAAAGGAGAAGAAGAAAGTTGTAATTATAGGCGGTGGACCAGGAGGGTGCACAGCTGCGGAGTTCTTAGCGAGAAAGGGGCATGAAGTTGTTCTCTTCGAAAAGAACTCTAAGCTCGGCGGACAATTCAACATCGCAGCAAATTCTCCGCTTGCGTATGAGTTTGCAGAACTTGGAAAATACTTCATGAACGTTTTGCCAAAACTTGGTGTTAAAATTTACTACAATACTGTTGCAACCGTTGAGAAAGTGCTTGAAGAGAAGCCAGATGTTGTAGTAATCGCAGTTGGAGCAAGCCCATTGATTCCAAAGATCCCGGGCGTTGAGAACGCTGTAACTGCTTTCGACGTTCTCAGTGGAAAAGCGAAGGTTGGGAAGAAAGTGGTAGTGATCGGTGGTGGTGGTGTCGGTTGCGACGTTGCAGCAAAGCTCGCTGAGAACTGCAAGGTCACTTTGATAGATATGTTGCCGAAGATCGGTGCAGACGTTGGTGTGAGCACAAGATGGACTGTATTGCTATACTTGAGGGAGAAAAACGTTGAAATGCTCACCGAAACGAAAGCTGTGGAGATAAAGAGAAATTCAGTCGTCGTAGAGACACCAAAGGGTATAAGAGAGATCGAGTGCGATACTGCAGTCTTAGCAGTTGGAACCAAGCCGAACAATGGCTTGTTCGACGAGTTAAGCGGGAAAGTGAAGGAGATATACAAGATCGGCGATTGCGTTAAGCCGAGAAAAGCCATCGACGCGACTGCAGAAGCGTTCGAATTAGCGCTGAAGATCTAATTTTTCTTTCCGGCTTTTTTAGAAAAAGTTATAACCGAGTTTGCGAAGCAATTTTGAAATGAGGATTGGTGTATTTGTTTGCCACTGCGGACTAAACATTGCGAGGATTTTGGACATCGAAGACCTCGTTAGTTATGCAAGATCACTTCCAAACGTGGTTCATGCGGAAAATCTCGAATACGCATGTTCTGATTATTTCCAGGAAAGAATTGCAAGCGCAATAAAGGAGAAAAGCCTTGATGGAATTGTAGTCGCTGCTTGTAGCCCAAAGTTGCACGAAACGACTTTCCGTAGAGTTGCGCAGAGAGCAGGAATCAATCCGTACATGGTTGAGATTGCGAACATTCGTGAACAGTGCTCTTGGGTTCACCAGCAAAAGCCAAAGTCTGCAACGCTGAAGGCTAGGGATTTGATCAGGATGCATGTAGCGAAGCTGAGGAAAGCGAAGCCCCTTGAGAAATTGAAGCTTGAGATAAAGAAGAGCGTCGCGATAATCGGCGGTGGAATTGCAGGAATTGAGTCTGCATTGAACCTTGCAGACATGGGGATAAAGGTTTACCTAATCGAGCGGAATCCGAGCATCGGTGGGCACATGGCTTTGCTAAACGAAGTTTTTCCTACGAACGATTGCTCAATCTGCATCTTAGCGCCGAAGATGAGCGAAGTTTGGAACCACGAGAACATAGAGGTGATCACCAATGCAGAAGTCGAAGAAGTCGAGGGTAGTGCTGGGAATTTCAAACTGAAGGTGATTCAGCATCCGAGATTCGTAGACACTTCGAAGTGCAAGGGTTGCATCGATGACTGCAGCGGTGTTTGCCCTGTTGAAGTTGCGAACGAATTCGACTTCGGCGTTGGAGTGAGAAAAGCTGTTTACATTCCATTTCCCCAGTCCACACCTTTGTATGCGGCGATTGACTGGCAAAATTGCATAGGCTGCAAGCTGTGCGAAAAAGCTTGCAAACCAAAGGCTATAGATTTCAACCAGCAACCGAAAAAGCTCGAACTTGAAGTCGGGGCCATAATCGTTGCAACTGGTTACAGGCTTTTCGATGCAAGAAGAAAGCCTGAATACGGATACGGAAAGTTCAAGAACGTTATAACTACGATGGAGCTCGAAAGAATTCTTTCTGCTAGTGGTCCAACGAGGGGTAAACTCCTTCGCCCTTCAGATTCTTCGCAACCGAAGAAAGTTGCGTTCGTTCTCTGCGTTGGCAGTAGAGACGAGAGCACAAACAAATACTGCAGTAGAGTTTGCTGTATGGCGAGCATGAAGAGTGCATACGCAATAAAGGAACGATACCCAGAAACAGACATAACGATCTTTTACATCGACATCCGTGCTTTTGGGAGAGGATTTGAAGAGTTTTACAAAAAAGTCCAGAGCTCTGGCGTTCGCTTCATCCGTGGAAAAGTTGGAGAGATAATCGAAAGGGAGGATGGAAGCTTAACGCTTAGCTACGAGAACACACTGACTGGCGAGCTTTTTGCGGAGGACTTCGATCTCGTCGTTCTCGCTGTAGGAATCGAAGGAAACACGGAGATCGCGAGAAAGCTTGGGATTGGTGTGGGGGAAGATAGCTTTTTCGAGATCGCTCATCCGAAGCTTCGACCGGTAGAGACAAATGTCCGTGGAATATACATCGCAGGATGTGCGAGCGGTCCAAAAGACATCCACGACAGCATCGCAACCGCTGGACTTGCAGCTGCGAAAGCCGGAAAGTTTGTTCTCAGCGAGTTTGCAGAAGTGGAGCCGTTTTTTGCCTTTGTTGACAAAGAAAAGTGCATTGGTTGTAGGATCTGCGAGAGTGTTTGCAACTTCAAAGCTGTTGCGGTGAACAAAAAGGCTGAGATTAACCCAAAGGCTTGCGTTATGTGCGGAATTTGCGTTTCCGCTTGTCCAGCTGACGCAATCGACATGGGCTTCTTCAGCAACGAGGGTATTGAAGCGATGATCGATGCTCTCACCGAAGAAAAGAACGCTGAGCCTTTAATTCTGGTCTTTGCATGTTGGTATTGTGCCTATGGCGCCCTTGACTTGGCTGGGACGCTTAAAGTGCAGTATGAGCCAAACATTCGCACGATAAGGGTTCTCTGCACGGGAAGAATCGATCCTGCATGGATACTGAGGGCTTTGAAGAACGGCGTCGATGGCGTAGTGGTTGCGGGTTGCAGAATGGGGGAGTGTCACTTTAGATACGGGAACTACAAGGCGAGGGATCGTGTAGAGATGCTCAAAATTGCGCTGAACGCCTTTGGTTTCGATGCAGAAAGAGTTGAATGTATTTGGCACTCAGCTGGAGAAGGGGAAGCGATGGCTAAGGATTTGAACAAATTTGTGGAAAAAATCAGGAATCTGGTCTCTTGAACTTCTCCGCAATTTCCCTGTAAGTTTTTGGGAACCTCGGTGTGAAGAAGAGAAACCTCTGCACCGGGTAGCCAACGTTCGCACCTTTTCCAGCTTTTTCAAGCCCTTCGAGTATCTTGTCGAGCCACTCATAGGGCATAGCAAAGATTAGCTCGTTCTCGTCGAGTCCAGCGAAAACCCTATCCCCAGCTCCAGGGATTGCTATTGCAACTTCTCCTTTGAGGGCAGGAAGCAAAGCTTCTGCGCAACTCGCAAGCTTTGCTGTGAGTGAAGCGTTCACAGTTCCACCGAAGAAAGTCTTTGCCTGTATCAGTCTCCCAACTTGCTCTGGATTTGCAAAGATTAAGATTGCATCCGGCTTTTCTTTCATCCTTGTCAGATCTCCGAAGAGAAACGTTTTGAACTTTCCTGCGGGGAGCTTCGTTGTTGGGAAATCGCAGGAAGCGTCTTTCAACCAATTTGCGGAGACGAGAATTTCTTTAATGTCGTAAACTGCAACGCCGTAAATTAGCATTGCTGGCGGACAGGCGAAATCGTCCGCTTCGAGAACAACGCTTCTACCACTATACCTAGCAAATGCGATTGCTTGACAAACCGCGAACTTCAAGCCGTGTTTTGATGGCTTAAACGCATCAATCTCTACCTTTTCCTCAAAAAATTTGACACCAACAGGTGGAGTTCTCAGTCTCAGCATTTCGACGATCCTCGAACCCTTCTCGTTCCACTCCATAAGTGAAGTCAGCAACTTTTATTTATTTTTATCGTTAACTTGTGAAGATCATGATTTTCGTCAAAAGCCCACCGTATTTCACGAATCTCTCATGGACAAAACTAAATCCCGCCTCTTCTGCAACTCTGCGAAAGACTTCGTACTCAGAAGTTATGACAACGAGCCTCGAGTCTTTGCTCATGACCTTCTTTGCCGAGATCGCAAATTCTCGATACAGCTTTTCTATCGCCCCCTTTCTGTGGATCCTGAGCCCGTAAGGCGGATTTGTTACGACCACATCGTATTCTCCCTCGAGCTTAGTTGCATCGCCAATGCTGAACTCTATTGCATCTGCTACTCCAGCATTCTTCGCGTTCTCTACAGCTCCTTCGAGATGTTTTCTGAACTTTTCAATCCCATAAACTCTTAGTTTCAAGTCTTTGGTCTCGTGTTCGATTTCTGGAAGCTCGAGAAACCTCTGATAAGCGAAGTTCCGTCTGTTTGGGACGTTTTTTGCCATTAAAACTGCTTCTATCGGTATCGTTCCGCTTCCGCACATTGGATCGAGCAGCGATTCTTCGGGCTTCCATTTTGAAAGTTTTATCATCGCACACGCGATCGTTGCGTTCAAATGAGCTGGGTGGTTATAAACTCTCCACCACCTTTTGTGCATCGCATCATCGCCAGTAGTGTCGATGCCAACGAAGAGATCTTCATCGATGAGCTCAACTCTGACTATAACGTCTGGATCGTCGAGATTCACTCTTAATCTTTCCCGATGCGTTTCGAGAAAGCTGTCAATCACCGCTTGTCCAGAAACCCTTGCGATGTCGAGAGATGTAAACTCGTGAACACCTACACGCAAACTTCTTACTGCGAAGCTTTTGCCCTTAAGGAAATCAAAGCTAAGGCTTTTAACGCTTCGATAAATGTCCTCAAGGCTCTCAGCGTGGTCTCGGAGAAGGAGTATATTCAGCCTTTCGAGGGTTCTCGAGTAGCGGTTCAACAGAGGGATCAGCCTAGGGTTTCCAGAGAGAAACACTCTACCTTTCCCTTGTTTAGCCTCCACAACATTGGCTCCAAAACTCTTTATCTCTTCAACCGCCACATCCTCAAGTCCAGGGGAAAGAGTTGCGTAGAACTCCACGATAAAAATCGATTGCGTTGATGAAAATCTTATCTCAGCACACAAAATTTAAATTCAGCATGGTAACCGCTTTATTACTTTGAGGTGCTCGGCATGAGTAGGATAAGGAAGCTCCAAAGGAGAAAGACAAATCCAAGATTGATAAAGCTAATCGATTTGCTTCTCGAGGAGAGTGCAAAAAACAAGGCAAGTATCTGGAAAGTCGTTGCTGAAAGACTCGCCTCACCTACGAGAAGATGGGCTGAAGTAAGTCTTTCGAAGATAGACAAATATGCGAGGGAGAATGAAGTGGTCGTCGTTCCCGGCAAAGTACTTGGCGGAGAGCTGTCGAAAGCGGTAAAAGTTGCTGCGTTCAACTTCTCTGAATCTGCAAAGAAAAAGATAGTCACGACTGGCGGGCAATGGATGAGTATCGAAGAGCTCGTGAAAACAAACCCGAGGGGTAGTGGAGTTAGGATAATTGTCTAGGTGATTGTATGAGCGTCAACGTGAAAAGAGTCCTTGCATCTTTGGGCGATTACAGAGTTATCGATGCAGAAGGTCACGTTCTTGGAAGGCTTTGCAGTGTGATCGCCAAAAGGTTGCTTAACGGCGAGAAGATCGTGGTTGTGAACGCTGAGAAAGCTATAGTCACGGGAAGCAAGGCAAACGTCTTCCAGAGATACAAGGATAAATACGATAGAGGAAGCAAGGAAAAGGGCCCTTATTTCCCAAGGCACCCAGAAAGAATTTTCAAGAGAACCGTGAGAGGAATGCTCCCTTGGGGCAGCAGAAGAGGAAGAGAAGCTTATAGGAGGCTCAGGGTATTTATAGGAGTTCCTGAGGAACTCAAAGGAAAGGAATTTGAAAAAGTTGAGATAGCGTTGTTTGAGAAAGTTTCAAAAACAGAAAAGTTCGTATTGTTAGAAGAGATCAGCAAACACTTGGGGTGGGCGAAGTGAAAGTCGTCGTCACGAGTGGAAAAAGAAAGACCGCAATTGCAAGAGCAGTTGCCAGGGAAGGTGTGGGAAGGGTTAGGATCAACAAGATACCAATTGAGATATTCCCTATGGAATTGCCGAGAAGAATAATGCTCGAACCCTTGAAAATCGCAGGGGAACTTGTAAAGAAGGTCGATATAGACGTAAAGGTTTCCGGTGGCGGAGTGATGGGACAAGCTGAGGCTGCAAGAACTGCGATTGCAAGGGCTTTGGTGGAATTTTTCGGAGACGAGGAACTGAAGAAGTCCTTCTTAGAGTACGACAGAACTTTGCTTGTGAACGACGTAAGGAGAAAACTTCCAAAGATTCAGGGAGGAAGAGGTGCGAGGAAGAGGAGGCAGACGTCTTACAGGTGATACCTTGCACGAGATAACAGACTTCCCCATTCGTTGCTTTTCTTGTGGAGCGATCATCGGTCATTTGTATGCGAAATACTTGGAAATGATCAGGAGCGGGAAGTCGCCGAAAGAAGCGTTGGATTCTTTGGGGATTCAAAGATACTGCTGTAGGAGAATGTTTCTCACGCACAAATCCTATATCGGCGAAATCGCAAGATTTCGCGGGGCCGTGGGGTAGCCTGGTATATCCTTTCGGCTTTGGGAGCCGGAGACCCGAGTTCAAATCTCGGCGGCCCCATTTTTCTATTCAAGCATCTGAATCCCAGACGGAAATCTCAAATACTGCTTTTTTGGGAAGGAAAAGGAGTTTGCAACTCGGCCTTGGTGTTGCGAATCCGTATCGAAAAAATTGCAACTGGAACGATCAAAAATAATAGCCCCGGCCGGATTCGAACCGGCGTCGCGGAATCCAGAGTCCCGCAGGATTGACCACTACCCCACGGGGCTTGTGAAGAGATAAGGCTTTGGATTTATCAAAGTTTTGGTTAGTTATTTTATATAAAATCAGAGCTTTGAAACCTCTGAAAATGGCTTCGCACATCAATTGCGATCAAATTTTAATTCCTGTTCCCCACTTCTCTATAGCTCTTGAGAGCTCTTTATGGCTTTTTGCAAACTCCTCGACGCTTATGCCAAGCTCTATAGCTTCGAGCGCTTGTCTTACGGCGATCGCTCCAGCTCTTGCACCGTCTGGGTGTCCAAGAACTCCACCACCGATTTGCAAAACGATATCTTTTCCCAAGGTTTCGACGACCTTCGGCAACACTCCTGGGTGCAGACCGCCGGAGGAAACAGGCATACCCTTCTTTATATTCCAGAAGTTCTGTTCGAACCTGATGGGATTTTTCGGTGAGAATTTCTCACTTCTAAGCATTTCGGCAATCTGAATTGCTTCATCCTTGGCACTTTCAAGCTTCCCAAAGCCAGCGGTGCCAATGTGGAGTTGGTCAATTCCGAGAATTCTGTAGAGCTTTGCGATAGTGAACATCGATATTCCGTGATCGTATCTCGTGAACGCTGCGTGCATGGCTCTATGTCCATGAATCGCAAGTCCAAAGTCTTCCGCAAGATCTCGAATAAAGCTCAGAGAACTCCATCCAGCTATGACGACGTCGACCATCACGTATGGATTCCCATAGTCTGCGACGAGCTTAAGTCTCTTTTCCATCTCTCTGACATCTGCGGTTATGTTTGCGAGCCAAACCTTTTTCTCTCCCGTTTCCTTTTCAACTTTTTCTATCGTTTTCATTATCCTCTTGCACCGATCCTCGAACTTGCAAAAGCTTTGGCTTGCAAGGTTCTCGTCATCTTTCACGAAATCGAGACCACCGCTCAAAAGCTCGTAAGCAAGGGATTCAACTTCTTCTGCACTGTATCCAACCTTAGGCTTTGGAACCGTTCCCACTATCGCTCTCTCGACTCCAAATATCTTCTTCACATCCAAGCCCTTAAATGGACCTTTGTAGCATTTTAGGAACTCTTTTGGGAACCTTATGTCCTCCAATCGCAACTTTGCAACTCTTCTCATTCCGAAGACGTTCCCAGCGACAGATGCGAGGAAGGAAGGCAAGTTCGTGAGCTCAAAGAGTTCAAACGGGTAGCTTATTTTCACAGTCCAGCGATCCCCAAATTCTTTGATTTCGTAGACCTTTGCAGACAATCTTTCGACTCTCTTCTTATCATACCAAGGAAAGAGTTCGGTCCAAGTTCCAGTGCTACTCTCAGCTGCGATCGCTCCAGCGACTTCTTCTATCCCGAACCCCTCTGCTGGTTTTACGAGAAAAGAAACCAAAACTTCGTTCTCGCTTGGAACGTAATCTTTTGCAACGTAATCCGAGTATTTCATGATTTCAGTTTAAAAAGGAGCATAAAAATTTAACGAACGCCGGGGGTGGGATTTGAACCCACGCGGGCAAAGCCCACACGCTCTCCAGGCGTGCGCCTTACCGCTCGGCAACCCCGGCTCAAGCGAAATGGGGCGGAAGAAATATATGTGTTTCTAATCCTTGAGGTAGTAGTAGAGTCCGAGAATTGAGAAGAGAGAATGAATGGCAAGGCCGATGAGTGGGGCAAAGAAAAACAGTTTTCTCGGCTTTTCAATGAACCTCAAGGATTTGAAGAAAACCCAGACTGAGAATGTGACAAGGGTCAAAGGAATCACTGCAAAGATGGGCGAGAAAGGAACTGCGAGCAAAGAAAAGACGAGCAGTGGTAGAAATAGCGACCATGCCAACAAATCGTAGGGTTTGAACTTTACTAAACGCAACGCTTCGGCGCAACCCTTTACTCTCGCTTTTTGCCACTTAAAAACTTCCCGCATAGTTTCTGGGACTGAAACGAAAACCCTTGCATCGACGATTTTTTGCCTGAGCTTTATCCGCTTTTTCATTAAAAGCAGTGAAAACCCATAGTCATCAGCCCTTTTGCTCTCAGGATACCTGCAGATCTCGTATATCTTTGTTTTCTCAGCCTTGTTGTTTCCGGGAATGTGTTTGTGGTAGATGTTGAAGATTATGTGGATCGCATGATACCATGCGAAAGCGTGCGCGAAAAAGCCACCCCTTACAATTGGAACTCCACCAGCGACTTCGCAATCTTCAAGAGCTTTTAAGATCTTTTCAACGTAATCTCTGCT
>Ga0105163_1000371_pt1 | contig 27308 bp, 27 predicted proteins | sample JNZ110809AmetaG_FD_81531 | JGI IMG/M metagenome (GOLD analysis project Ga0105163, IMG submission 81531) | Hot spring microbial communities from Jinze hot spring, China to study Microbial Dark Matter (Phase II) - JNZ 110809A | ecosystem: Environmental > Aquatic > Thermal springs > Hot (42-90C) >... | reverse complement strand
TCTATGTTTAACCTGCGATAAAGTTCTGTCTTTTTACAATTACACTCCGGTTTCATCAGTGCAAGAATTGATTTTGTTGACGAAAATTCTTGAAAATGAATTTGAATTTTGAGTGAAAGTTTCTAAAATTTAAAACCTCATTTCTTCTGTGCTTTGTTCCTGAAAAATTCAACAAGCAATCTGACGCCAACACCAGAGCCACCCTTGGGCTGGTAATCATATTCTTTATCAAGCATTGCCGTTCCAGCGATATCAAGATGAACCCAAGGGTAATTCCCGACAAATTTTTCAAGGAACTTTGCTGCTGTTATCGCCCCAGCCCATCTTCCACCTGTGTTCTTGACATCAGCAACATCGCTTTTGATAAGTTGATCGTATTCTTCCCATGTAGGAAGTTGCCAGACACGTTCATAAGTTTTTTCACCAGCTTTTTTAATTTCCTCCATCAATTTTTCATCATTTCCGAACATACCCGTTGCAAAATATCCAAGAGCGACAACACAAGCTCCTGTCAAAGTCGCAAGATCAATTATGGCTGTTGGGTTATATTTCTGCGCATATCCAAGAGCATCTGCAAGTATGATTCTACCTTCTGCGTCTGTGTTATCAACTTCAATCGTTTTTCCGCTGTATGTCTTCAAAATATCGCCGGGCTTGTAAGCAGAGCCACCGGGCATGTTCTCCGTTGCAGGGACAAGACCAACAAGATTTACGGGCAATTTCAATCTTGCAACTGCCTCCATCGTTGCGATAACAGCTGCAGCTCCGGACATATCCATCTTCATTTCATCCATTCCCTGAGCTGGTTTTAGTGAAATTCCACCGCTATCAAAAGTTATACCCTTGCCAACAATCACATATCTTTCCTTGCTTCTGGGATTCCCGTTGTATTCCATAATTATAAATCTTGGTGGTTTCGCACTTCCGGAGTTAACACCAAGAAGTCCACCCATCCCAAGTTTTTCAATTTCTGGCTTCCCGAGAACTTTAACCTTGAAACCATACTTTTTCCCTGAATTAACAGCAGCTTTCGCAAGTGTTTCCGGATAAATCTCATTTGCTGGGGCATTTGCAAGGTCACGAGCAAAATAAACCGCACTGCAAACTATATCCGCAACTCTAACACCTTCTTTTATCTCTTTTGAATCTTTCTCTACAAATAAAATCACTTCCTTGACTTTTCTATTCTTCCTTTCTTCATCTGTCAGATACTTGTCAAATTTGTAAAGTGCAAGAACCGAACCCTCAGCTATTGCCTGGGCGATGTAATCAAGCGTTTCATTTATTTTATCTTTGAGAAGGGAATAATCCGGAAATTCAATCGCTATTGTCTCGGACTTCAAGCTTTGTGCCTTTTTTGATGCGACTGCGACCGAGCGACGGATTTTCTCAAGGTTTATTTTATCTCGTTCCCCAATTCCAACGAGAATAATTCTTTTTGCTTTCAAGTTTGAATTGCTCGGATATAAAACCGCAATTTCTTTTTCCTTGCCCTTGAAATCACCAGCAGATATGATCGTGCTAACCTGCCCGTTTAAAACTTTGTCAAGTTTTTGAGCTGTCTCTTTGAGAAGTTTTTCATCTGAAAATGTTAAAACAATTATTGAATCTGCTTTTATTGTCGTCAATGTCCCTTTTGAAAATGTTAACTTCATCTTTCAACCTCAATTTGTTTTTCTTCAAGATATGCGTATTTTTCTGCCTTTTGAATCACTTGATTTAAAATTTCCTCAACACCTACATTGTAAAGCCGTGCTCCAGCTGCGTTTTTATGTCCATTTCCACCAAATTCCTTCGCAAGTTCATTGATCGGAATCTCACCTTTTGACCTGAAACTTAATTTAACACCATCTTTAAGTTCAAGAATAAAAATTGCAATTTTAATTCCACCGACGCTTAAAATTGATTGGACAAATCCATCCGTCTCCCATTCTTTAACACCATAATCACTTAACATTTTTTGAGTCACCACAATATAACCGAGCCGACCCTCATATCTTGTCTCAAGTTCCGAAAGACATCTGCCAAGAAGTTTAATCCTACCAAGAGAACTTTGCTCATAAACTTTATCATAAATTTCCGTTGGATCAACGCCAGCGTCAAGAAGTTCCGCAACTATGCGATGGGTTTCAGAGTCAGTTCTCGGAAATCTAAATGAACCAGTATCGGTCATAATTGCAGTGTAAAGTCCAATCGCAATTTGTTTATCAATTTTAACATCATCAAACGACTTTATCAACCTATAACATATCTCACCACTTGCCGGGGAATCTATATCTATCAGATAATAATCCGCAAAGTCCTGTGCTTCAAGATGATGATCAATTATGATTTTAATTGCCTTGCTTTGGAGAATATATTTTTCCATCGTTTTTAATCTGTGCGATTGATTCATATCGCAGATGAAAATTGCGTCCGCATTTAAAATTTTCTCAATGTGAGTTGCCTCGTTCTCGTTCAAAATGACAAATTCATTCTCTGGGTCAAGGAATTTATAATTTCCCGGTGTTTCACTTACATTCATAACAACTGCATTTTTACCGAGTTTTCGTAGGAAGTAAAGCAGTGCGACTTCACATCCAAGTCCATCTCCATCTGGATTGACATGCGTTGTTATGAGAAAATTTTGGAATCTATTTATGATATTTTTGACCTCGTTAAGTGGCAAATTTTTATCAGAATTTTGAGACATAAAAAATCAAGTTTTGTTTTTAAATCTTTCGTTCAAAAGTTTTTTAAATTTACGCCCGAAAATTCAAATAAACAATTTTTCGGCTTTTATATAGAAAACATCGTTTGTCTAAAATAAGTTTTTTGTGTTAAATTTTTGAAAAAAAGCAAAGACGATGCCAAAATTTGCAACTGCAATAAACTGCATTGACGGACGAACTCAAGTTCCAGTAATTGAATTTCTAAAGCAAAATTATAATGTTGATTTCGTTGATTTGATAACTTTCCCCGGAGTTGATGGTGTTTTAACATCCAATAGAAATGATGTGATTGAATTGATAAAGCGAAATGTTGAAATATCAATTAAAGCCCACGCTTCAAATCTTGTTGTAATTTCTGGGCATTATGATTGCGCTGGCAATCCAGTTGATGAAAACACACACATTAAGCAAATTCTAAATGCGGTTGAGAAAATAAAGCAATGGGGATTTGATGTTGAAGTTAAAGGTTTATGGATAGATGAGAATTGGAAAGTGAAGGAATTAAAAGCGGGGCAATGACTGCCCCACTTTTGTTTAATTATGTATAAACGGTGAGGAATGTTTCAACAAGCTTACGCTCGTAGTAGAAGACGCCTCTGCCCATTGTTTCCTCTGTCCAGATAATTGGCTTTGCACCCGGATCAAACAAATATGCAGTGTATCCGCCGAAAGTTTCAATTCTATTTCCAAATGGATCAAAGAAATAAATTCCCGCTCCACGCGTTATACCATGGCGACCCGGACCCCAATCAATTTTAACATCGTTCATTACCATTATATCAGCTGCGTGATAAATATCTTGAGCGCTTGAAATATGGAAAGCGAAATGATGCAATCCTTTTTCACGCCCTGGGATTATAGCAAGGTCGTGTGGTTGTTGCCTTGCTTGATAAAGCCACGCTGCAACCGGTTGCCCTTCACCATTGACAATATATTCTGTTGCTCTGAATTCAAGAACTTCTTCACAGAATTTTATTGTTTTCGTTGGGTCAGGGGCGGTTATAAGCATATGATCAATCTTTGGCGGGTTAATAGCATCATACTTTAAATTCCTTGGCCATGGGTCGGGGCTTTCCTTCGGGAGGAAATTTCCGGGAATTTCAATGTCATAATAAATTTCAAAAGTATGCCCCGATGGAATTGTAAATCTTATCGCCTTCCCACGCTTGTAATCCTCCGGGATAACCTCATACGGCACTTCGTATTGTTTCAACTTCTTTTCAAAATAATCAACATCTTCAGGGTCAACTGTCCTGAATCCGGCTCTGACAAGACCAGCTGAATCCGACTCGGTCAAGATAACAGAATAAGCAAGCTGCTCATCCCATGTCTTCAAATATGCTTTATTTCCGACCCTTTCAACAAGATGAAGACCAAGAACATTTGTGTAAAAGTCAAGAGCATCGTCAAGGTCAAGGACCTTGACTTCAACATAGCCGAGACGAGAGATTCTAAATGGCATAGCGCACCTCCGTTTTTTAGTTTTTTAATTTAAAGCACTGTTTTTGAGCCAAAGATAAGCGAAAAATATCGCTTATAATCAAAGCTTTCGTCAAGCTTTGAACCATCAATTAAAGATATTTCAACATCTTCAAGCGGAACAGCTCTACACGAAAGACAGAATCCTTTCTCTTTTTCTTCATCTGTTAATCTGTTTTTTGAAACACGACCGAAATCAACTTTTCCAACGACTTTTATCTTACAAATTCCACATCCACCTTTTGTGCAACCGTGCGGGAGAGAAATTTTATTTCTTAATGCTGCATCAAGTATCGTCTCGCCGGGTTTACATGTGAAAATTATATCATTTGGCATAAGCCGAATTTTAAAAACGCCATTTTGCATCACGATTACACTTTTTGGTTTTCAAAAATTGAAATTCCAGCCTTTGCAATTTCTTCGTCTTGTTGGGAAGTTGCGCCACTTACACCTATACCACCGATTATTTTGCCACCGTATTTTATCGGCAATCCACCTGCAAATATCACAAGTCGGGGCGTGTGAACAATCCCATACAAAAGAGCCGGCTCATCTTTTATCAAATCATACCATTGACCCGTTGGAAGTCCGAAAGCAATTGATGTAAATGCCTTATTCAACGCTATCTCAATGCTCAAAATTGGAGCTCCCGTCATTCTTCTGAATTCAACGAGATTCCCACCGTCATCAACAACAGCAATGCAAACTTTGACACCAAGTTCTTTGGCTCTTTCTTCCGCTTTATTTACGATCTCTCTTGCGATTTCAGAAGTTAACACATATTTTTGCTCAAGTTTCATATCTCAAAATCTGATTTTTTATCAATCCACAAGAAGAAAATCTTTCACAAGCTCATTGAATTCATCTTTCTTCTCTATCTGCGTCCAATGTCCGCAATCTCCAAAAATGTGAAGATGAGCGTTTGGCAACTTTTCAAAAATTCTTATACTTATCTGATACGGTATCACCTTATCAAGTTTTCCGTGAATTACAAGCGTCGGAATTTTTATCTCGCTCAATCTGTCTTCAACATCCATCTCATCAAGATGCTTTTGATATGGCGGATAAAACATTTTCTCGTATGTCTCTTGAAACCCCGGCTGAATTGACGCTTCATATCTTAATCGCACAAGCTCTTCCCCAACAAGTTCTGGATTGCTTGACAAATACCAGATGACTTTCCTCATATTTTCAATGCTTGGTTTATAGCCCCAGATAAATTCAAGTCCCTCCGTAATTGGGAATTTAACTCCAACGCTTCCCATTATGACAAGTTTTCTAATTCTTTCTGGGATTTCAAGAGCAACTGCGAGAGCAAGTGCCCCACCCATGGAATTTCCAACGATGTTAACTTCTTTAAGGTCAAAATGCTTAATAAAATCAACGATATGTTTGACCCTGCTTTTGTGATTATACTCAAAATTTTCCGGTCTTTCCGTATACCCAAAGCCAACGACATCTGGAGCAAAAACTTCAAATCCGTTTTCAGCAAAAAATGGCAAAGTCAATCTCCAATTTGCCCACGCTGACACGCCCGGACCCGAGCCGTGAATGAAAACAAGCGGTTTCCCTAATCCAGCTCTATGAAAGTGCGTTTTAATTCCGCCGATTATTTGATATTCTCCTGCTTCAAGCGATTTAAGGTCAATCATTTCAAGTTCAATTTTATTTTCAAATTCTTGATACGATGCCAACTTTTGAACCTCCTGTGATTCTATCTTTTTCGGTGAAAAATCTTTCAATGTAAATATCTTCTGCAAATAAGCGACCCTTCATCAATGTCTTTATGCAAGCGTCAACCATCGGCGGTGGTCCAGAAACATAAGCTTTGAACCCTTCAAATTTCTGGAATCTTTTGCCAACAACTTCGTGAACAAATCCTGTTTCACCAGTCCATCCTTCTTCTGGATTATCAATTGAAGGGATATAATAGAAATTTGCAAATTTACCTTCAATTTCTTTGAAAAATTCAAAGTCATAGACATGTTTTAGCGAGCGTGAGCCGTGGAAAAGATAAATTTCCTGCTTCAATCCAGAGTTAAGAGCATCAATTATCATTGATTTAATTGGTGCAAGCCCCGTGCCACCTGCAAGAAAAAGTATCGGATTATCAAAATGCTTTCTTAGGACGAACCTTCCAAATGGACCTGCAAATTTAAGTTTATCTTTTGGTTTTAAGTCCTCAAAAACATATTTGGAAGCAAGCCCGCCGGGCACCTTCCGTATGTGCAACTCAATTTCTTCGTTTCCATCCGCTTCAGGTCCAGATGCTATTGAAAAAGCTCTGTTTTGTCCTGTTTCAGGAATTTCAAGCTGAATGTATTGCCCGGCAAGAAATTTTATTTTATCATTTTCAATTTTAATTTTGATTCTCCTTGTATCCATCGCACAATCTTCAATGTCAATAACTTCACCAGTGAAATCTCTCACAGGCGAAAATTCAAGTCCTTCTTCAACTTCAACATCAGCCTCAATCACAAGATCAGATTTTGGTTTAGCAGTGCAAAGCAAAGCATAACCTTCTTCTCTTTCAAAGTCCATAAGAGCAAAATTTGACGCAAGCCCGAAGTCAACTTCCCCCTCAACTACTTTTGATTTACAGGTTGCGCATGTCCCGTGCGTGCAGGCGTGCGGAACCCAGATGCCATTTCTTAAACATGCATCAAGAATCGTTTGATTTTCATCGCAGACAATCTCAACCCCTATCGGCTCTATTTTAACTTTATATCTCATCAAAGTTTTTAAATTTTGTTTTACGCTGGTTTGAACTTAACAATTGATTTATGCCTGAGACCAAGTTCAGCAAGTGTTTTTTCAGCGTCGGGGTTAAATTCATTTTCAAAATGATACCATTTCCAGCTCTTAACATTTTTAAATTCTGGATCAAGCCCGTATAGCTGTCCGAAAATCATTCCTGTAAAGTCCTTCCACTTCATATTTTTTGGAACTCTCCATGCAGAAGCAGCACAGAAAAATGGATTGTCAATCCAGTATGCATAAACGATGATATCATCTCCAAAAACTTCTGCTCTATCTCTTGGAGCGAACTTGTAGTTATAAAGAGCTTTGACTGGCATTTTTAAACCTCCAAAATTTTTGTTTTTAATTTTCAGAGGGCGGGCTTTATGCCCGCCATTTTAAAAAAGTATTACACCACAACAGTTGCCATATCTTTGTGCCACTCTTTCCAGTTCTTGTAATCTTCACTCACGAAGTAATCAAAATTGTCAGTTTGAATGTTATACCATTTCAAAACCTGCGGGACAACATCATCAGGTCCTTTCGGTGGTTCAGCAAAACAATTTCCTTTGTAAATCTCGTGAACAGGCAACCACGCCTGAACATATTTCTCGGGCTCTTGCTCAAATATCCATTTGCATCCTTCGGAGCAGAAATGATAAATTTCGCCTTCATATTCAGTATATCTCTGAACGAAATTCTTCGGATCATCCGGATCCGTGAATCCCATCGGTATCTGGCAAACCTGACACAACTGTGGTAGACTCAAGAAGTAAAATCTATCTCCCGGAAGCGGTGTCTTTGCTTCTTTTGCTTTTTCATATCTCCAGCGATAATACTGGTTAAATGTATTCGGATATTTCTCAGCAAGCCACTCCATCTCCGCTTCCGTTGGTATCCAAGTGTGGAAAGCAGCTGCGTATGTGAATGAGAACAAAATCCAGTAAACATCATGCGAGAGGAAATCCTTCTCTTTAATAGAATGCTCCATATGCAAAGGTGGTCTTATGCCGTAACGCTCAAGGTCTTTGAACAAACCTTCCAGAATTTGATCCTCAATGTAAAGTTCAAACGATTCTTTCCACGACATAACTCTCTTCGGAAGCATATAGTCCATCATTGCCCCAACAAGCGATGTTAATCTGTATCCACGCCACCACCACTTATCAATCCATCTTTGAATTATCGGGACATTGTCCTCGTGTTGTTCAAGCAAGAACTTAACAACTTGAAGTCCAAGCGTCATATGTCTTGATTCATCTGATTGAGCACTGAATCCGAATGTCATCGTTGGAGTGTCGCCGTTGTAAGCTGCACCTGACATAAATGGAACAAAGAGAAAGTTTGTAAGAGCATATTCAAATGAAAACGAAATCGCAGTGATATACTCAAATGGTCCAGCTGTCACAGCATCATCAAAATACGACTTCGGAACACTAAGATACCAAACCCTATCATGCATAAGCGTCATTGAATGGAATCCATCGTAATACTTATTGAAATTGCTCCCTGCGTGAACCTCAATCTGCGTGTGTCTTAACTCATCCATTGACTGGAAAAATCCCGCTGTCCTTGGTCCAGCACCGGGAAGATGCCTCGCAACAAATGCAAAACCACGATGAGCCATATACTCAAGCGGTGTGACTCCCTGAATGAAAAGTTTGATTGAATTCAAATATCTCGCATCGGAAAGAGTAAGATGACCTTGATTTTGAATAAAGCCATCAAGAATCGCATAAAAACGCCTGTCTTTCTCGGCTTGATATTTCCAGTATGCCTCAACCGTCATCCTGAATGGATCTTCCCACTTATTCCAGTCCCTGATTTTTATCCCTTCGTATTCCGCATATGGGTAAATATCTTTTTTGCTGACATAAGTTGGCTCCCAATCAAGCCCGCGCGTGTAGATATGATATTTTTGAGCCAGTGTTAATTTCTTTTTAGCCATAGCTTGCACCTCCGTTGTTTTGTTTTAATTTTTTTTCACATATGCGTATCCCATTGAATAAGTATCTTCTCATCATCCCACTCAGCGAAATTTCCAGCATAAGAAATTATCACGAGATTAAACTCCTGCGTATCCCAAGGACGACCCATGAAACTTTCAACTGTCTCTCGCTTCACGATAAGTTTTTCAGGATGCTTAACTTTGTAATAGCCAGGAAATTCATCAATCTTTGCACCCGGATTATCCTTTAAAATTGCCTGCAAAACATTATAACCTTCCTCCGTCTTTTGAAGATCAACAGCCACAAACCTTTCCCTTTTTGTTTCTACTGCTACCATTTTTCACCTCCATTTTAAATTTTGATATTTAAACCAAGTTTTCCATAAACTTCGCGAGCGTGATTCAAGACCGCATCCTTTGCTTTTTTGAAATCACCTTTCTTCTTCGGCATCTTGAAAATATCTTCAAACGCATCAATTGCTTTTGAAATCTGACCTGCGTAATAATTCAATTTTGACTCAATAAACTTCCTGTTGCTTTCACCGTAATTTTGATCGTTAAGCAAAACCTCAAAAAGTTTCTCCGTCCATCGCATATTGTCCTTATACATATCGTAGAAGTATTTGCTGAAAAACGAAAACACGCTGACCCCGTTTTCAACCGCAAGATTATCAAGTTCAACATGGACGAGTGGATTCATAAAAACATCAATCGCAAGATTTTGCCCGATCAAAACCTCGCCCCAATCTTGAACCGTGAGAAGTTTCTCAACATATTCACGCAATGGTTGGAAAATTTTGTCCTCAAGCCATGTCTTCTTTGCATTTTCAAAAATATCACCATCTGGTTCTGGAAGTTCAAAAGCAATTCTCGTTATCAACTGAGCATTCGCATACTTATCACAGGCATTGAATTCAGCACATTGAGTTATTGATGTCCCGTATCCAAATCTTGCAACTCCAACAAGCAAAATCCATCCAGCATATTCAAGATGCCTAAGCGGGATGAAATATCTGTTAAAAACTTTAAGCCAGTTCTCATCAACCTTTTCAAAAAGTCCTCTTTCCTCACAAAACTCAAAATACTTATCAACTGCTTCATAACCTTTGGCTCTGGTTGCATTGTAAGTGTAATAGTAATACTGTCTTGGATCAAGAAACGAATAATAATCCGTAAGTTTCAGCTCGGAATAATTCGTGTCAAAAATTTCAACCCCTTCTCTCCAAGTTGGACGATAATGGAAATTTTCTCTTTGCTGAATATCAACCGTTGCTTCTTCATATCTTGAAGCTGGTCTGTTCCCGTAGCGTTTCAGAAGATAATCAAACGCTAATCTTTTTGGCTCAATTACCTTTTGCTTGATCTCATATTGTGTTGACATTGTAGCACCTCCGTTTTTAATTTTAATTTATTTTTTGACCTTGCCTTTTGATACGGCAAGCCCATTCTGCCTCGCTCTGTATTCCTCAATTGGAAGACCAGCAACCGCAAAATTTTCCTTCGGGACTTCGTTTATTATCACACGAACGCTATCAGGTTTGACTTTCAACGACTCAACAATTGCATCTGTAACCCTTTTGATCAAATCTCTTTTCATTTTTGAACTCCTTCCTTCAAGCATGTTTATTATCACAACTGGCATAAATTTTTCTCATTTGTTTTATTTTCTCACGACAAAAGTTGAAACTTCACCGACACCACAGATTGTAACTTTTATAAAATCGCCTTCTTTCACATCAATTGCTTCGGTTATACTGCCAGTTAAAATTACGCTCCCTGCTTTTACTTTCTCCCCACGCTTTGATAAAAACTTTACAAGTTGAGATACTGCTATTGCAGGATTCCCAAGCACTGCGCCCAAAGCCCCTGTTTTCTCGGGAATTCCATTCCTTTCAAAAATCACACCCGACGATCTCAAATCAACTTCACTTGGTCTTTTAACATCAGAACCAATTGCAAATCTTGACGCAGAAAAATTATCTGCAATCACATCAATTAACTCAAACTTAAAATCTTTAAACCTTGAATCAACAAACTCAATCGCAGGTGCAACAAATTTCGTCGCTTCAATGACTTCATACGGTGAAACATCACCATATAAATCTTCTCCAATTATGAAAGCAATTTCAGCTTCAGCTTTTGGATGGATGACCCCCGCAAGGTTCAGTTCCCCACCGTCATCTATTTTCATATAATCAAAAAGATATCCAAATCCAACCGTTGAAATTCCCATTGACCTTTGCTTTGTGCGGGTTGTGAAGGCGAGCTTATAACCGATGATTTTATCTCCCCGAGCGAGTTTGATTTTGACAAGTTCTTTCTGAATTAAATAAGCATCGTCAATTGTCAATTCAGGATGCGTCTTAACAACTTGTTCTGCCTCTTTTCTTTCAATTTCGCATTGATGAAGATACTTTGCGATTTGCTTTAACTTCTCGTTTGGCTTATGCTTCGGCTTTGACTTCACATTTATGGAAAATTTTTGTTTTGTTATTCAACCTCAATCTCCTTCCCCAATTTTTTTGCAAGTTCAACGGCGACATCAACTATCATATCCTCCTGTCCTCCAACCATCTTCCTTCTTCCAAGTTCAAGCAGAATATCCCTTGTATCAACTCCAAATCTTTGAGATGCTCTTTTTGCATGCAAAAGAAACGAAGAATAAACACCCGCATAACCCAGAGATAAACTATCTCTGTCAATCACAACTTCAACATTCTTTCTCTTCATCATCGGTCTTACCAAATTTTCAGCAGCGTCCATTAATTTGTAAAGGTCACATCCGGTTTTTATCCCTGCTTTATTGAAAACAGCGATTAAAACTTCAAGCGGTGCATTTCCAGCCCCTGCTCCAAGTCCACACAATGATGCATCAATTCTATCTGCTCCACTTTGAACTGCTGCAAGAGAATTTGCAACACCAAGTGAAAGATTATGATGAGCGTGGAAACCCGCTTGACAGTTCAAATTGTCTTTAAATGCTTTAATCCTATCCGCTACATCCTGCGGTAGCATCGCTCCAGCTGAGTCAACAACATAAACACAATCAGCTCCCGCATTTTCCATTATCTTTGCCTGCTTGACAAGTTCAGACGGCGGAATCATATGAGCCATCATCAAAAATCCAACAACATCCATCCCTCTTTTCTTTGAATACTCAATATGTTGAATTGCGATGTCTGCTTCCGTGCAATGCGTCGCAATTCTGACAACTTTTACACCAAAATCAATTGCAACCTCAAGGTCTTCAATCGTTCCAATTCCCGGAAGTAGCAAAACATCAAGTTTTGCATTCTTCAAAACACCTGCAACTGCTGATATATATTCGGTTTCAGGATATTTTGAAAATCCGTAATTAATTGCATTCCCAGCAAGACCATCGCCGTGAGAAACTTCAATTATATCAACACCTGCTGAATCAAGTGCTTTTGCTATCTCAATCATATCTTCAATTTCATATTGATGGGAAAGAGCATGCATCCCATCACGAAGTGTGACATCATTTATAATGATTTTTTTATCGTCCATTTTTTTCTCCTTTTTTATTGTGCAACTTTTTCTTTTAAAATTTTCTCCGCAAAAAGTTCTCCAACTCTAAGTGCTGCTGAAGTCATTATATCAAGATTTCCAGCATACTTTGGCAAATAATGTCCCGCACCTTCAACCTCAAGCAAAATCGTAACTTTATATCCACGCTTAAATTCGCCATAACCTGGTATTCTTATCGGATATTTTTCAAGGGGATCAAAAATCGGTTCAGATTTCAAATTATAACCTGGCACATACTTTTTCACTTCATCAACCATTTGATAAATTGATTCAGCAACTTCATCTGGGTCGCATTCATCGGTAATCGTATAAACCGTATTTCGCATTATTATCGGCGGTTCAGCCGGGTTTAAAATTATTATCGCTTTACCCTTCTTTGCTCCACCTATAACCTCAAGACCTCTTGCAGTCGTCTGAGTGAATTCGTCTATATTTTGCCTTGTTCCAGGTCCTGCACTTTTACTTGCAACGGAAGAGACCATTTCAGCATAATGAACTTTCACAACTCTTGACACAGCATAAACCATCGGGATTGTCGCTTGACCCCCACAAGTTATCAAGTTAACATTTAACTTATCAAGATGCTCGCCAAGATTTACAGGCGGGACGACATAGGGACCAACAGCAGCCGGGGTTAAATCAATCGCAATTTTGCCAAGCTCTTTGTAAATCGGCGCATTCTGCAAATGTGCTTTCGCGCTCGTTGCCTCAAAAACTATATCAACCTCATCAACCAAATCCTTACGCTTCAAAAATCCTTCAATCCCTTCATAAGTTGTCTCAATCCCAAGGCGTTTTGCTCTCGCAAGCCCATCTGAATTTGGATCTATGCCAACCATCATAACCGGCTCAAGAATCTTGGAATATCTCAAAATTTTTATCAAAAGATCAGTCCCAATGTTCCCACTACCAACAATTATGCACTTAACCTTTCCATTTTTAAGTTCATCTTGCATTTTTAACTTAAAATTTTGTTGGAAAATACTCGTCTATGTCAATTTCATCAGGCGATTTTATGTTTAACCTGATAAGATTTTTAAGATACTCGTTTATCTTTTGTCTGTCTTCATCAGTATCAGCAACAAGAATGATTCTGTTTTTTGCTCTAAATTCCTCAAATATCGCATAAGGCATAACGAGTTCTCCTGATTCAAGCCAATCTGAATAATGAGAAAGCCTAAATTCAACGAATTTATCCAGAAACCTTGTGAAGCGTGCATACATTTTTGAACTCCTGTTAATTGTTTTTCACTCAAACTTAACGCTCACGCTTCCGAGTTTTTGGATCGTCACCTTGAAAAAATCACCCTTCTTCGGAACGACAAGTTGGGCAAGCGCACCTGATAAAACTATCTCACCTGCTTTCAAATACTCACCAAATTCAGAAAGTTTATTCGCAAGCCACGCAACCGCTTTGACAGGATTTCCAAGCGAAGCTGCCCCTGCACCCGAGACGACAACTTCGCCATTCTGTTCAAGTATCATCCCCAAACATCTAAATTCAAGATTATCAACAAGTGTTTTCTTCCCCCCAAGCACAAACATTCCAGATGAAGCATTGTCAGCTATCGTATCCTGAATTTTTATCTTCCAATCTTTAATCCTGCTATCAACAATTTCTATTGATGGAACTACGAATGCGGTTGCTTTTAAAACATCTGCCTCTGTTACTCCTGGACCTTTCAAATCTTTCTCCATAACGAATGCTATCTCCCCTTCAACTCTCGGTTGAATTAAACTATCAAGCTTTACAACCCCACCATCTTCAACATACATCGTATCAAAAAGATACCCAAAATCAGGTTGATTCACATTTAACATTCTTTGAACCGCCAAACTCGTGATACCTATTTTCTTCCCTTTTATCTTCCACCCTTTGTCTAGTTTTCTCTTGACATTTTTCAATTGTATCTTATACGCATCTTCAATCGTTAAATTTCCATTTCTTGATGTCAGCGGTTCAATCGGCTTCAAATCAATCTCCGCAAAAAATAATTCCTCCGCAAATGTTTCAATATAATCCGGCATTGTTGTTTTTCGCTTTAAAGTTTTATGCAAACATTTTTCAATTCGGTGTAAAATTCAAAACTGTAAATTCCGCCCTCTCTCCCAATTCCACTCATCTTCATTCCTCCAAAAGGAGTTCTTAAATCCCTCAAAAACCATGTGTTAATCCATATAACTCCTGCTTCAATTTGACCTGCAACACGATGTGCTCTTGTCAGATCACGAGTCCAAATTGTTGCGCTTAACCCATAATGTGTGTTGTTTGCTCTTTCAATAACTTCCTCTTCTGTATCAAAAGGCGAAACAGTTACAACTGGACCGAAAATTTCTTCTTTTATAACTCTGCAATTATCATTTAACCCGACTATCACGGTAGGTTCAAGCCAGTTTCCGGACCTGAATTTTTCAGGAAGGTGCTCTGGTGTTTTTCCACCTGTTAAAATTTTTCCCCCATCTGCAACTGCAATTTCAAGGTAGGTGCGAACTTTTTGAAGATGTTCTTCACTTATCAATGCTCCCATATCCGTCTGCGGATCAAGTGGATCTCCAACTTTAACCTGTTTTGCACGCTGGACGAGTTTTTCAACAAATTCGTCGTAAATTTTTCTCTCAACATAAATTCTTGAACCACAAAGACAAACTTCCCCTTGATTTGAAAAACTTGATTGAATTGTCACATCAAGTGCTTGTTCAAGGTCTGCATCAGCAAAAATTATATTTGGATTTTTACCACCAAGTTCAAAAGAAAGTTTTTTCAAGTGCTGCGAAGCAGTCCGCATTATCGCCTGCCCCGTCGTCGTCTCACCAGTAAGTGAAATTAACTTAACATCCGGATGCGAAACTATAAATTCGCCAGCTGAATTTGGACCAAAACCGTGAACGACATTTAAAACTCCATCAGGTAGACCTGCCTCAGCAGCGATTTCAGCAAGTTTTGTCGCAGTTATCGGCGTAAGCTCCGAGGGCTTTATAATGCAAGTGTTTCCAGCTGCAAGACACGGCGCAACTTTCCATGTCGTGAGCAAAAGGGGAAGATTCCACGGCGTTATAAGACCTGCAACTCCAACCGGACGCCTTAGAACATAATTTATCGCACCTCTATCATCTGTTTCATAAAATTCTGTATGAACATACTTCGCAAATTCTGCAAAGAAAGAAAAATTATAAGATGCACGCGGTATCTCCATCCCTTTTGAAAGTTTTATCGGCTTCCCGACATCTATTGACTCAAGATATGAAAGCTCGTCTATCTTTTCCATAATGAGTTCGGAAATCTTCATCAAATACTTGCTTCTTTCCTTGACTGGCATCTTGCTCCAAATTTTAAAAGCTTGAACAGCGGATTTTACCGCCATCTCAACATCTTCTTTGCCACTTTCTGGCACGGTCGCTATAACTTCATTCGTTGCAGGGTATCTGCTCTCAAATCTTTTTCCACTTACCGAATCAACAAATTTCCCACCGATAAAATTTTTAAGCTCAATAACTTTATTTATAACGCCCGTTTTTTCCTGTGTTAACTCTTTTACTTCCGCCATCAGATCAATCTCCAATTTATGTTTTTCAATTCTTCCGAGATCAACTTTGCGGTTTTGATGACATATTTTGAAAACTCATCATATGTTTCCTCGTTTATCCTGCTTGATGGTCCAGAGATGCTCACTGCTGCAATGACTTTGCCCTCACCGTTAAAAATAGGCGCAGCAATGCATCTTAAACCATCTTCTATTTCCTCATTATCAATAGCATACCCGCGTTCTTTGATAATTTTTAACTCTTCAAAAAGTTTTTTCCTATTCGTGATTGTATTCTTTGTAAATTTTTTGAGCCCCTTTTCACGGATAATTCTCTCAACCTCACCTTCAGGCAGAAAAGCAAGCATCGCTTTCCCTAACCCAGTGCAATGTGCGGGCAATCTTTTGCCAATCTCCGAAATTATAACAAATGTTCTATCTGCAATTATTTTATCAAGATAAACAACTTCGCCATTTTTCAATGTCGCAAAATGAACTGTCTCATTCAAATACCAATGAAGTTCCTCAAGATAAACCCTTGCTCTATCCACCATAATTTTTTTCAAAGAGACACAATTTCCAAGTTCATAAAGTTTCAATCCCAGCCGATATTTTCCTGTTTCTTCATCTTTTTCAACCACTCCAATTTTTTCCATTGAGCGAAGGAATCTGTGGACGGTGCTTTTGTGCATTTTTAAAATTCTGCTTATCTCCCCAACCCCCAGCTCATATCTTCCCCCGTTTTGGGAGAAGACAGACAGGATTGTAAACGCCTTCTCAATTGAGTTATTTGTCGGCGTTCCTCTCATAATTGAAATTCTCCTTGATTGAAATGAAAAGGGCTTTTAGCCCAAAATCTTCACATCTGAAAGTTAAAAAACTCCCAAAAGTTTGTCAATAGTTAATTTTTTTGCTGTCTCAATATGTGGAACGATGTATTGAATATAGAGACAATCTCAAATCTCCCCACTCTTTATCTTCCCCCTCAATTCGTGAAGTTTCATCAACGCCTGAAGTGGAGTCATATTGTCAAGATCAAGATTTAAAATTTCATCCCTTAATTTGCTATCGTTAAGCTCAAATAAACTTATTTGAAACTTCTCTTTAAGTATCTCCTTTGAGATTTTCTTCTTTGATTTCTCATGCGGTGTTAATTCTTTTTGTTCAAGATTCATAAGTATTTCCTTTGCTCTGTCTGTGACTTCTTTCGGTAGACCCGCCATCTTTGCGACCTCAATCCCATAGCTGTGGTCTGCATAACCGGGGACAATTTTATGAAGGAAAATGATTTTATCTCCAACTTCTCTTACATCTGCTTTAAAATTCTTTATCCTCGGAAATAACTCCGCGAGTTCATTGAGTTCGTGATAATGCGTTGCAAAAATTGTCTTCGCTCTTACACGTGGATTTTCGTGAAGATATTCAGTTATAGCCCAAGCAATTGAAATCCCATCAAATGTGCTTGTGCCTCGCCCAACTTCATCAAGCAAAATTAAACTTTTCGGCGTTGCATTGTTCAAAATGTTCGCCATCTCATGCATCTCAACAAGAAACGTGCTTTCTCCACCAGCAATGTTATCTTCAGCCCCAACCCTTGTAAAAATTCTATCAACAATTCCGATCCTTGCATAACTTGCTGGAACAAAACTCCCGATTTGAGCAAGTAAAACTATCAAACCAACTTGTCTTAAAAATACACTTTTACCCGACATATTCGGACCTGTAATTATCAAAATCTGATTTTCAGAATTATCAAGGCGAACATCGTTCGGGACGAATTTTTCCCCCGGTGGCAAAATTTTTTCAACAACCGGATGTCTACCGTCTTTTATCTCAATCACATCGCTTTCATCAACAATTGGACAGGTATAATTATTTTCAACAGCAACTTCTGCAAGCGAAACGAAACAATCAAGCATAGCGATTAACTGTGCGTTTTTCTGTATCGCCTCAGTATGTTCAGAAATTTTCTCTCTCAGTTCGTTAAATAGTTCAGCTTCAAGTGCAGAAATTTTTTCTTCCGCAGTGAAAATTTTTTCTTCATATTCTTTGAGTTCCGGAGTTATAAATCTTTCTGCGTTCACAAGTGTTTGTTTTCGTATGTAATCAGGCGGAATCTTGTCAAGATGTGCTTTTGTAACTTCAATGTAATAACCGAAAACAGAATTATAATCAATTTTCAAGCTCGGTATTCCAGTTCTTTCTCTCTCCTTTTGCTGTAAATTTGCTATAAACTCTTTACCCGAGCGAGCGATGTATCTTAACTCATCAAGTTCGGAACTATACCCATCTCTTATCACACCACCATCTGAAACAGTTGCTGGCGGGTCATCAACAATTGCTGTTTCAATCAATGAGACGACATTTTCAAGCGGGTTGAGAAGCTTGCATATTTTCTGGAGCGTGTCAGCTTTTGTATTTGAAAGCAATGTTTTTAACTTCGGAATTTTTTTAAGTGATTCTTTTAAATTTATCATATCCCGTGGATTTGCTCTTCCCGTTGTCCCTGGAAGATGCGCACGAATTGCAATTCTTGAAATCAATCTTTCAATATCCCCTATTTCACCGAGAACTTCGTAAAGTTCTTTTCTTAACTTTGAGTTTTCGTAGAGTTCTTTGACTGCTTCAAGACGTTTTTGAATTGGTTCAAGTTTTTTAAGCGGTCTTAAAACCCATCTTTTCAGAAGACGAGCTCCCATCGGCGTCTGCGTCTTGTCAAGAATTGAAAAAAGTGTCCCATAAGTTGTCTCACCAGAGAATGATGTTGCAATTTCAAGATTTCGCTTTGTCGCCGGATCAAGAATCATATAATCACCTGTATCATAGCGGGAGATTTTTCTGATGTGGACAAGTTTTGTCCTTTGCGTCTCCTGTAAATAATGCAAAACTGCTCCTGCGGAAATTATCCCAAGTTCAAATTCATCAATACCGAAACCTTTAAGAGATTGCGTCTGAAAATGATTGGTCAAAATTTCAAAAGCATAATCATATTTAAAAACCCAATCTTCAAGTTTTGTAAGAGCTGGTTTTATTCTCGTTTTTTCAAGGACATTGTCAATTAAGTTTCTTGTTGATTTGCTGAATAAAATTTCGCTTGGAGTTATTGTGTCAAGTAAATTTGGTAGTTCTTCAATTGAAACTTCGGTTGCGTAAAATTCACCCGTTGATACATCTGCAAATGAAACACCAGCTTTATCTTCTTTAAAGAACAGGGCACATACGAAATTATTTGCTCTATTGTCAAGAAGTTTATCAGTAAGAGCAACTCCTGGGGTAATTATCTCAATCACATCTCTTTTAACTATTCCTTTTGCAAGTTTCGGGTCTTCAAGTTGCTCACAAATGGCGACTTTATAACCTGCTTTCACAAGTTTTGGAAGATATGTATCAAGTGCGTGATGTGGGAAACCAGCAAGCGGGACATCTGCAGCTGCTCCATTTGCTCTTTTCGTAAGTGCTATACCAAGAACTTTCGCAGCAATTTTTGCATCCTCTTCAAATGTCTCGTAAAAATCTCCCATTCTAAACAAAACTATTGCATCTGGATATTGTGCTTTTATCTTTCTGTATTGTCTCATCAATGGCGTTGACATAGCACTTGAGGAGAAAAATTTGTTTCACAACAAAATGTTAACTCCTTTTCCCATACTTTAAATCAAACTCATAACTTTTTACCATCTTTAAATCCGGATATGTTTCCCTGATAAAGTCCTCAACCTCAGGTGAAAAAGTATAACCAACTATGAAAGCATAGACATCTGCATTTAAAAACTTGCTCAATCGCTCCCGCACGCTCATTAATTCCTTAACCTCCTTCTTGCTCGGTCTTGACTTGCATTCACCGATTACATAAACCTTTCTTCCATCTTTCTTTCCCTCAATGTAAACATTAACTTCATCATATCTTCCATCGGGATAAACAATATTCCTTCTTTCAACTATTTCTACCTCAACTCCAAACTCACTTCTTGCAAAGTCATACATATACGGCATAATTTTATCTTCAAGCCCATATCCAACTGTATCAGAAATTCCCATCAATATCTCGCGAGTTCTCTGATGCTCAATTATAAGCTCATTTAACCTTTCTTCCGTCTTTCTCTGTGCCTCTGCAAGCTGATCAACCCTCTGTGCAAGCTGGTTTAACCTCTCTTCTGTTCTCTTCTGTGCCTCCGCAAGCTCATTAACTCTAATTGTAAGATTTTCTATCGCACTCCAAACTCTGTTGAAATTCTCCGCCGTTTCCCGCTCAAATGCCTCAAGCCGTTCCTCCGTCCTCCTCTGCGCCTCTGCAAGCTGGTTCAACCTCTCTTCTGTTCTCTTCTGTGCCTCCGCAAGCTCATTAACTCTAATTGTAAGATTTTCTATTGCACTCCAAACCCTGTTGAAATTCTCCGCCGTTTCCCGCTCAAATGCCTCAAGCCGTTCCTCCGTCCTCCTCTGTGCCTCTGCAAGCTGATCAACTCTCTGTGCAAGCTGGTTTAATCTCTCTTCTGTCTTCCTCTGTGCTTCCGCAAGTTGCCCTATTGCTTCCCAAACCCTGTTAAAGTTTTCCTCCGTTCTTCGCTCAAATGCCTCAAGCCGTTCCTCAGTCCTCCTCTGCGCCTCTGCAAGCTCATTTAATCTCTCTTCTGTTCTCTTCTGTGCCTCTGCAAGATTATTAACTCTGATCGTCAACTGGTTTAATCCTTCTGTTAACCCATTTATCGCGTCCCAAACCTGCCTTAAACTTTCTTCCATCGCTCTCTTAAAAGATTCAAGCGATTCTTCGGTCCTCCTCTGCGCCTGAGCAAGCACAACCATATTTTCGCCAAGCTGCTTGACAACTTCCTTCAATTCATTAAAGTCCTCACGCGTGACATAAACTGCCTTAACTCTTTCATCTATCAACCGTGCTATTTCTTCCATAAGCTCCGGTGGAATCTTTGCCTTCTTCTGAAGCGCCATTTGAAAAGATACCTCTTTATTGTTTCAACTTAATTTAAATTACCACGAAAACAATTCATTTCAAAAATTCTTCGCTTGAAATTGCAACTTTTATTTGATATATTTCAATCAAAATTTTGAACAACAAATTGAGTCAAAAACAAACTAATGAATTCAATCGGCATAATTCGCCTGAAAAACGCCATCTTCTACGGCTATCACGGAGTTTACACATCGGAGCAAAACTCCGGGGGAAGATTTGAAGTTGATGTTGAACTCTACTGTGATATCTCAGAAGCTGCAAAAAGCGATTCCCTCTCAAACACAATTGATTATGAACAAGTTTACAACTTTTTAAAAGATTTGATAACCGAGAAAAAATTTTTTCTCATAGAAGCTCTTGCTTCAAAAATCGCACGTGGGTTAATTGAAAAATTTGAAAAAGTTCAAAAAGTTGTCGTCAAAGTCCGAAAACCTTCTCCACCTGTGGGTGGCGTCGTTGATTGTGTTGAAGTTGAAGTTGAAATGAAACGAGATTAACATAATGCCCCTTGCGTATCTCGGAATTGGTTCAAACATAGGTGACAGAATTTCATATATAAAAAAAGCTCTCGTTGCGATCTCAAAACTTACGAAAACAAAAATCACAAAAATATCTTCTCTCTACGAAACCGAACCTTACGGAAGAAAAGATCAACCTTGGTTTATAAACCTTGCACTTGAAATATCAACGGAATTAAACGCAGATGAACTCTTCAAAAAATGTAAATTGATTGAAACAAAACTTGGACGACAGAAGCGTGAAAAATGGGCTGAACGAGAAATTGACATTGATATCCTTTTATACGATGATCTGATAATCTCAACCCCTGAGCTTCAAATTCCTCATCCAGATATGCATAATCGTCGCTTCGTTCTTATTCCATTAAGTGAAATTGCTCCCGATGTCATACATCCAGTTTTTAAAAAAAGTGTCTCTGAGCTTTTAATTGAATGCAAAGACACAACACGAATCATACATATTCCTCAAAAAATAGATTTCAAAAACATAATAGAGCCAGAAGTGAAAGAAATAAGATATATAGCTATTGAAGGCGTAATCGGGGCTGGAAAAACCTCACTTGCCAAAATGCTTGGCGAACGCCTCAACGCAAAAGTAGTCCTTGAACAATACTATGAAAATCCATTCCTTGAAAAATTTTATCAAAATCGTGAAAGATATGCATTCCAAACCCAAATTTTCTTCCTGTTGAGCCGATATAAACAACAAATGGAACTTCTACAAAGAGACCTCTTCTATGAGTATTTGATCACCGATTACATATTTGACAAAGATAAAATTTTCGCTCACATAAATTTGAAAGGCGATGAATTAAAACTTTACGAAATGCTTGTGAGCTTGCTTGAGAAAAATATACCTGTCCCCGACCTTGTCATATTCCTTCAATCAAGCGTTGAAAGATTGATGCAAAACATAAGAAAACGCGGAAGACCTTACGAGAAAAATATCTCCGAAGATTACATCCGCGAACTTTATGAAGCTTACAATGAATTCTTTTTCAACCAATATAGAAAATCTCCTGTCCTCGTCATAAATGCAACAGAAATTGATTTCGTCAATAACAAAGAAGATTTTGAAGACCTTGTAAAGGAAATTTTAAGCCCAAGAAGAGGAACATTTGAATACTATAATCCACCTAAAAAAGCGAGGTGAGCCAATATGTTAAGATTTCTCTTTCTGATCTTACTAATCTACATCGCTTACCAGTTTTACAAAGTTTTCATAAGATACAAGAGAAAGGTTGATGAGCTTGAAAGGGAACTCAAACGCAGAAAGATAGACGAACTCAAAGACACAGATTACGAAGAAATAAAATGAAAATTGGAGAACTGCTCCGAAAAATTGATCCATTCAGAAGTAAAAGGGTCAAAACATCTTTCATCAACCTACTAAAAAAAATTTTAAAAACCGACCTAATAGCCATTGTTGACAAATCTGATAAACTTAACATTGACCTTGGGGATGTAAAAAAAATTCTTGTTGTAAGACAGCACAATCAGCTCGGTGATATGTTATGCGCTGTGCCACTTTTAAGAGCATTGCGTCAAAAGTTTCCATCCGCAGAAATTACTCTCATCACAAGTCCAGTAAATTATGAAGTTATGAAGGATAACCCATACATAGATGAAATTTTGAACTTTAACAAAGTTGAATTTTTAAAATCCCCAAAAAAATTTTTTGATTTCATCAAAAAAATTAAATCGGGTTTTGATATAGCGATCGTTCCATCAACTGTGTCAATTTCAACAACAAGCAATTTGATTGCATATATTTCAAAAGCGAGAATTCGCATCGGTCCAAAATCAATTGACGACAGAGAAAACCCAACATCATTTTTGTTCAATTATCAAGTCATACTTGACTGGAGAAATGAACATATGAAACATCAAACCGAAAGAAATCTTGACATCGTCAGACCATTCGGGATTGAGACCGAAGATTTAAGCTATGTGATACCAAGTTTTGATGAAGATAAAGAATTTGCTCGTAAATTTTTGAAAGAGCGTGAAAAATTTAACTTCGTCATAGGTTATCACCCTGGCGCTGGAAAGCCACCAAACAGATGGGATGCTTTAAAATTTGCAGAACTTGCCATAAAACTTGCTGAAAAATTTAATGCACTTACATTAATTACAGCTGGACCAATGGACGATGAACCTGTGAAAAAAATGATTGATAAAATTGAAGGCAAGTTGAAATATCTTGTTTTGAAAAATGAAAAAATAAGCAGAATCGTTGCAGTGATTGAATCAATTGACCTTTTCATAACAAATGACACAGGGATAATGCATGTTGCGGGGGCAACACAAACACCAGTGATTTCACTTTTTGGTCCGACAAACCCATATCAGTGGTCGCCACTCAACAAAGATAAATTCTTCATCTGGTCAAAAACTGGAAACATAAACGATATAACAGTTGAGCAAGTTTATAATTTAGCAAAAGAAATTTTGCTCAAAAAAATTTCAACTCCGAAAAAATTCTGGTAATTTTAACGCTTGACATAAAATTTCTTTTTCAACAAATCCTCAACCTCCCTTCTGAATTCAATAACTTTATCAATGAAATTTTCCTCACCCCTTTCAATTTTATCAACCGCTTCAAGGACAATTCTCGTCCTCTCTTCATTTATCAACGGCTCATATTTTGAGATCAAAAAGTTAAAAACATTGAAACCAAGCCGTGTTCCAGCCAATCTTCCGTTGAAACTCTGAACATAACCTCTATCTTTGAGTTTTTGAACAGTTGGGGCGTATGTGCTCGGACGTCCGATTTTTTTCTCACGCATCAATTGAATTAAATTCGCCTCTGTGTAAAGTGGTTTCTCGCTTATCAAGCGAACCTGAATTTGCGAAATTTTGTATTCGCCCTCTTTAATTTCACCCGTAGTTTTAATCGGAGAAATTAAATTAAATCCATTCTCAACAACTGCACCATTAAATTGAAAATCTTGAACGATATCCCCAAGCCGTGATTTAAACTTCAAAACTTTAACTTTCGCAGGCGACATTTGACTTGCGATGAAGCGTTTGAAGATTAGATCGTAAAGTTTTATGTGTTTTTTACTTAATTTTGTCTGCAAAAGCAATAACTTTGCATCAATATCCGTTTCAAGTTCAAAAGAGTTCAATGGTCTCGTCGGTCTTATACATTCATGTGCTCCTTCTTCCGTAGCCCATGTCCTCGGCTTGAAATAATTTCCGAGATTTTCTCTTTCAAGATATTGCTTCGCAAGATTTACACCGAAACTGCTCACACGAGTTGAATCTGTTCTGTGATAGGTTATCAAACCGCTTTCAAAAAGTTCCTGCGCCAAAGCCATCACATCGCTTGCAGGCAAATTTAAATTGTAAATTCCATCTTGAAGAAGTGAATCCGTTGTATAAGGTGGCAATGGATTTTGCTCAACAATTTCTTCTGCGAGATCAAAAATTAAAACCTTTTCCACGGATTTAATCTCATCTACTTTCTCTGGTTGAGATGTAAATGTCAATCGTAAATTGTTTTCAAGATTAACATTTACCTGTGCGATTTTCTTTTTGCTTTCTTTTGTTCTCTCACAGACCCATCCAAGAACTGGGGTTTGAACACGCCCAGCGCTCAAATCTTCACGATTAAATTTTTTCTGAACAACTTGCGAAAGTTCAAGCCCAATCCACGCATCTTCAACTTTTCTCAATATCTGCGCTTTCAAAAGATTAAGGTCAAATTCCTCAGGATTGGCTATACCTTCAACAATTGCTCTTTTTGTTATTTCGTGCCATCTCAATCTTTTTATGTTCTGATTAAACGGATAAAGAAGACATCTCAAATCCCAAGCAATTTTTTCACCCTCAGCGTCGGGGTCTGTTGCAACTAAAACTTCATCAACATTTTCAGCAAGTTTTTGAAGTGATGAAACAACATCGGGTTTAGTGATTTCAAATTTAACTTCAAGCTTTGAATCAACAAGTTTAGCCCCAAAACTTGGCTGTCTGATTGCAAGGTCTGTGATATGTCCTCGTGAAGCTGTAACAAGCAAAAGCATATTCGGAGCCATAACCTCAAAAACCTGCATCCCATCAACCCTGCTTCTTAACGGCTTTCCAAAGAAATAACTTATCGTCCTTGACTTCGTCGGCGACTCAACTATCAAAAGACGTGAGTTAAACTCAATATCAACCCCAACTTTCAGCTCACGGGTGAGATTAATCTCCTCTATTACTTTTTCAAGGTCTATTTCCTTTACATTGACAAATTCAACATCAAGGGGTTCAAGTTGTGCTTTCATAAGCTCAAATGCTTTCAAATCATCAACCATCAAAATTGACAATCCCTTCGTCAAACCACCTATTGTTAATCTGCTTGTCCTTCCCGACGCTTGAATGTATGCAAATGAATCTGGCGTGATAAGTGAATTTCCAGAAATTCCAGTTTTCTCAACTATCTCTGGCTTTGAAGAAACACTATTAAAAAACTCAAGCGATTCCATCATAACACTATAAGCAAATCTCATAAAATCGGAAACTTTCTCTGAATTTGGATCAAAATTTTTCGCCCTTATTTTTTCAAGATTTGCCTGTGTTAAGTCAACTATCTTTGAAAGGTTTTCAATTATATCAATCGCCTTTTGCCTTTCTTCACCCTCAAGATGTCTTGCAATATGGCTTATAACCATAATCATTTTTCTCGGAGAAAATGTCTCACGGTCAATTGAAATTGATACTCTTGGAATCTCAAAAAATATCGTATATCTCAATGCGGTCGGAAGATCAATTCCTCTTACAAGTGAAGAACGCCTTGAAGAAGTCCCAACGAGAACATCAATTTCACCATTTTCAAATGCTTGAAAAATTTTCTTTGACGCTTTCACATAAGCGCTTGCTTTAATACCGTTTTGAACAAGATATTCAGCAAGTTGCTCTGCTTTCTCGCTTCCACGAACATAAACAATCGCACCACGACCAAGTTTTTGAATCAACTCAACAAGATGTTCCTCCATACTCTTTTCTGGAATAAGATATGAGTCAATGATATTTCTTGCGAACGAATAAGATTGTCCGATGTCAAATCCGAAAATTTCTCTTAAAATTCTAACTCTCAAAGTTCTTTTTGCGGTTTGCGTTGCCCCTGAAATTACAATTTGACCCTTGTTAATTTTTATCTTTGAATACGCTTCGCTTAACTCTTCATCTTCAATTTTTCTGCTTACAATTTTTTTCGCCGTCTCTATTTGTTCATCCGTGATCCCGAGAATTTTTAAAACAGTATCAATTGCTTGCGAACGACGCAAAAACCCATCAACATCGTCAACAAACACAGCATCAACTTTAACTTGCTCAAACAATTTTTTATTCCTGACGATTGAAGCAGATGTCGTTATTATGACATCCGCATCTATCACATCTTCCAGCGATGGTTTCTTTGCAAGCGAATGTATTTGAACGATTTTTTTATCTTCTGCGACGCTTTGAATTTTCTGCGCAACTTGATAAGCAAGCGTTGAATTAGGCAGAAGGATTAAAGATTTTTTCAAAAGAGCAAGTGCTATTGTTGTTGTAGTTTTTCCGCTTCCTGTTGGAGCAAGCATTGCGAAACTTTCTCCCTTTAAAAATTTTCTCGCCCACAATCTCTGCGCTCCCCACGGTTTGAAACCAAATCGTTCAAAAATTTTATTCACATCTTCGGGCGTGATTTGATTTAATTTTATCTTCCCACTCAAAAGTTCATCCATCGTCGCTTTTTGATTATCCCGAAAATTCAAATAAATTATCTCAAGGTCTTGCATCCTGCACCAGAATTTGTTTTTTGAAAATTTTTCGTAAATTTTAAAGCCGTTAATTTAATTTAATTTTCGGCAAACAAACTTCAAATTTCAAAATTTTATGCTGGAG
>Ga0105163_1000370_pt1 | contig 27387 bp, 25 predicted proteins | sample JNZ110809AmetaG_FD_81531 | JGI IMG/M metagenome (GOLD analysis project Ga0105163, IMG submission 81531) | Hot spring microbial communities from Jinze hot spring, China to study Microbial Dark Matter (Phase II) - JNZ 110809A | ecosystem: Environmental > Aquatic > Thermal springs > Hot (42-90C) >... | reverse complement strand
CAACAACATGGCGCCCATCATCAAGCGCCTCTACCAGGAGTACTCCCAGAAGGGAGTGGTCTTCGTAACGGTGATGGGGAGCTCCGGATCCAGCCCGTCGGCCTCCGCGTCCTTCCTCAGCAGGCACGGCGTCAGCTGGACGGCCCTCTACGACGAGAGGATGTCGGTCTTCTCCCTCTACGGCGTCACGGGAACCCCGACCTACTTCGTCATCGACAGCGACGGGAGGATCGTCACCAAGCTCATCGGGGAGCAGCCCTACGATACCCTCAAGTCCGCGATAGAGCAGGCCCTTGGGGGTTGAGGGGACGGACCTTCGCGCTGGGAACGATCGCGGCCTCCCTCGCGGGCCTCTCCGTCAGCCTCTACCTCCTCTTCCCCGAGCAGGTGGCCTCCAGCCCCTACTGCTCGATCAACCAGCTCCTCTCCTGCGGTCCCGTCATCCTCGGAGAGCACTCGAGGTTCCTGGGCGTTCCGGTCGCGGCCTACGGCGTCGCGTGGTTCGCGGTCTCCTCGGTTCTCTCGCTGGCCTCTTTGAGGTCTCCCTCGCTCATGCGGTACCTGGTCTACTGGGGCGCTCTGGGGCTGATGGGCGTCGCTTACCTGACATACCTCGAGTTCTTCGTGATCGGAAGCTTCTGCGTCTTCTGCACCGTCGCCCACCTGATGGGCGCCCTGGTCTTCGGCCTCGCGCTCCTGGGAAGGGCCTCCTCCGAGTAGTTCGTCGCGGTATGCGGCGGTATGCATTTTACCCGCCGTTATAGTTTCCTGGCGTCATGAGGGTGACCCTCTCCGTCATCAAGGCCGACGTCGGGAGCGTCGCAGGTCACCACAGGCCGCACTCCGAGATGCTGAGGTACGCGCAGTCGAGGATCGCCGAGGCTGAGGAGACAGGCCTGATCGGATCCGGGTACGTGACCCACTGCGGCGACGACATAGTTCTTGTGATGACCCACACCCGCGGCGAGAACGACCCGGAGATCCACGGCCTCGCCTGGAGGACCTTCAAGGAGATCACGGAGAGGGTGGCTAAGCCGTTGAAGCTGTACGGTGCGGGTCAGGACCTCCTCAGCGACGCCTTCAGCGGTAACGTCAGGGGCCTCGGGCCAGGTGTCGCCGAGCTCGAGTTCGAGGAGAGGCCTTCGGAACCGGTGGTGGTCTTCGCGGCCGACAAGACCGAGCCGGGTGCGTGGAACGTCCCCCTCTACAGGATCTTCGCGTCGCCGGACAACACCGCTGGCCTCGTGATAGACCCGAAGCTCCACGCGGGCTTCAAGTTCGAGGTGATGGACCTGATCGAGTCCGAGGTGGTCACGCTCAAGGTCCCGGAGGAGCTCTACGACCTCGTCGCCCTTCTCGGAACACCCGGCAGGTACGCGGTCTCCAAGGTCTACAGGGCCATCGACGACGAGCCCGCCGCGGCCGCGAGCACCACGAGGCTCAGCCTGATCGCCGGGAGGTACGTCGGTAAGGACGACCCGGTGATGCTGGTGAGGGCCCAGGCGGGGTTCCCCGCGGTCGGGGAGATACTGAGCGCCTTCGCGGTCCCGCCGATCGTCAGCGGATGGATGAGGGGTTCCCACAGGGGGCCGCTCATGCCCGTCTCCTTCAGGAAGGGCCAGAACGTGGTGACCTTCTTCGACGGGCCTCCGAGGGTCATCGCGATGGGCTGGCAGATATCCGAGGGGAAGCTCGTGGGGGTCGATGGGAAGGAGCCCGCGGACCTCTTCGACGACCCGTTCTTCGAGTACAGCAGGAGGATCGCGGCCGAGATGGCCGTCTACCTCAGGACGATGGGAGAGTTCGAGCCCGCGAGGCTCGGGCACGAGGAGATGGAGTACACGACGCTGCCGATGATACTCGAGAAGCTGAGGCCCAGGTTCCGGAGGCTCGCCGAGGCCAAGGCCTGACCTCTCAGTGGACCCTTTTTCCGACGTAGGCCAGCGCGCACCTCTGCTTCATCAGCTCCCTCAGCACTACCGTCGCGAAGGAACCCCTCGGGAGCGCCATCTCGACGAGGACCCCGTCTTCCTTGACGGCCCGCGCCGAGATTCGGAGCGGCCTCAACGTCACGGCCCTGTATCCCCCCATCGACCCGGCCTCCGGGAGGTCCCTCAGCCTGAACGAGGACGGCCTCAGACCGTCCTGCTCGAGCGCCCTCAGTATCGCTTTACCCCGCTCGTTCTGGGGGAGCCTGACGGAGTGGCCTGGGTGCGGCATCAGTATCGCCATCGTCCCCTCCCTGACGCGCCTCGCCGCCTCTACGATGTTCCACCTGCTCACCTCGTAGAGCTTCCGCTCGGGCCTTCCGAACCGGTCGACGCGGGCCACGAGGTCTCCCTCCAAGGGCTCGTCGAGCGGGACTCCGTCCCGGAGGTTCTCGGTGAGGGCCCTGTTGAAGACGTAGGATGCGTACGACTCGACCAGCAGCCGCCTGATCCTGAGCGGTAGCCTCCTGAAGGCGCCAGCGAAGTCGCCTGGGTTCGACGCGAGGTGACGGAGCAGCGCCCTCTCGTAAACGAGAGATTTGGGCGCGTTCATCGCAGCCCAACTCCAGTCGCCGGATTCGAGGAAGGAGCGCCTGAACTCGATGACGTGCTCCTGCTCGTGGGGAGTGTGCAGGCCGACGAAGGCCCTCGCTGCAGCCTCGAGGTCACCGCGGACGAGGTGATATCCCACCAGGTGGGTGATGGGCCTCGAAACCCCGAAGCGCTGGAGTCCGTAGAAGTTCGGGACGCCTCTGGAGTTCACCTCGCGAACGAAGTTCTCCAAGACCTCCTGATCGGGATCTGCCTCCCGTACCAGCACCCTGAACGCGTTGTAGAGGAGCTCCCGGGTCTCGACCGAGTGGGCCTCCCCGACCACCAGGGCCTGTGCGCCCCTCACCTCTATCGGAACGTCGACCCTGTCCAGCACGCTCCGCGCAGGGACCGCGACGAACTGCCAGGCCACGGCCCTCCTGTCCTTGAGCCCGTAGGTCTTCACCGCCCTCAACCGGACTCCCAAGATCTTTGCCAGGTCAGCAGCTACCCTGAGCGTCTCCCGGTCCCTCTTCTTGACCACCAGGAGCGCGTTCCTCACGGGTGGATACGGAGGCGGCCTCCAGCGCTCGAATCGCTCCCTCGCGTCGAGCCCGCCGTTGAGGACCTCCCAGACCTCGAAGTCCTCGGGGAGGACCTTGATCAGGCCGCCGATGCCCCTGGTCTGGGTGTAGTAGGCCCCTATTCCGACAGCCGACTCGTACTCGTCGCATGTCAGCGACCTGTAGCGCTCCTCGTCCAGCATGACCTCACGGCCCACGCAAAGGGTTGGTTGCACTTGAACCGAGCGCGGGGGAGGAGGAACGGTCTCAGGTGGTCCTGACGCGCATCTCGATCGCGACCTCCTCGGGCAGCTGTATCCTCATGATCTCCCTCAGGACGCGTGGGTCGGTGATGGTCAGGTCGATCAGCCTCCTGTGAACCCTCATCTCCCACTTCCTCCAGGTCTTGGTGCCCTCACCGCACGGGCTCTTCCTGACGGGCAGCACCATCCTCTGCGTCGGCAGCGGCACAGGGCCCGCCACCCTCGCACCGGTCCTGGTGGCGATCTCCTTGATCTCCCTGCAGAGCCCCTCCAGCTTCTCGAGGTCCGTCGACGCGAGCTTGATCCTAACGACCTGCTTCATCCTCCCCTCCCTCGGGTTCCTCCCGCTGGCTCAATTCAAGACTTTCCGATCCCTCCAGCCCCTCGGCCTCAGCCTCTGCCCCGGCCTCGGCCTCGGACACCTCTTCGCCGCTGGCGCCCTCACCCTCGCCCACCAGCGCCTCGACCAGCTCCTCAGCCAATCCCTCGTGCAGCTGCCGGAGACGCTCTACCTCCGCCTCCACCTCCTCGCGCTTCCTCCTGCCCGTCACCACGTCGTACCAGGTCGAGTAGGCGTCGACCGGGAGGGAGCTCCTGTACCACGGAACCGTGACGGACGTCCCGCAGCTTCCGCAGGAGACCTCGGCGCTGTATCCCGTCACGTTCACCACGGTCACCGCCTGCTGGTTGCAGAGCGGGCAGTAGAAGACCCTCGGGATCCTCCTCGGAGCGCGCTTGACGATCTTCCTCCGCTTCCTCCCCATGTCCCACCCCTTAATCCGCCCTCAGGTTATAAAGGATACTCGGAGGGTTGCGGGCTGAAGGGCCAGCTCCATCCCCGATAGGCCTCGTCGAAGAACAGGTACTCGTAGATCGATGACGTCCTGAAGTGTCCCAGGACGGCCCTGAGCCGGTTTCCGGTCAGCCCCGCGAGGTGCTCGTCCGCGAGCCCAACAACGGCCATCACGGCCCTCTCGTACTCGGGCGAGGAGTAGGTCTCGATCCAGCGGCGGTACACGGGGACCTCCGAGCCCCTCCTCACCAGCTCTTTACCGACCTCGTAGTAGACCCAGAAGCACGGCAGTATCGCGGCGAGGCCCTCCTCGAAGGATCCGGAGGACGCAGCGGCGATCAGGTAGCTCGTGTAGGCGAGGTTCACCGGGCTCATGACGCGTGACCTCAGCTCCTCCGGCTTCACGCCCCACTCCCGCATCAGGAACTCGTGGAGCGATGCCCTCTCCACCCTCAGCGCTCCCACCGCGTTCTCCAGCAGGGTGAGCGAGCCGTCGTCGTCCGGGGCCTTCGTCCCCACTATCGCCACGGCCCTCGAGAAGGAGCTGAGGTAGAGGGCGTCCTGGACGATGTACTCCCTGAAGCGGTCCTCCGGCAGAGACCCGTCCGAGAGGCCCCTCACGAACGGGTGCTCGAGGATGGCGCGGTAAACGTCATCGATCGAGCGCCAGAGGACCTCCCTCGGCCTTCCGCTCCTCACCTCAGCCACCTCCCAGCCCCTCCCAGAAGCTCAGCTCGTACTCCTGTATCAGCCTGGCGAAGAACCTCATGCTCTCGCCGTGGCGCTCCACGTACCTCTCGCAGACGCGCAGCCCAACCTCCTCGACCCAGCTCGGGACGTTCGCGAACAGCTCGAGGAATTCGGTCCTCCGGAGATCGTGTCTGCTCCTGACGGCGTTGAGGAGCCTGGAGCACGCGGCCGACCAGACAGGCAGGTTCACGATCAGCGCGAACGCCTGCTCGCCGGGGTTGCCGTGGGCCGCGAGGAACGCGAGGAAGTGGGTGTAGTCGACCGCGTGGGGAACGATCCTCAGCTCGTGGAGGGGCTTCTGGCCAATGCCGAGCTCCAGCGCCATCTCCCTCAGGGCCCTGAGCGCCATGAGGTCCGACCGGGCCAGCTCCGCGAAGTACTCGGCCTCCTCCGGGTCGCCTGCCCTGGACGCCATCAATGAGAGGCTCCGGGCGTCGTGGGAGACGATGTAGAGCTGGTTCTCGGCGAAGAGGCGAAGGTCGTCGACCGAGAGCTCACCGCGCTCGGCTTTCGTCAGGAAGCGGCACCCTAGAACTGAGGCGTTCAGCGGCTCGAGCTCTTTCCTCACGCTTTCCAGGAGCTCCCGGGCCCTCACGGAGGGACCGCGCTCCTCCGGGATATAGATGGTTTCATAGACCGGTTATTGGTGAAGTTGGGCTCCGGGTCTTCAGAGGACGCCCTTGGTGGACCTGGGGCCCGAAAAGCCAGGCTCGATGGACCAGGCGTCGCGTAGGGCAAGCGCGAGGGCCTTGAAGGCGGCCTCGACCTTGTGGTGGGCGTTCGTTCCCCTCAGCACCTCCACGTGCACCACCGCCGGGACGTTGACCGCGAAAGACTCGACGAAGTGCTGGAGGTCCTCGGCCGCCACGTCCTCTATCCTCTCGGAGGACAACGTCAGGTCAACCGATGCGTGGGCCCTCCTCACCAGGTCGACCGCTGCGAGGGCCAGGCTCTCGTCCATCGGCACCAGTGCGTGACCGAAGCGCCTGATCCCCTTCCGGTCGCCCAGCGCCTCCCCGACGGCCCTGCCCAGCGCGATGGCCACGTCCTCGACTCCGTGGTGGACGAGGTCCCACCTGGCCCTGACCGTGAGGTCGGACCTGGTGTGGTGCGCGAGGAGGTGCAGCATGTGATCCAGGAACCTCAGGCCCGTCGAGACGTCGGCGACCCCCGTGCCGTCCAGGACTATTGAGACCTCTACCTCCGTCTCCTTAGTGGACCTGCTGAAGGAGCCGCGCCTCCTGATGGCCTCCATTCCTTGTCGCGTGAGCAGGTTGATGCCTCAACTCAACCTTTTCCCTTTCAATTCCGCAGCTTTCGACTCTCTCGCGGGATCACTGAGCGAAACGGGACTGGACGTGCAGGCGCTGATAGCGGAGATCTTTCAACTCCCTCTCTCGGGATCACATATACGAAACCGGGATTTATAGTGAGGAGGAGGTTTACGCTTTCAACTCCCTCTCTCGGGATCACCGTTCCCGATTCCGGGATTTTCGGGCTCTGCGCGGCTTCCCGCCGCGCCACCCCTTCGCACGGACGAATTTTTGACCTCTATTTTAAGATGATGGGGGTCGTCTTCAGCAAAATTCATATAGGTGATTTATATATGCTGCTCGATGCGCGAGAGATTGAATCTCAATATCAACTCAATTCAGAGCACTTATCAGTTGCTGAAAAATGGTATTACCTTAGTTACCTTTTGACATCGACCATGCTCCCCGACCACCGCAATTTTCTCCGATGGCCTCTCCCCAGGAAGTCATAATTCGGACGACGGAACTGAGAACGTCGTGCTCGAAGCTCCAACGCTCTCGGAGTGGGTTGTCACCGCGATCCTCCTCGGCTGGGTCCTGTTCGTCGCAATCCCTCTGACGAGATGGACCTACCACGAAATGAGAGCCCGGGGCCTCGAGCACCGGGTCGCGGTCTACTTCAACAGGAAGCTGATACACGTCCTAGCGGGCGGAGTCGTAGCGCTCCTCGTCCCCTTACTCTACCGTTCCTACCTGCCCATAGCGATCATGGTCGCGCTCCTGGCGGTGGGCAACTACCTCCCCCACCGGACCGGCAGGCTCCTCTACTGGTATCAGGTGCCCGAGAACGCGTACGAGGTGAACTTCATCCTGATGTGGGGCGCGGTCATGTTCCTGGGGTTCGCGGTCAACGACGTCTGGCTCGCGGTCGTTCCGGTCATGTTCATGGCGGTCGGCGACGGGGTGACCGGTGTGGTCCGCAACCTCATTTACAGAAGGAGGACCAAGGCGATCGAGGGGAACATCGCGATGGCGGCCTTCTGCGTCCCCTTCGGTCTGGCGGTCCTCGGCCCACCCGGAGCCCTCGCGGGGCTGGTCTCATCCCTGGTGGAGAGGTTCGAGTTCGGCCCGATAGACGACAACGTGCTGGTCCCGGCCTCCGCGCTGGCGGTGATACTCGCCCTCAGGGCCCTCGGCGCTTGACCGTTCGCAGTTCATATTGCGCCTAATCCCCATGCGTCCTCGGGTCATGCCTGTCGAGCTTGGGCTGACGCCGGGCAGGAAGCGGCTGATGCTGATCGGCCTCTCCACAGGGGTCTTCCTGGCCTCAATAGAGTCGACCGTCGTCTCGGTCGCGATGCCCACCGTCGTCGCGGAGCTGGGGGAGAGGTCGGCGTACATCTGGCCGATAGCGCTCTACATGGTGGCCTCGACCGTCTCGGGCCCGATCTGGGGTAGGCTCTCGGACGTACTCGAGCGGAAGGCCGTGTACATCACAGGCCTCATCACCTTCACGGTCGGCATGCTGCTCTGCGGCTTCGCCTGGGACATGAGGTCGCTCATCGCCTTCAGGGTCCTGCAGGGCATCGGCGGCGGTGCCCTTCTGGTGCTCACGTTCACGGTGATCGGCGACGTCTTCCGCGTGGAGGAGAGGGGCTACGTAACGGGCTACACATCGACCGTATGGGCCGTTTCCAGCGCTTCGGGCCCGCTCCTCGGAGGGTGGTTGACGGAGAGCGTGGGCTGGCGTTGGATCTTCCTGATCGGCGTCGCCCCCGGCATGGCCGCGGCCGCGATAGCCCTTCGGGCCATGCCGAGGATCAGGGGTAAGGGCAACGGTTTCGACTTCAAGGGAGCCGCGCTCTTCGCGCTCGGGACCGGAGCCTTCATGCTCCTCGTCGAGTCCGAGGGGGGTTGGCCGGAGCTCACGCCGGTCCTCGTGGGTCTCGGTGCTGCCGCGATAGCGCTCTTCCTCCTCGTCGAGCGCCGCGCCCCAAACCCGCTCATCCCGCTCGGAGCGATGACGGACCGCTACACGGGAACCGCGATGGCCGTGAACCTCGTCGGAGGACTCGTCTTCTTCGGGACGGTCTCGGTGATGCCCGCGGTGCTCCAGTGGGGCCTCGGATTCGACCCCACCACCTCAGGCCTCATCATCGTCTCCGGGACACTCGGATGGGTCGTGGCCGCCAACATAGCCTCGAGGCTCGTCGTCAACCACGAGGTCGCAGGCATCATCAGGCTTGGCGTCTCCCTCCTCGCGGGGAGCATGGCTCTCCTCTCCCTGGCCGCGCTTCAGGGGGGCCTTGTCCTGATCGTTCCGGCGCTGATGATGCTGGGCTTCGGGATGGGCATGGTGGTCCCTCCGACTTTGATCGCCACCCAGACGTTGGCAAGCCGCGAGACGCTCGGGATCGTCACCTCAATGCTCGCGTTCATGAGGGTGCTCGGCGGCAGCATAGGGTCTCAGCTGATGTGGTTCCCGATCTCGGCCTCGCTCTCCGCCCCATCGACCGGACCATCCCCCCTCGCGCCTGCGATCGGCTCCTTCGGGCTCGGCCTCGCGGTCGTCATCCCGGTCCTGCTGCTGCTCAGGGGCGTCACGTACCCCGACCTGAGGGCGCACGAGAGGTCCTCACTCGCCCATCACGGTGATTACTAAGCTCCGCTCTCTTGGCCGCGTGTCGAGCTCCAGGAGGACAACCTGCTGCCAGGTCCCGAGGATGGGCCTCCCTCCGGAGACTGGGACGGTCAGGCTGGGGCCGATGATCGTGGCCCGGACGTGAGAGCGGCCGTTGTCGTCTCCCCACCTGAGGTGATGCTTGTACTCCGCGTTGCGGGGCGCTATCCTCTCGAGCGCTGCCGAGACGTCCTCGATGAGCCCGGGTTCGTACTCCATCGTCGAGACCGCAGCGGTCGACCCGACGACGAAGACGTTCACGACGCCCTCCCTCACCTCGGACTTGGCCACGCTGTCCTCGACCAGCCCGGTGAGGTCCCTGATGTCACCCTCGCCTTTCGTCTTGATCCTGTACTCGAACCTCCGCACCTTCACGACGGTAGAAGTGCGGTGCGCGGTGTTAACGTTGCCGGGATCACCTGCGTGATACTTCCGAATTACCCTGATACTTCTCCGGTGGTTGTCCGGTGACGCGTTAATTCCTCCCCCGAAGGCCGTGGCAGAGGCGTTGGAGCGGTTCATCCCTTACTCGAGGTACGGCGAGCTGGTGGACGCGGTGGATCGCATCGGCATGGATCCGAGGGAGGCCGCTCAGCTGATCGAGGAGGTCCACTCCATACTCACCAGTGGGGAGCTCGTGCATGGCGGAAGGCTCTCGGGTTTCCTGACCGAGCTGATCGAGCGTAAGGCAGCGAGGGAAAGGGAGGAGCTCGAGGAGCTGAGGGCCCTCAGGGAGGAGCTCGACGCGCTGATAGCGGTGCTCTCGTCCTCCGGCAGCGTGGACGTCGAGGCGTTATCGAAACTCTCGGACCTCCTGAAGAGGCTGAGCGAGGCCCTCAGATCCAAATCGGTTCCGCACGTGGACGAGTCGGTGAGGGAGCGCGTCAGGAACCTGCTCGCGAACGCCCTCGTTCCCGCGGTGAGGGACAAGTACGTTCCGGCGTGGATGTTCTCGATGATCGAGCGGAGCCTCAACGACGCCCGGAAGCTGCTCCAGGAGAGGGAGCTGGAGGTGAGGAGGCTCAGGGACGCCCTGAGGGGTAGGGGGATCTCGCTCCCCGTGGCGAGGATGTACCTGGTCGGAGGGCTGCTGATCGAGGAGATTCCCGTCAAAGGAAACGGTCAGACCTTCACGTACCGGTGCGAGGTCTGCAAGGAGAACGTCAACGTCCAGATGCCGGGGGAGGAGGAGATCAAGCGGGCCGTCGAGGGCGACTACCTCCTGCGGATCCACTGCACCTCCTGCGGCGCCATCAAGGACTTCAGGCCCGAGCAGCTCGCATCCGGTTATGCGGATCTGGAACCGGACCTCGAGGCCCTCTACACCGGCCCCTCGGAACCGGAGCGCTCCGGGACCAGGTGATCGCCTACCTAAGGAGCGAGGGCGTCCTCAGGTAGAGCCGGCCTTGGTGGATCGCTGCCACTCGTATACCGCGTAGAGCACGAGGCCTATCACGAAGCTCGCGAAGGCGTAGACGTAGAACGCGTCGAAGAGTTGCTCCCAGCTCACCCTCGCTCCCGCGATCCATCTCGGACCAGACTAAAATCCCTTTCCGGAAGGAATACAGACCCAACCGCATCGGATACATTACCGAGGGGTATTCTAAGGAGAATATGCAGATCCCCTATGAGAACGATGAGAACGGGATGAACGAAGGAAAGAAAAGGGGAGAGGTTGGAGTTCTCTGGAGTTATCTGTCAGTCATCCAGCCGGGTGTTTGAGGCCCCGAGGCCGTATGTTTAATCCACCTCCCGCACTTCGCGGGAGCCCCAGCCCGAAGCCGGGCGGGTATGAAAGGATCATCCCTCTTTCCGAGGGCCGGACGCTCGGGGTTTCCCCCACCCGGCTGGACTGTTACGGCCTTGACGCACCTCTCCTTCCACGTCCAGATCTCCTCTGCCGTCCTTATGGCTTTACCTTTGACTTTCTTTTTCTCTTTCTTCGGATCGATATGATAACGCTTGATTGTCAACTGAATCAACGCATGATATCCGCGGCCATCATGGATATATGGTTTTCTGCGTTTTCTCGTCTCGATGTCTTCCTGTCTATCTTGCTTGGTTGGAACGCCGACACCTAGTTTCTTCAGAAACGCCGCGAAGGACTTGCAGTCCAGACTTTCAAGGAAGAGCTCGCAACAATAGGCACACGCTTCTGTATCGTCGGCTATTCCGAGCTCCTCGAAGAGCTGGTTAATTGGGTAGTTTTCCGTGACTGAGGCAACGAACTCCTTAGCTGTCTCTTCTGTTGCTTCCTCTACCTCTACCATTATCCTCCTCATCTTCTCCCTTATCTCTGTTGGGAGATGCTGTAGGGTTTGCTGTTGTCTCCTATAGCTATCCTCAGTTGTCCTCCATAAGATCATCACGGGCCAGCACCTGAGGAACTTCACGTCCAACCTTCTATGGAACTTCGACCAAGTGTATGCGAGGCAGACCGCGTCTGTGAAGTCGTCCTTGGGAATATTCAATCCGTATTTTCTTCCCACCATCGACTTAAATCCGCTCAGAGCAGTAGGCCGTCTCAGGACGAACGTCTCCATCCCTTCTTCGGCGACCTTAAGCATCAAATTCGCTTTAGCTGGTATGAGCACGTCGAAGAGGACGCGCCTCACATCATGCTCCCTGAGCGTTTCCAGAAGCTTCCTATCGTCCTTCACCTCAACGAACTCTCCAGCATCTGGAAGGAAGATCACCGTTGGCTTGCGCATGTGAAAATCGACGGTAGCTCCGTCGAACCTCGGCAACGAAAGACCCTCGAGCCTTCTGAACAGCTCAAGGGCCTTCTCTCTGAGCCGGTCGTCGAGTGGTTTCTTACCGCTCATCTCACATCACCACCTTAGCTTCCTGAAGGGCCATCGAGATATCCTCTCCCCCCTCACCTCCAGGACCCTCGGAGAGGGATACTTCCCAACCTTGAGGACCCTTAAAGATGGAAGGAGAAGGGTAGGAGATCGAGTCAAGACCACAGTAGATTCGTGTATGTCGATGAAGCTCAGGTATTCCCAAGTCATTCAGTCTCCGCCGAAATCCACTCTTAACGTAAACTTCACGGAGGAGTTCAAAAATAGGTGCCATTCCATTTGCTAGCGCATGCGAGAGCATGAAGGGCTGCGACAGCATTTTCATCTACGTGGGATCAAGGCTTATCATAGGAGGAAGGACGTATAACGAATAGATCAAAACCACCTCGATTCCGATCACGGGAGGGAAGGGCTCCTTCTCGGCATATGATACCAGAAGATTATCATCTTTCTTAAGCAGAGCTATGGAGTTCTCCAACGTTTTGACGGTTAAGCTCGCACACAAGGGCCCCATGTACATCCTCGCCCCGACGCCTTATTTTGAAATTGAGTATGTATTGGCACCACGAGTGATTGAGTCCGACGACATCAAGCATCTTAAGGCGATATTGGCTCAGGCAGGGGAATCGGAGGCCATACCTATGCTTGAGCAGTCGCTGGAAGTGAAGACGTAGAGAGGTGATGGGGTATGGCGTATTATAAGCAGTTCACCCTTGGCGTGTTCTTGAGTGCTGAAGCCGAGGTCAGGGAGAGGGTCTGGAGGCTGCTGGAGGAGAGGGGCGTGGCCAGGTTCCCGCTGCCGGTGAAGGGCAGGATCCCTAACTTCGCGGGTGCGGAGGAGGCCGCCTCGAGGCTCCGCTCGTCCGACGAGTACCAGGCCGCGAGGGTCGTCAAGGTGAACCCGGATTCGCCCCAGAGGCCGGTGAGGCTGATGGCCCTTCAAGACGGTAAGCTGCTGGTCATGCCCACGCCCAGGATCAGGCTTTAATCCAGCGGCGCGTTGAAATTCGTGGGGCCCGTAGCTCAGCCAGGAAGAGCGGCCGGCTTTAGAATATGAAACATGAAAGAAATCTTCAGAAATCTTCATCCCTCGTTATACCTGCTTCACTCCTATCGACTGCTCGACTGCATTTCATCAGCTTGATCCATCATCGCCTTCAGAACTCCCTCCCTCGAGATCAATCCACTGTGAGACCATAAGATGCTCAAATGCTCAACATTCCATGTATGGTGTTGGGGCATAAACGCGATAGAACTAGCCCCTGCATTCCTCTCAGAAAGCCACCGAAAGCCAGTGAAAGGGTTGCTGAAAGGCAAAGTTTGAGTAGCTTTCACTGAAAACTACTTAGCGAGATGGATGGTCTTGAGGACTTGTCATTGGGTGATAGAATGAGTGGTGAAATTGTTCAGGACGCCGGAGTTAACCCAGAGGCAGTCGCGGTCCCCAGCCCGGGTGAAGAGGGCGCGCCCTCCGTTGGCATCTTCGGGCGTGACGCCCCCATCGGGGAATCTGCGAAAAGGGGATGGGATAAGAAAATGTCCAAAAAGTTCTACGCTGACGTCCACTGGAGGAAGGATCACGTGGTCGTAGCAGACGGTGTCGTTATGAGGTTCAAGGAGCTTAGCGACATACCAGCTCAAGCCGGAGACGAACTCTATGTAGACGCTATCCAGCTGACCAGATATCAGGAGTTCGAGAAGCTATTGGCAAGAGGCATCAGAATATTCTACCTGAAGAGGACGGACGTCATTAAGAAGTACAGAGAAACTAAGAGCGATGAGAATGACGTTAAGGCGTTAATGAGAATACCCCAGCAATTCTTCAGGGAGTTAACGGAAAACGAGCTGAAGATACGGATGCTTCTACACGAATATAGGATGACGAAAGGGCAACTGAAACTAGTGAAGCAACTGTCGCGTCAAGCAGGTGATGAGGAGACTAAGGTGCATTATAACCAGCTGATCAGATCGCTCAGAAGGCGGAAAGATAAACTGGCCAGGGAGATAGACTCGCTGGCGAGAAGCTTCCTACCGATCCATCAGATATCGGAGAGATTGGGAATCAACTCAAAGAGATGCCTCTACGGAAGAGTGGCCTTGGTCCAACTGCTATTATTTGTCGACTTCAGCCTAGGGCTGAGGAAGGTGATGTCTTATTGCTGGCTGAATAAAACCCTGAGGGAAGCCGTAAATTCGTTGACCGTCAGCGTAAAGAGAAGACGGAAGATCAAGAGAAAAGAGGTGCGGGAGGTTTTGAAAACCATAAAGAAAGCACTGAAAGCGGTGAAGGAGTGAAAATGGGGGAAAGAGCCGGATGGGGTCTCGGCAGAAGAGCGACGAGTGCAGACCTACCGTTAAGGGGGATGAAGCAGTTAAAAGCCCAGTGCCTGAGGTCCTCATTCGGCTCCCCTAAGCAATACTAATGACCGTCCGCTAGTTAACCCCTCCCTTCATTTCCTTCTCCTCTTCTCAAAGTCAACATTTATTTATCTCTCCCATCTATGTAACAACATGCCGTCTTCTCTTAGCAATTTCCCTAATATTCTCAGTTTGACGTAAAACTTCCCCTTAATTACTAGTTTTAAATAGTAGCATGAAACAGCAGTAATCGTGAGGGCCCGTAGCTCAGCCAGGAAGAGTATATTGGGGTGATACCCCAATATATTCAACGACGGGCTTTTAACGACTCGGGTCGGAGGAGACCCGGAGGTCCCGGGTTCGAATCCCGGCGGGCCCGCCACCTGAACGGCCAGGAGTCATGGACTCACGACTTAACGCCAGAACTTCCGAGAGAGGACGAGTTCACAAGAACTTCGGAGCGACTGGGATACCATCCGTTTTCCAACCGCTAGTAGTGAAGCCCTGGGGACCCGCGAATCGAGCCACAACGCATTATCAAAGGAAATTGTTTATAACATGTGAAGGGCCAAGACGTTCGAACGCCCGGGATGGGCCGACGGGTAAGCGGCGACGAGCACGCGATCAAAGTACAGGAGAGACTCGAGAAATTTCTACTGAGACTCATCGACATCTCCAGAAGGAACAGGTCGCTCTACTTCTCAGTCAGCGACCGCGTTCTGGCCAGATGCATCCCGCTTCGAGAGGACATCCTCTACGAGGTATTGGACGAGGACGGTGGAAGCGCGCAGCTGCTGGCCGTCAACGTGGACGACTGGTCCGTAGTGTCAGGCTCCGATCGATTCATCGATAGGGAGGCGGTCGAGAAGGAGCTGAAAATAACCGACGATCAGGACCTCGTCGATCTTGTTAACCGCATGATGTGGCGCGACAGGGAGCGACGAAGCGAGACAGGGTCGGGATCCGTTTACTTGATCTACGGTCTGCTGCTATGGCGGGAACCCGAGGGGCGCCGCCAGCACGGCACCGGTAACGAGGGGAAGCAGGTCGTTGGCTCACCCCTCTTCATCGCCAGGTGCAGCATCTCCGCAAGACCTAGGCGAAGGGAGGGAAGGAAAATTTACGAGGTCACTCTAGACGAGGACGGGTTCAGGCTGAATCCAGCTCTGCGAGTCTACCTTCAGAAGCTCTACGAGATCGACCTGAAGGAGACGATTGGGAGACGCAGCGGAGGGCTCGCCGGTGACGAGGAGTACTTCACCTCGGTTGAGGAATTGAACCGCGCCATAGACGCTCTTGAGGACGCCTTCAAAGGTCGATGGTTCTTCCAGGGTGTCAAGAGGCGGTGCTGGTTTGCGATGCTCGGGTTTCCAGACATGGCGATCTACTACGACGCAATGGAGCTTCGCGGAGAGATGCTCAAACACCCGGTCATCAGGGCGATCTGCGGCGACACCACAGCGGCACCACGTGAACCACCGTCCAACGACGATCCCGAGCCATACGAACTCGACGGACTGCTCACACCTCTGCCTGCAGACGAGTCGCAGGTGAGGGTTATCCGAAGAGCCCTCAGGGGCGAGAACCTCGTGGTTCACGGACCTCCTGGCACAGGCAAGAGCCAGACCATAGCGAATCTGCTGGTCATGCTGGCCGCCGAGGGGAAGAGGGCGCTCTTCGTCGTCGAGAAGAAGGACGCCGCCGACGTGGTGATCAGCAGGCTGAGGGGGGCTGGTCTGGACCTTCCCGTGCTTGAGGTGCTCAGCACGTCAAGGGAAGACCGAGACAGGGTCCTTGAAGATCTGATACGCACAATAGACCTCCTGTTGGGTGAGGGGCGCCACACCCTCCGCGAAACAGCTACAGGTCCCCCACCCCTACCTGGGAACGTCTACGGTCGCTACTCGGAGTATCTGGCCCTGGTCTCAGGCAACGAGATGAGACACGACCTCGCAATCGCTAGCAAGGCGCTACTGGAGAAGCGTGAAAAGGTTCAGGTTTTACGGCAGCTTCTCGCGGAGCATGGTAGGGATACGGTACGCAGATGGTTCGAAGAACAGAAGTACTCCGCTGCGATACTCAGCGCCTTTGAGCTAAGGGAAGAGACAGGCCAGAGAACCCTAGATCCCGCATTGTTTCAGACGGTCGCCTGGCTCCGAAGCAGGCTCGGGCTGGAGCAGAATCCTAGCGCTGAGGAGCTGTCTCTTGCGATAAGTTACCTCGCCTCATCAATGAGGTTGTTAAACTGGCTTCAAGGCCAAAGGAGTGTCGGTGAATGCGTGAAGCTGCTGAACGTTGTGACGGACGGTCTGAAAGTGAAGCTGAGCATACGAAAGTTGCAGCGCGCTCTGGAGCTCACACGTCAGATCCTCGAGTTGGATGGAAAGATCGATCATCTCAGCCAAGAGGTGAAAGACATAGATGAGTTGATGATGAGGCTCTTCCCCCGGGGGCTGATCTCGAGAATCAAGACGATTTTACTGGGACACAGGCATCTCGCTCAGTGGGCCCACGAGCTGAGGAGGTACGGCATAGAACCGGATACCGCTCGTAAAGAGATCAAACGTCAGCTCTACTACCAGAGGGATAGAACGCTCTCCGAACTCGAGTATGCCTCGAATCTAAGGGAGGAACTTGTGAACGAGCTCAGGCAGCTCCTGGGACATGCAGTAGACAAGATGCCAACAATAGAACTAGAAAGGGCTCTGCGGAGACTGCTTGATGGTCGTGAGCGCGCTCTCGAAGCTTTAGGATTCGAACCATCTCCAGATGGTGAGGACGAATTGCTCGCGTACGCCCAGCAGTTCTTCGATACCGAGCTGGACCTGCAGGGCCTCGCTAAGAGACTAGGCGATCTGCGTGGATTTCTGCAGTGGCTTATTGACGCGGAAGCCGTCCGGAAGGATTTGGTACTCCCCGAGCTGCTCGACCGCACAGTCATAGTGCTAGAAGATCTGGCTGAAAGCGATAGCTTCGGGATTCAGCTTCAGCGTCTCCTAGACTTGGCAGGGGTTATCGCCGACCGGGAATTTTCGCGCTTCGTTGACAGACTGCTTGAGAATTTCGGTTCGTTCGACGAGCTCACGGAGGTCTGGGAATCTATCGTCGCTTACGAGCGGTCGGGTAATAAGCTGAGGAGGGCACTCGTAAGCCTGCTGAGCGAGGTGCGTGAGGGCCCTAAGGGAGCGATGCAGAAGCTCATCGGTTACTACGATGGCCTCTACACACATGGAGATGGGCAGCGCTTAGGAGAAGGCCGAAGTGTGGCGCTGGCAGCGCTCGCGTTGAGGAGCAAGGTCATCCACACCATCAGACTGAACTTAGGGCTTAGAACGTTGCCCGGTGGTCCGCGGCTATTCAAAGGTCCAATAATGAGGCTAAGGGAACTCGCAGCCCACCAGCTCAAGATCAGAAGGAGGCGCCCCCTCGTCCGCATCATGCGTGACCACTTAAACGAGATACTGCTGGTCAAACCCGTCCTGATCATGACTCCTCTTATGGTATCCACGCTGCTGAGGGGTCTCAAGGGTCAGCTCTTCGACGTGGTGGTCTTCGACGAGGCGTCACAGGTGCAAACGGAGCGAGCACTCCCCGCAATAGCGAGAGGCCGTCAGGTCATAGTAGTCGGCGACGAGCAGCAGATGCCACCCACGGACTACTTCACGAGAAGGATCGAGCAGCAGGAGGACGAGGAGGGCGAGGAAATCGAAACTCCCGAGGGTCTGCTGGAGGCATGTCTCAACACCAACTCTTCAGGTTTCAGGGTCTTCGGCGAGGAGTGGCTCAGGTGGTACTACAGAGGAGAGCACGAATCGCTCATCGCGTTCTCCAACGCTTATTTTTACGACAACCGTCTGGTGGTGTATCCCTCAGCAGATCCTAATGACAGGAGGGTGCGGTTCTTCTTCGTCGAAAACGGCAACTACATATCGAAAACCGGTGTAAATCCGAACGAGGCAGCAGTAGTTCTTTGGCGGCTCATCGAGGCGGTGAAATCGAAGGAATACAAGAGCATCCTGATAGTGGCGATGAACGAGAGGCAGCAGGACGCAATAAAGGGTCTCATCGAGGACTACAAGGCACAATCCCAATCTGATCGGAGGGGCCCCATGGACAGGGAAAGGCTCAGGGCCTTCAGGTACGCGAAGCACCTGACCGTTCCATTACCCTATCGCGAGAGGGAAGTCGCCGATCTGATCGATGAGATGGAAGAGGACGGCAGGCTGCTGGTCAGGAATTTGGAGACGGTGCAGGGAAGGGAGGCAGACCTCGTGATAATCAGCATGACCTACGGACCGGTCGAAGGAGTGGTGCGCAAGACGTTCGGGCCGATCAATAATGAAGGCGGAGAGAGACGCATCAACGTCCTGATATCCAGAGCCAGGAAGATGCTATGGGTCGTCTCGTCAATGAAATACGACATGATCAGGGTTAACGACAACGACCCGCGTGGCGTAAGGGTCCTGAGGGACTTTTTGGAGTACGCCGAAAGGGGAGGAGCTTCACATCCACACATAGAGCCTTTCGACTCGCCCTTTGAGGAGGAGGTCTTCAAACGTCTGCAGGCGGCCCTGACCAATGAGGGATTGAACAAAGAGGTGGAACTCGTCCCTCAGGTCGGGGTGGGAAGGTACAGGATCGACATAGGAGTCTTGCATAACGGCCGGTTCATCTTGGGGATAGAGTGCGACGGAAGGCTGTACCACAGTCACAGGACAGCTCGGGAGAGGGACTGGATCAGGCAGAGACACCTCGAGAGATTGGGTTGGAGGATATACAGGATCTGGTCGAGCGAGTGGTGGATCAACCCCGAGGGCGTGATTGAAGACGTCCTGATGCACATCAGGGAGGCGGTGGCTAATGGGGCATTAACGAAGAATTAGCGCGCCTTGAGATTGAGCCAAGTGGTTAGCTGGAAAGTGTCGTTGCCCGTCAGAGCGAGAACCTCTCCGATGCTCCCCTCCTCTCCATCTGCCGGAGGAAAACCCTCCTGAGGTCCTCGAGCGTGTTGACCTCTGTCGGAGCCTTGTCGTCCCGGATCCGGACGATCCTCGCGAAGCGGAGCGCCAATCCGCCCTCGTACCTCGGGCTTCGCTGGACCTCGTTGAAGGCCACCTCGACGACCACCTCCGGCCTCACGACGACGCCCCACGGTTGCCGCTCGACGGCTATGGAGAGCAATTTCCTGGTCATCTCCTCGAACTCCGCGTCCGTAAGGCCCTTGAACGTCTTCCCGACCATCACGAACCTCCCCGACGCATCGTCGTACACGGCCAGGTGGTAGTTGCTCAGCCATCCGGACCTCCTCCCGTGACCCCACTCGGCGGCCACGATCACGACGTCCATCGTCTCGGACGCCTTCAGCTTCAGCCAGTGCTTCCCTCTCCTTCCGGGAATGTAGGGAGACCTCGGGTCCTTCGCGACGAGACCCTCGTTCCCCGTCTCGACGTTCCTCCGCATCAGCTCCTCCACCTCCTTGGGGTCCGAGAGCCGGGACACCGGCGCGAGCATCTCCGGCGGCACAAACTCCTCGAGCAACCTCCTCCGCTCGAGGTAGGGCATCAGGACCGTAGCCTTCCCGTCCAGGTGGAGGACGTCGAAGACCCTCAGTGCCAGGGGAAGCTCCCTCAGCGCCTCCTCGAGCTCCCTCTCCCGGCCTACCCGGCGGACCGTCTCTTGGAAGGGCATGGGCCTCCCGTCGTGGCCGACGGCTATCGCCTCCGAGTCCAGAACGGCCGACCTGCACCTTATCTCCCTCCTGACGGCCTCCACGACGTCGGGCAGGTTCTGCGTCACGTCCCTCAGCCGCCTGGTGAAGAGCCGGACCTCACCTCCCGAGACGTGGACCTGAAGCCTGATGCCGTCGTACTTCGGCTCGAAGCAGGACGTACCTCCGTGCTCCGAGAGCGCCTCGGACGGAGACCCGCACATCTCCGCGAGCATCGGCCGCACCGGCCTCATGGGCTCCACCTGCTGAGCTGCGAGCTCGTTCCTGACCGCGAGCTCCGCCAGCTTCCCGATGTCGGAGTAGACCATGTCGGCGTACCTGATCTCATCGAGGTCGCGCCTGAGCATCGCGGCCACCGCCTCGAGGAAGACCCCGTGGTTGACGCCGTGGCGCATCTCGCCCGTCAGCACCCTCACCAGCCACCCCCTCTCCTCCGGAGTGCACCTGACGAAGAGCGAGGCGAGGGCCCTGACCCTCTTCTCCTGCGATCCCGGACCCTCCAGAGCCGACAGCTCCTCGAGGGCCCTCCAGACCTCCAGCAGCCCGAGCCGCCTGCCCCAGAGGTCGAGCGGGACCGACCCCTCAGCGATCGAGAGGGCCCTCTGCACGGTCGACCAGCCGACGTTGATCGGCTTCCCCCTCTCCCCGGACTTCCTGCCGACGAGCATGTAGGCGAAGGCCCTCGCCTCCTCCGGGCCGAGCGAGGACATGAAGGCCGCCACCATCCTCGCCTTGGCGGACCTGCTCTCGGTGGCCTCGAGGCGCTGGCAGAGCTCCACGAACTCCGCGAAGGTCCTTCGCTCCACTCCCCGATGCCCTCCGCCGGTCCAGGCGCTAAATTTTTCACTCGGGCTCCGCATGTGGAGGTATGAGCTGGGGCCTCAGGAACAGGCTCTCGAGGATCATCAAGCCCGAGACGAAGAGGACCGTGATGCTGGCCGTCGACCACGGCTACTTCCTCGGGCCGATCAGGGGCCTGGAGAACCCGCGGAGGACCATAACCCCGCTGCTCCCTTACGCCGACGCGATAATGCTGACCCGCGGTGTACTGAGGACCTCGGTCGACCCCACGGTGGACGTGGCCGTCGTGCTGAGGGTCTCGGGAGGCAACACCATCGCTGGGCCGGCGCTGGGAAACGAGGACATAGTGACGTCGGTCAGGGACGCGATAAGGCTCAACGCCGCGGCCCTCGCCTTCTCGATATACGTCGGAACGCCCTACGAGCACCAGACCCTGAAGGCTCTGGCGAAGCTGGTGGACCTCGGAGAGGACTACGGCATCCCGGTCCTCGCGGTGACGGCGGTCGGCAGGGAGCTGGAGAAAAGGGAGACGAAGTACATCGCGCTGGCGTGCCGGGTCGCCGCTGAGCTGGGAGCCCACTTCATCAAGACGTACTACACGCCCGAGTTCGAGAAGGTCGTGGACGCTGCGCCGGTGCCGCTGGTGATCGCCGGAGGCCCGAAGATGGAATCGGAGATGGACGCGCTGAAGCTGGCGTACGAGGCGGTCTCGGCAGGAGCGGCGGGCGTGGACTTCGGCCGCAACGTCTTCCAGTCCTCTAACCCGGTGGGCATGATAAGGGCGCTGCGGAGGATCGTCCACGAGGGATGGACGCCTAAGGAGGCGGCTCAGGAGCTCGGACAGGTGGTCGGAGGGCCGGCCGCAACGTAACGGTCCCCGGAGGAGTCCCGGTCGCTCAAACTTTTTCCTGTGAGGCTCGTCACTTGGAGAAAGGTGGATGGGGTTGCTCAGGACCCACCAGATCGCGGAGATACCCGATGAGCCGGGGGCCGAGGTGAGGATTGCGGGCTTCGTCGAGACCGTCAAGGAGGTGGGCAGGCTCGTCTTCGTCTGGGTCAGGGACAGGACGGGCGTCGCCCAGCTGACCCTGAAGGCGGGTCAGGTCGACGAATCCCTGATCGAGCTGGCCAAGTCGCTTAACACTCACGACGTCATCGCCGCGACGGGGAGGGTGCCGGAGAAAAGGGCCGCGAGGGTAGGGATGGAGCTGATCCCGAGATCGATAGAGGTCCTCTCGAGGGCGGAGAGGTTGCCGATCGACGTGACCGGAACCGTCCAGACCCAGCTCGACACGAGGCTCGACTACCGGCCGATCGACCTGAGGTCACCGAGGAACCAGGCCATCTTCAGGATACAGCACTCGCTGGTGAAGGGGATGGTCGAGTACCTCGACTCGAAGGGGTTCGTCCAGGTCTTCACTCCGTGCATAATCGGAGCGCCGTCGGAGAGCGGAGCCGAGATGTTCGAGATCGACTACTTCGGCAGGAAGGCCTACCTCCGCCAGGACCCGCAGCTCCACCGGCAGCTCCTGATGGTCGCGGGCTTCGAGCGGATCTACGACCTCGGGCCGAGCTGGAGGGCGGAGCCGAGCCACACGCCGAGGCACCTCTGCGAGCACAGGGGATGCGCGGTCGAGTTCTCGTACATCTCCGACGAGAGGGACGTCATGGCGCTGGAAGAGGAGTTGTTGGTGGCCGGGATCAAGAGGGTCCTTGAGGAGAACTCGAGGGACCTGGAGCTGCTCGGGGCCGAGGTCGAGGTCCCGAAGAGGCCCTTCCCCGAGGTCAGGTTCCCCGAGGTCTACAGGATCCTCTCGGAGATGGGCAAGGAGATCCCCTACGGCGAGGACCTGGACCGGCAGGCTGAGAGGATGCTCGCGGACTACGTGAGGGAGAAGTACGGAGCCGAGGCCTTCTTCATCAACAGGTTCCCCTTCAACGTCAAGCCCTTCTACGTGATGCGGGTCGACGAGGACCCGTTCTGGGCCAGGAGCGTGGACCTGATCTACAGGGGACTTGAGCTGAGCTCGGGAGGCCAGAGGGAGCACCGCTACGAGAAGATCGTCGAGCAGGTGAGGCTGAAGGGGATGAGTCTGGAGAGCGTCAGCTGGTTCACCGAGTTCTTCAGGTACGGAGCTCCTCCGCACGGCGGCTTCAACATCGGGATCGAGCGGCTCACGATGGCCCTGCTCAAGCTCGAGAACATCAGGGAGGCCGTGCTCTTCCCCCGGACGCCGGAGAGGTTCCTCCCTTGAGCGGCGATCCGGAGGAGAGGTTCAGGAGGATATCGTCGAGGGTGCTTGAACCGGAGCTCAGCGAGCGCGAGATGGAGGAGCTGGCGAGGGAGTGGGTCGAGGTCAAGCTGGAGGTCCTGAAGAGACACGGCTATCCTGTGCCCGAGGACCGGGAGGAGCTCGTGGCGCAGCACCTCGAGCGCCTGAAGAGGCTCAGGAGGAACCTCGGCATAGACAAGTGACCCTTATCCACATGCCCAAGCCCCCAGGCAACGGTTGGTCCATCGCTCGTATGCGGTCTCCAGGTCGGGTGAGGTCTGAACCACCCGGACGAACTCCGCCTGCTCGGCCACCAGTGCCCTCAACCTCTCGTCCGTGAGCCTCCCGATCCGCTCCAGCCTCAGCATCTCCTCGAGGGGCGATCTGCAGAACGGTAGGCCGCAGAGGACCAAGTCAACCAGACCCGACGTGGAGATGGGCCTGACCGCGCGCAGCCTCCTAATGTCGAGGACCGCAGCCCAAGACTCACCGACCTCTTCCAACGCGTAGAGGAGGTTCACCGCGGGTTTCCAGCTCTCCCCCCGGAGCGCGTTTCTGAGCAATCCCCTCCACATCTCAACGTCCACCCTTCCCGTGAGCAGGTACCTCAGGGTCAGCCGGGAGGCCTCCGAGCCCAGCTCGAGCTCCTGGAGGGCCTCGCCCTCGTCAGCCACGCACCTCACCTCTCCCCGGTAACCGAGATTGTGCAGTTCCTCGAGGAACCTGAGGTGTGCCCTGATCGAGATCCTGACGAGCTCCGATGGGTGGTGGAGGAGGATCTCTGGATCACCGTGCCTGAGGAACTCGTTCACCGGGCCCTCGGCCGGTTCCGGCAGGTCCAGGAGGATCACCTGCGGTCCGTGAAGGGAAACCCTGAACGCAGCGTCCTTCGCTCCCCTCAGGTTCGTGGCCCTGATGACCAGAAGGCCCCTCGGGCCCCGGATCATCTCAGGCTCAGGTACGGCAGGAGGATTATCGAGATGATGACCGAGACGAAGAAAATGGTGACGCCCGTCGTGATCGCGGACGCTATCCTCTGCCCCTCCGCTCCCTTCACCAGAAACGTCAGGAGCTTCCTCAGCGCCTGCCCTCCGTCGAGCGGGTAGATCGGGAGGGCGTTGAAGATCGCGACGTTGATGTTCACGAACCAGATCCAGTACAGCAATGCCGAGACGGCCACGAACGATCCTCCGAGGACCGGGTGCGTGAAGAGGGAGCTGATGGTCCTGCAGTCCTCACCCTGTTCCCTAACCACACATATCTGCCGCTCGGAGAAGGGGTACGTGAAGACGTCCAGCGTCGGCGGAACAAGCAGGACGACGGGGTTCGAGGTGGCGACGGACCTGAAGCGCTCGAGGACGGTTGAGGAGTAGGCGAGCAGGTCAGCGTCCCTGATCGCGACCCCAATTCCGGGTGTGCCGTTGCCGATGTCCGCGAGCCTCAGGTCGAACTCCAGGAGCTTCCCAGCCCTCTCGACGCCGACCCTGACCGCGGTGCCCACCCCAGCAGCTGCGAAGGCCCTCCTCAGGTCCTGAAGCGAGAGGACCAAGTTTCCGTTCACGGAGACTATCCTGTCGCCCGGCTCGATGCCCGCCGAGGCCGCAGGGAATCCCTCCATCACCCTCTCCACGACGATCGGGATCGACGGCACCAGCCCTGAGCTTATGACCAGCACCCCGATCAGCGCCAAGGCCGCGACCGCGGCGTTGCTCGCGGGTCCCGACGAGAGGATCTTCACCACCTCCGAGAACCTTCCGGACCTGATCTCGCTCTCGTCTGTCTCGACGAAGGCCCCTATCGGGATGCCGAGGAAGAGCACGATGCCGCTCGACTTGACGGTGTAGTTGTACCTCCTCGCGAGGACACCGTGGGCTCCCTCGTGGACCACCAGAGCCACCACGATCCCGATCCAGCCGTAGAGCAGCGGAAGGTACGGGTTGATTCCGGGAAGGAGCACGTACGACGCAGGCCCCAGCTCCCTCTGGGCTTGCTGGACCTCAGGCCGCGTCAGGATCAGCGTCAGCGACGTCAGCAGGAAGAAGGTGGCTATGCCGGCCAGCACCGGGAGCGCTATCGCCGAGCCCAGCCCGAAGGCCCCCGCGAGCCTGCTCCTGCCCAAGGCCTCGAAGAGCGCCGCGGCCCTCCTGGTCCTGATGATGATCAGCGGGAACCTCAGCTCGACGTTCTCCCTGAACCTGCTCATCCTCCGCCGTCCTCTAAGCCTGCCCCGTTATAACGTGTTCTGAAAGATGGGGTCCGGCTTCGATGCGGATGGGGCTCCCCGGCACCGCGCGGCGCACTGTGGGTTATTCCTTATGTCCTCGGAGGAACTCCTCAGTTATAGAGGATGGCCTGGACGGAGCAGAGGGAGGTACCGGGGGCTCCGGCCCGGCTCTGGACGCCGGCGAAGGGCGGCAGGGTCAAGTGCACCGCCTGCGCGAGGTACTGCCAGATCGGCGAGGGCCAGGTGGGACTCTGCGGCATCAGAGGCGTCGTCAACGGCACGCTCTACCTCTTCGTCTACGGCCGCGTGATCGCGAGCCACGTCGACCCGATCGAGAAGAAGCCGGTCACGCACTTCATGCCTGGCACGAAGATCTTCAGCATCGCAACGACCGGGTGCAATTGGCTCTGCGCCTACTGCCAGAACTTCGACATCAGCCAGCGGAGAAAGGTCGAGGGGATCGAGGTGACGCCCGAGGAGATAGTCGAGACCGCTATCAGGTACGGTTCCCACGGGATAGCCTACACCTACAACGAGCCGACGATCTTCATGGAGTTCGCCCACGACGTCGGCGTGATCGCGAGGAGGAGAGGGCTGATCAACGTCTTCGTCACCAACGGCTACTGGACTCCCGAGTCAGTCAAGATGGCCTCCGAGTTCCTCGACGCGGCCACCGTCGACTTCAAGGGTAACGCTGAGGTCAACTTCCTGCGGAGGTACGTCGGCATACCAGACCCCGAGCCGATATTCCAGACCCTGCTGGAGATCAAGGAGAGGACGAGGATCCACATCGAGATAACGGACCTCGTGGTGCCGGAGGTGGGCGACGACCTCGAGGCCGCGAGGAGGCTCGTCAGGTGGGTGCACGACAACCTCGGCCCCGACACACCGATACACTTCCTCAGGTTCCATCCGGATTACAAGATGATGCACCTTCCCTGGACACCGGTCGAGACGCTCGAGAGACACTGGAGGGTGGCCAAGGAGGAGGGGATGAACTACGTCTACATCGGGAACGTCCCTGGGCATCCCTACGAGAGCACGTACTGCCCGGGATGCGGAGAGATGGTCGTCGAGCGCTACGGATTCGACATCGTGGACTGGAGGCTGACGAAGGACAACAGGTGCCCCAGCTGCGGCTACAAGATCGCGATCGTCGGTTCCCCGCCGCCCGATTACGGAAGGTCCAAGAGGTTCGTTCCCGTCTTCTGGAGGAAGTCCTGAGAAGAGAACGGACGTGAATCCGTGGTGGTCCCTGTTAAGCTGACCGCTTCATATCTCAACCGGTTATTCTGCAATCCATTCTCATACCACAATCGAGCTTGAAGTACGCAGATCGAACGCGTTTCAGGAACGTGTGGGGCCGGTGGGACTCGAACCCACGACCTGCGGGTTTGACCTCCCGCTCCGGCCAGCATCCAGGATCTGGAGCCCGCCGCCATACCTTGCTAGGCCACGGCCCCTTCTACTCGCAAACTCCCACCGATAATTTATAGACTCTGCGGCCGTCTGTCGGGTTTCGGCACATCCGTCGGTATAGAGCCCTCGGTAGAGCCATCGGTGCGCGAGGGGGAAAGCGAGGCGTCCGATCCGACGTTCAAGGCGGGAAAGCGTTTATGTGAAGGGGATCGACGAGATCTGATGGCGACCGGGGAACCGGATCCGGGAAAGGGAGTGCCCCGGTAGTATAGCCCGGTCAAGTATGCCGGCCTCTCGAGCCGGAGACCCGGGTTCAAATCCCGGCCGGGGCACGCTTTGCGGTTTTTGCGCCGCGCAGTCGTGATGTGAAGTCGACGTCTATGTTCGGTGCCGAAGATGCGTCATGCTACGACCAGAATGAAAACAAAAAATAGATTTTGGGGAGAGGTTGCGTTCGCTTCTCCCGTCTTCTGTTGCCATCCCGCTTCACCGACGGTTGCCCCGCTTCGCCAGCCATCTCCTTCTTTTTCTGCGAGCCCTTCCAAGGCTCTCCCGCAGAGCCCCGGTAGTATAGTCCCTGTGGCCCGGTTGGGTCTCTCACTGGACCGGGCCCCTCTGGCTACCGAGGTCATCATCGGAGGAAGGTTCATTAGCGCCCTCTCCCAGATCTCCCCGAGCTGGCCTGGAGCTCAGGGAGGGTTCTGGGGAGGACGCCTCCCCTCCCTCCTCCGAAACCCCAGGCCCTGGTTCGGGGCCTTGGGAGAGGGCTCTCGTCAGCGCAGGCGTCAGCGCGTCGACGGCCTCCTTATACGCCTTGATGCTCCTTCCGAGGTACGTGTCGAGGTAGTGGAATCCGAGAACCACCAGCGCGCTCTTCGCGAGGTTCCAGACGGCGACGTGATCCCTGTCCTCCCTGAAACCGCACTTAGGACACCTCAGCCTGCTCCACTTCCCCTCGT
>Ga0105163_1000363_pt1 | contig 27609 bp, 35 predicted proteins | sample JNZ110809AmetaG_FD_81531 | JGI IMG/M metagenome (GOLD analysis project Ga0105163, IMG submission 81531) | Hot spring microbial communities from Jinze hot spring, China to study Microbial Dark Matter (Phase II) - JNZ 110809A | ecosystem: Environmental > Aquatic > Thermal springs > Hot (42-90C) >... | reverse complement strand
GTCATCGAGCACATAAAGAAGGAGGACGCGTTGGAGCTCCCAAGCCAAGAGGAAGACCTGTACGTTTTGGACGAGTTCGAGCTGCAAGATCCCTTGCAGGTCTTGCGTGAAGAGCTTGGGATCGTCCCGCAAGAAAAAGAAAAGAACAAAAACGGCCTTGCGCAAAGGTACGTGGTCGTGGTCGTAAGCGTCGGAAGGGCGAAAAAAGCCGCTCAAGAAGCCGCCTTTGCCAGGTACCAAGTCCAATCCGCCTACAAGGAGCTGGAAGGTTACGTCGAGGAGGCCCTCAAGTACGTCTCCCCAAGCGAGCTAAAGTCGATGGTCCTCCGCAGCTTCCCAAAGAAAGAGGACAGAGAGTTCGTGGAAAAGCTCCTGGACGAGATCGTAAAGAAAAAGTACAAGCCTTCAAAGCCCGCCAAAAAGGCCTCCGCAAAAGAGGCGGCCGTGAAGATCGCGAGCTTTGTCCAAACCCCCGCGGGCGTAGCAGCCCTTCTGAAGGACCTTGGCGTGCCCTTCGAGGAGGTCAAGGCCGAACTTCGCCGCCTCTACAAAACCTCGGCCTTTGACGGGTTGATCGAGCAAGCAAAGGCCATCCTCGAAAACCACCCCTCAAGCTGCGACGTGAGCGCCATCGTCGGCGTCGCAAGGGAAATCGCGGAGGGGCTCGACAAGATCGCGGCGCTTTTGGACGAGATGGAGACCTACCTTTCCACGGCGAAAGAGCAGGCAAGCGGCACCGAGCTTGAGGGGTTCGTCAAGCTGCAGGAGAAAAAGATGAGGGCCAAGTTGGGCCTTTGAGGGGTGAAAGGTATGCTTGCTTTGCCGAAACCCCCAAGCGTTCCGCCGCCGAACCCTTTCAAGATCAAGTCGATCGCCAGCCGCTACGTGGGGATCCTCGGAACGAAAAAAAAGTTTTCCCCGCTCAAGGCGTTGAGCACCCTGTTTAGCATCTACACGATAGGCTCTACCGCCTACAGCGCCCTCTCCAGCACCGGGTCCGAGCTTCAATACTTGTGAAGCGAGGTGAAAGCATGCTGAAAGAAGCTGGGTACGCTTTGGCTTGCCTTGTGAGGAAGTACCTCGACAAGCGGGCAAGTTACATGATCATGGCGAGCCCACGAAGGATAGAGCAGCTCGTCGAGGCCATCCACAAAAGGCACCCGGAGTGGAACAAGGACGACATAAAAAAGGCCCTCGTCGGAGCGGCAAAGTACGCCCCTTCCGTGCTCCTTGATCCCATGCTCGCCGAGCAGGTGGTGAAAAGAATCCACAGCTACGGCGGCATGGAGCCGGCTTTCGCGAAAGAGCTTGCCGAGATGGAAAAAAGTTACTTTGGGTTGTTCTCGTTGAGGTGATGCGGTGTGTACAAGGTTTTGACGCCGCACGGCTTTTCTGAGGGGGAGCGCCCCGTTTCCCTCGTGCCGACCGTCAAGACCGCAAGCGAGGCCCAAGAATTTTTGAGGTCCCTTTCCCCGACGAAGGAGCACTTTTACGTTCTTGTGATAGCTCTTGGGGCGGGGGAGTATTGGGGCGCGAACAGAAACGGCGACTACTTCCCGGAGGCCGAACTTGTCAAGACCTACAAGACCTTCGAGAGCGGGCACGTGTTCAGGCTCCACGAAAACGACGACCCAAGCAAGGCGATCGGGAAGGTCTTGAAGGCCTTTTGGAACGACAAGATGAAGAGGGTCGAGCTTGTTTTGGCGGTCGACAGGGAAAAGGGGAAGGACATCTTGGAGAGGCTTTCGAGGGGAGAGGCGGTGGACGTCTCGATGGGCTGCAAGGTCGAGTACGACATCTGCTCCATCTGCGGGAACAAGGCGAAAAGCAGAGCCGAGTACTGCGAGCACCTACGCTACCACATGAACCAGGTCTTGCCGGACGGCAGGCAGGTCTACGCCATAAACCCGGACCCGGTGTTCTTCGACATATCGTTCGTCAGGAAGGGGGCGGACCCCACGGCGAAGGTCTTGGAAAAGGTCGCCTCCCTCAAGTCCTCCACCATCAAAAAGACCGTCCCGGGCAAGGCCGTCATCCCAAAAAGCGACTCAAGCTTTGTCGAGGCGCTCGAGGAGAAGTTTTTCGGCCTTCCTGAGCTTCCCGACCCGCTCCTAAAGGCCCTCTCGCACTTTTTCTTGGGGGACGTGCTGAGCACCCTCACGCTTTGCAACGTGCAGCTTTTCCCAAGCGAGCTGGAAAAGCTGATCGGTCCTGCCGTTTTCTTTGAAGCGAAGGATCTCTTTCGGGCGATGCTTGGAACGCCCAAAAAGGAGATCCTGGTGATCGTTCTTCCGTTCTTGGAAAAGAAGGCCTTGCACCTTGCGCCTCACCTGCCCGCCAGGACGGAAAAGCTCGCAGGGATTGATAGTGTTCTCTACAGGATCTACCAGGACGCGATGTGGGTGAACATGGTAAAGGCCGCAATCGACAAGGAGGCGCAAAAGGAGCTCGAGTCGTCCCCTTGGCATGGGCCGCTTTGGTTTGTCGTCTTGAGGCTCATAAGGGACGCGATCTTTGGAAGGCTGAGGGGTTCGACGCCGACGCAGATGGCTTACTTGAAGGCGGAACTTGCAAGAGGGAGGATCCCGGCGACCATAACCCCGCACTACAAATTCGCCGAAACCAGCACCTTCCTGGTGCCGGGGTACTGGTTCGGTTTGGCGGAAAAACTCCAAAAGGAGGTAAGAAGGTATGGGTGATTTCGAAAAGCTCGCCAAAAGCTTGAAGAAGTTCCTCAAAAAGGAAGCGGCTTACGGGTTTGCCAAGACGGCGGAAGAAAGAGAGCTCTACATGAAGGGAAAGATCTTCGGCATGGGGATGGCCGAAGGTTTCCTGGAAAAGCTCGCCCAGGAGATCGAGGCCCTGCAGACTCCTTCCCCGTCCGAGCCGATCGTCGCCCCGCAGCAAGTTCCGGCCGGCCCGGTGGAGACAGAACTTGACGAGATCAAAAAACTCCTCAGGTCGATGACCCCAAGCCAGATCTTCAAGTGGATCCTGCAGCAGAACGCCAGCACCCTCGAGATCATAAGCAAGGACCCCGAGCTGTCCTCGATAGTCGACACGGCTCTCGCCCAAGTGGAGAACGCGGGGCTCGACGAGGCGGAAGAGCTCATCGACGAGTACGTCGGCGAAACGGAGGAGGATGAGCTGGGATGACGGCCGGCATCGGCATGTCCATCCTCAAAACGCTTCGAAAGCACGCCGAAAAAGGCAAAGCTTTCGAGGCCATCAAGAACACCCTCGACTTGATAGGGATGTCCCTTGCGGGCGCCGTCTCCGCGGCAACTCTTGCGGAGTTCTTTCAGAGGAACAAGGAGAAAAAGGAAAGGGAAAAGCTCTTGCGGACTCTCATATCCATGGAGAACACAAGCAAACCGCCTGCGGAAAAGACCGCGCAAAAGAAAAAACTGATTTCTTCGATCGTCGAGAAAAAGATAAAGCTTGCGGAAAGCCAAGAGGACATGGAAAAGCTGGCGGAGTTCGTCGCGGACCTTTCGGAAAAGAGCGTGGAGGAGCTTTCCGCGATAAACGACCACTTGACAAGAAAGCTCGCGCTCAAAGAGCTGGAATTTGGCAAAAGCGCCACAAGGACAAAGAGCGCCCAAGAGGCCCTCGAGGAGTTCTTGCTGGGAGGAGACGCGAATGCTTGACAAGCCGGCCCTTTTGAGCTCGCTGGCGAACCCCAGGATCTTCGTCCGGCCCGTTTCCGTCTTCGAGCCGGCGAAGATCGAGGAGTACATGTTCGTCGCTTTGGACGGGATGGGCTGCGCGACGCTTCCGCCCTACGACGGGTTCTTCCCCGTCTACATGGTCCTGTCCAGGTCCGTGCTGGAGCCGGCCGTGCGGGCGGCCGGCATGGTCGCGTTGATGCACGGCCGCTTCAGGGTGATCACGGACAAGGTGGAAGGGCCCGTCGCCGAGGGGGATCCGTTGATCGCCTCCGCCAGCGGCCTCCTCAAGAAGGGCAGGGGCGCCGTGGTGGGGTGGGTGGAGCGCGTGCTTTCCAACGGGCTGCTCGTCGTCTGCGTGAGGCCAACATGGATGCCGTGAGGAGGTGTGAGGGATGGTTTTCGAGCTTTTGACCGGCTTGAACAGGGTGGACGTCTTCAGCGCCCCTCTAAAGAAAGGCGTGAGCGTGACGCCCGGCACGCTCGTGGTCATCGACTCAAAAGGCGAGGTCGTCAGGGCCACTCCAGAAAGGGCCATGCCAGTGTACGTGTGCATCTCAAACAGCGAGGAACCAGCCGTGCGGGCGGCCGGCACGGTCGCGCTCGTGTACGGCGACCTCAGGATGAAGACCGACAACTTCGTCGACGACGACTACTCTCCCGGGGATCCGTTGACCGTCGGGCCGAACGGCGCCCTCAAAAAGCACACCGCAAGCGACAACACCCCCATCGTGGGATACGTCGAGCAAGTGATAGATCCCGCAAACAAAGTCATGATAGTGAGGTTCGTGTGAGGAGGTGTCCGCCGTGGACGTTAAAGCCAAAAGGCTCAACGCGGCTTTTGTCGAGATGACCAAGACGGCCCAGGAAGCGGAAACGGTGAGGGAGATGACGCAGACGTTCCTGAGGGAGAAGATCAGGGAAGACTCCTTCTTCAGGATGATCCTGCCGCCAAGGATCGTGACAAGGGCGGAATGCACCAGGTCCGTCAACCACAGAAGCTTGGTCAAGATCATCGACATCGAACCGGACGTCCCGGCCGCGGTTCCGGTGGACTTCCGCGGGAACACCGAGGCCGTCTACGTGACGGGAGAAAGGTACGAGGTGCCGTTCATGGAGATCATGTCCAGGGAGTTCCAGATGAAGCAGTACGAGCTTCTCAGCTACGAGATGCCCATCACCGAGATCCTCAGGGAGAACACGGAAAAGGAGATCGCAAAGGCCGAGGATAAAGGCTTCATGAACGCCGTAGAAGCCGCCCTTGCCGTGACGGGGCACGTCGTCACGAGGACCAAAGAGGCCGGCCAGACCGTGGACAAAAAGGACCTTGCGGCGCTTTTCAAGATCCACGACTCCGTCCAGCTCAAGACTTCCATCGTGCTCATCCCCTTGCCGCTGTACGAGGATATTTTGGCTTGGGACTTCTCGCTGCTGGGCAACGAGCTCATCAAGGAGGTCACGATCGGCGGCTACAACTACCCGACCCTGATGGGCAGGACCGTGATCGTCACAAACAAGCTCGACATCGTCTCGCCAAACACCATCTACGGCTTCACAACGCAAGAATACCTTGGCCACTCCTTCCTGCTTGAGGAAGACCTCGTCTTTGACATGGTGAAGGAGTTCGACCTGTACAGGTTCAAGGCTTGGGAGCTCATCGGGGCGGGAATCGGAAACGTGAAGGCCGTCTCCAAGCTTGTCCTGACCAACGCTTGATGGAAGGAGCGTGGGAGGATGAAGATCAGGAACATAACCGGAGGGATCCTCCAGGACACGAAAACGGGGTGGACCCTCAAGCCCGGGGAGGTCTTGGAGCTTGAGGACCGCCCCGAGTTCGTAGAAAGGGCGCACCAGCTTGCCAAGCACAAGCTCGTCGAGATCTTGGAAGACGCGCCGCAAGAGCCGACCGTCACCGTCAGGGAAGTCGAGGCGCCCGAGCAGGTCGAGCAAGACGGGCAAGATCAACCCGAGCAAAAAGAAAGGAGGCAAAGGAAAAAGTGAGGGGGCCCTCCCCCTCGCTTTCTTTTGATGGGCCATGACGACAAGCGTTGAGGCTTTGGCTTTTCTTGCGGCAAGAGCAAGCGTCGAGGCGCTTTGCGGCGCAGCCTTTTCTTTTGAGCTTTTTTCCCAAACCTTCGCGGAGGTTTCCGCCGCCTGCGAGGCGCCCGCCTTTTGCGCGCTGGAAAGGCTGGACTTTGGGACCTTCGCGGAGGTTTTTGCGGCGCTTTCCTGTGAGGAGCTGGAGTGCGTCAGGGAAGAAGCGGTCGAGATCAGAAAGGTCTTGGGGAGGTTTTCCGAGATCCACCTTTCCGACAAGGCCATAGAGGACGCCTTGGTCTTGGCCCTGATGCGCTTCAACGAGACGCCCCCGATCGTCACCTCGTTCACGCCCTGCCAGATGAGGCGCTGGTCGCAGTGCTGGAGGGCGGGAGCCTTGGCGGAGCTCTTTTTGGCTTTGGCGGGCGTGGAGGCGAGAAACTTCACCCGCCCGGCCTCGCAAGTTGGGACGAGCAAGATCGAGGAGTACATGAACCTTCACGCGAGGTACGAGCAAGAGTTCGGGACCCTCGCGGAATCCATAAAGCGCCACCTCAACTTGAGCAGCGGCTTTTCTTTGGGTTGGGGGTGGTGGCGTGGAAATTAAGGTGGCCGAACTTGTGAAGGTTTACCTCTCGCTGGAAAAGTGGGCAAGCAGAAGAAAGAGAAAGTGGGAGGAGGAGACGGAAAACTACGCGATCGAGCGCCTCAAGGAGATCCCAAAGTCGGAGAGGCGCTTTTACAAGTGGAGGAGGAAGGTGATCGTCGACAAGGAAGGGCACAGGCACATCCTGACGCTCGCCTGCAGGGGCGGGAAGTGCGTGGCGACGAGCCTTTGGCACCCAAAGTACGAGCCCATGGCCCGCAAGGCAAAGATCAGGAAGTGATCGCATGAGGGTTTATCCCGCGGCTGGGGGCTTCGTGGTGAGGTGGAACCCCGTACCTTTCGCGATCTTCCTTTCCAGGGGAAGGAGGGACGGCGTCCCCGAGGCCGTTTTCGACGTGACGGGGAGGGCGAGCTTTTTCGACGAGTATCGGGTGTGGCCATTTTTCGAGGAGGTTTGGTATTGGATCTCGGACGAAAAAGGAACCGTTTTGGAGAAGGCAAGGGCCGTGCCCCAAGACCGGCTCGTCCTTCTTGCCGTCGAGCGCATCGAGGAGACGGCGAAAGTTCAAGGGGTTCCGGTTGCGCTGCTTTTCGCCAAGGTCGGCGGCAAGACCTGCCCAAGGTGCTACGACGAAACCCTCAAGAAACCCACCGATCCCTTCTGCCCCACCTGCCTTGGGACGGGCTTTGAGGGGGGCTACGTGGGCCCGGTCAAAACTTACGCCGTAAAGCAATCCTCCTTCGTCAGGGGCAAGAAGAACGTCGACCCGATCGTCCAAACGTTCGACTCGGCGACGTTTTTCCTTTCCTCGAAGTTCCCCCTTTCCCCGAAGGACCTCGTGGTGGACCTGCAAAGCGGCGGCATCTACAGGGTCGTGGCGGTCGAGGAGCGCCTGGAAAAGGGGATCCCGGTGTCCCAGACGTGCCAGGCGACGCTTTTGGAAAGGCAAAACCCGGCTTACAAGGCCTTCAAGATCGAGGGAACGCCCGAAGGAGTGAAGGTCGCAAGGATATGATCTACGAGATCAAAAAGAACGTCGACAAGGGTCTGGTCACGCTGGAACTTTTCTGGGACGAGCCGAACCTGGCCCTCGCGGAGGAGATGGCAGACAGGATCCCGCTGGCGCTTGAGAGGATCCTTCACCTTGAAGGTTACTCCAAAAGGTTCGTCGACAGCGTGATATCCTCGCTCAAGATCAGCGTTTCCCCGCACGGCGTCGTGGCCAGCGTGAAGCACCCCATCTTCCCCTTCCTCGAGGCCGGGACCAAGCCAAGGACCATGAAGGAGCTTTTGGGGAAGGTCGTTCCCCTGAAGACCCCGCACGGGGTGGTCTTCCGAAAGGTGACGGAAAAAAGCCTTCTTTTGGGAAAGTGGAAGCGCCCCGGAACCCCCGCAAGGAAGTTCTTGGAAAAAGCCGCGCTTGAAAGCCTCGCCGAGGCGATCGGGCGGGTGAGGATGGAAGGGGAGGAGGTCGTATGGAAGGTGTCGCAGGCCCTGTTGAGGTTGATTCGCTCCACGAAAGGCTGACCAAAGCGGTCGCGTCCTTTTTGGACTTTGCCGTCAAGAACTACACGGACCTTCAGGAAGGCGAGTACCAGATCGTGGTGAGCCTTGGCGACGTCTACCACTCCTTCCCGAAGGCCGTCACCTTCGTCGTCGACACGCCCACCTTTTCCGCAAGCGACGCCTACACGCCGAACCTTTTCGCCCAAAAGCAGTTTTTGGAGGGCGTGCACACGTTCTTGGTCGGGGGAAGCTTCGTCGTGCACGTCGTCACCAAGAACGAGACGCTCTCGCAAAGGCTTGCGAGTTTAATCTTTCTTTTGGCTTTGGCGAAGCAGCTTTCCTTTGCCGCCATCGGCTTTCCCGACCTGAAACCCTCCTCGATAGGCAGTACAATCGTGCTGAACCCGGAAGATTCGGAAAACTACTGGTACGACGTGCCCGTCTCCTTCACGTTCACGATGAACGTGTCGCTGGAGTTGAAGGTCCTGCAGCATCCGGTGAAGGCGATCAAGACCAAGATCGCCCCGACGCCTCGCACGAGAATCGAATTTGTCGTCGAGAGGGAAAAGGAGGTGCGGTGATGTACAAAAGGCCTGGCGTTTACGTTTACCAGATCTACGAGGACAGGACGATCCCGGCAAGGGACGTGGAATTCGCGCCCGCCGTCGTCGGCGCGTGCACCCCTGTCGTGGAGGGGGAGATGGCTTACGCCGGAAAGATAGACTACACGTCCGCGGGTCCCAGGGTGACCTTCACTCTCCCAAAGTTCGATCCCCTCTTCGACGAGGCGGTCGCGATAAGGATCTTTTTGGTGCCGGCGGGTGGGACGCAAAGCGTCAGGATAGAGAGCTTCACCAGGGACTACCTAAGAAGGTTCGGGATAAAGCGAGACTTCGTCGGGCCCGTGGCCGACATCACCGCGGCCGTAGAGAGCTACACCTGGACCGACGGCAGCGGAGCGCAAAGAAAAGGCATAGAGGACATCTCGATCACGATCCCAACGACCATCACCTCCGGCTACACGACTTACAACGGCTTTCGCTTTGCGGCCGGCAAGCCCGCGTACCCAATCTGCGACGTCTACGTGGAGTACAGGGCTACAAGGAAAGCCATCTCCAAGACGATCGTTGAGACCTTCACCGGTGCGGGAAAGACGATCTTTGAGCTTTCCAGGGCGCCCGTTGTGGACGTGAGGGTCTTTCTGGAGAGTGCAAGCGGCAGAGCGGACGTGACTCAAAGCTGCCAAATCGACAAAAGGGCCGGCATCGTGACGTACCCGAACGGCCTTGCGCAAGGACAAGCGCTTTGCGTCGAGTACACCGTGGCAAACCCAATCTACAGCGCCCCGACCGTCATCAAGAGCGTTTCCGAGATCGTGGAAAAGTTCGGCGCGCCTCACCCGCTCAACCCGATCGCCTTGGGGGCTTACCTTGCCCTTACAAGCGGCGGAATCGTGCACGCCATGGCGGTCGAGACCGTCGCGGCCGGCACGCACGCATTGGACACGCAAAAACTCTCAAGCGCCCTCGCGAAAGTTCTCACGAAGGACGTTTACGCCTTTGCCGTGCTGGACTCGGCAAAAAGAGTTGCGGAAACGGTCCTGAGCTTTTTGAACGCAAGCAGCGCCCCGGAGAAGGGCGACTTCAAGATAGCGATGCTTGGGTTCGCGGGTGAGGGGGACTTTGCGAACATAACAAGCCTTATGTTGAAGGACGAGTTGATCAGGTTCGCCTACCCGCTCAACAGCCCAAGGCTTAGGATCCTCGCGAACCTTTTTGTGGACGTGAACGTGCTCGGCACGATCTTTCCCGTCGCCGGGTTCTACTACGGCGCGGCGTACGCGGGGCAAGTCTGCGCCATCATGAACGACTCCCCGGCCAAGTCGCTCACCAACACAGCTGCTCCTGTTGCGGGCGCGAGGTTTACGGCAAGCGGCGAAAAGATCTTCACCGAAGAGGACCTGGACGAGCTCGCGTCCGTTGGCTATTGGATCTTGGTCGAGGAAAGAGACGGCGTGTACGTGAGACACCAACTCACCACCGCCGAAAAGGACTACGCGCAAAGGGAGGATTCCGTGGTAAGGGCCGCGGATTATTTCGCCCTCACGCTGAAGAAGGTTTTGAAGCAGCTTGTGGGGATCTCCGCAGGCAGGACTTTTGTGAACGACACGCTTGTTCCGATCGTGAACGAGCAGATAAGGCTTGCGATCGCGAAAGGCATCGCCGGAGAGAACACCTCCTTGGTCGAGGTGGTCAGGGAAGAGCCGGACACCTACAGGGTGACGATAGAGTACGAACCGATCATCCCCGCGAACATCATAAAGATCGTGCTCGTGATATGAGGGAGGGGAAAGCATGGCGCGGATCGATTGGAACCCTTCTCAGCACGTCAACAACGTCGACAGGTTGGTCCAGATCGCCGCAAAGCACGTTCTTTTGAACATAGGCCTCGACGAGAAAGGCGTTCCCGTGACGACGGTGGAAAAGCTGAGGCAGTTCAGGCCGATCGGCGTGGTGTTGAACTTCAACGTCGCGCAAAACAAGATGACGCAGAGGATCTTCGAGATAGGGTCGGGAAAGTCCTTCATAGCGACGGGTCCCACGATAGCGGTGTTCACCGCGACAAGAGCCCTCATCATGGGCCCCACCTTCATGGGCATCCTCAAGCACGGGACCACGCACACGCCGCCCGAGTCCTACAACCCGAAAACGTTCATCTTCGACCTTTCCGACCCGGTGTTCGACAGGCCGTACCTGTTCGTGGTGATGTTCTACTCGCCGACCGTCACCCAAAACGTCGAGGAGGACGTGAGCTCGATCCAGACCCTCGCGAGTTCCAGGGAAATAATAGGGGCGATCGCGTTGGAAGGGTGCGTCTTGTCCGCCCACAACGTCTCCGTGAACGCGGGAGACGTGTTGGTCTTCGAGAACGTCAACTTCGAGGCGGAAGGCGTGAGGGACTTGAACGTGAGCTTCAGGGTGGCGCTTCCTCCGAGCAACCTGGCGACGGGCGGCGTGACGGCTTGACGGGGGTGAGCGGATGAAGCTTGCGGGCGTGGTTTTGGACCAGCAAGACGACAACGGCGCCCTCGTGGACAAGACGAAGGTCCCGCTTTGGATCCTCAAGACGGCCTCCGACGAGCCAAAGAAAGTCTTTGCCTTCGTGATCGTCGACGGCAAAAACAGGGTGGGCAAGTTCCCCCTAGACACCCCGTACGACGCCTACGTCTCCGCCCTCTACTTCGAAAAGACCGCCCTCGACCTTCCTTCGGCCTACCTGCCGTCGATCGCGGCAAGGATCAGAAGGGCCTTGAAGGCGCACAAGATCGAGGAAGACTTCCCGCTCGTTGAGGCTTTGGCCGAGGGCGACGGGGAAGAGGTCGTCGTGATCCCCAAAAAGCTCTTGAGGGACGAGCCGACGGCCAGGGAAAAGCTTGCGGTCTTGAAGAAGGCGAAAAAGCTCACCTACAGGGAAAGGCAAAGCCTTCCAGACAGCGCCTTCGCCCTGGTCGTGGAGACGCCCAAGGGCAAGATCAGAAAGTACCCGATCCACGACGAGGCGCACGTCAGGAACGCCCTGGTGAGGTTTTCCCAGCACCACGACAAGCTCCCGCCCAAGTACAGGGCGATCGTGGCCAAAAAGATCAAAGAAAAGGCCAAGCAGTACGGGATCGAGATCTCCCCGGACAACCCGATCAACAAGTACGCTTCCGACGAGCTTTCGCCCTACTTTTGGCAGGCCCTCCAGATAAGGAAGGAAAAGACAAGGCACCCCGCCTACGGCGTGCTGGAAAAAACGGCCGCCCTTCTGGAGCCCATGAAGGTGGCCCAGGTCCTCGAGACGATAGACAAGGCGAGCGGCTTCGACAAGCTCTGGGACGTCTACGGCGACCCGTACGAGACGGTCTTCTCCCCGTACAAGACGGCGGCCGAGGCCATCGCGGGCAAGGACCCCATAAAAGAGTACAAGAGGCGCCTCTACAACAAGCTTTTGGGCCCGAAGCTGACGGAGATAGTGCTTTCCGACGAAAAGCTGGAAGAAGAGATCGCGAAAGAGCTTGACCTGCCGACGCTATGATACACGAGTTTCGCTTCGAGATCGAAGGGAAGGAGATGCCTTTCCAGGCGTTCTCGATCACGGTGGGCGAGAGGGCGGGGGAGGCGATCGTTTCCGTGCCTCCCTTGTCCGCTTTCTTTCACCTTCCCCCCGGGACCTACGCCAGGCTGGTTTACCTCGACGACGCCTTGAAGAAGGAGGCCGTCATGTTCGACGGGGTGCTGACGGGTGTAAGCCTTGCCAAGAGCGCCACGGGCATGACGGTGGACCTGCGCTTCGTCGACCCGCTAAAGTTTGTTTTTCCCTTTCCGCTTGCGGCGCTTTCCTTTTCCACCTCCCCCGAAAACCTCTTGCAGTACGCAAAGCTTGCCGAGTTTTTGCTCCAAAGGGTTCAAAGCGACCAAAGCGCCCAAAGAACGACGATCCTTGCCGCCCTTACCGAGCTTTCCGAGCTTTTGAACGAAAACGTGACCGTCGACAGGTACGTGAAAAGGCTCATGGAGGTGGTCTTTGAAGCGAGCGAGTACACAAGCCGCGTCGCGAGGAAATTTTCCGCCGCAAGCAGGTACAAGGTCTTCGCGGAAGGAAGGCGAATCAGCGACTTTTTGAAGACCAAAGCCATCCTTGAGTACTTCCTCAAGTACGCCGGAACGGCGGGGCTTTCCACGGTGGGGGAGTACTTCGAGAAGTTTTTGGACGTGGTCTCGCACAAGTGGTACTACCAGGCGGTCTTTTTGGGCGGGGCGAACGTTCTTGTGGTGCCGAATAGGCTCTTTTTCTCCCCTCCGAAAACCAACGTCTTCGCGCCCTGCGCGATCGTCACGATGGATCTTTTTGTCGACCACACCACGCCCACCAGGGTCCTCGTGACGATGGAAGCTGGGGACGTCCCGCTGTACGAGATCTTCCCCTCTTCCTCCATCTCGCCCGTGGAGGAGATGAGGGGGGTGTGGCCTGATTTCGTCTCGGTGCCGCTCGAGGAGTTCTTGGCGGCCGCCCCAAACCTCGACGTCAAAAGCCTGGCGAGGTTTTTCGCGAGAAGGCAGCTTTACGAAAAGTACCTTTTCGCGAACACGGGAAACGTCAAAACGCCGTTTTACCCGTACGCTTTGGTCGGGTTTCCCGCGATCGTTCTCACCCCGTCCGGCCACTACGCCGGCGTTTTGGTTGCGGCCCGCCACGAGTACACGGTGGAAGGAAACGCCGCGAGCTTTTTCTCTTTGGCTGGCGTCGTTCCCGCCTCCATCGTGAAAACCCCCACGCCTTCCTGGGTGAAGGAAGCGTACGCTCGCCTTGGAACGAAAAGCGCGGAAGGTGAAAGCGTCGCCGAAGCGGCGGCGAGCGAGTACCTCAACTACGAGCGCACGGTGGCGAGCTTTGGAAAGTCCGACGAGGCGAAGTTTTGGGCGTGGTACCGCGAGCACGCCCCCCTGAACACCTCCGCCCCCGCCTTCTCCGGCTTCGACAAGCGAAAGCAAGAGATGGTGGAAAAGGTGCGGGCGTTCCTCACAAAGCACCCGATCGTGACGCTGAGGGGGGCGGAGCGGCTGGAGAGAGAGCTGAAAGGCCTCGAAGAGCTCGTCTACCCGGTCCAGCTTTGGCAGGAGGGGTTGGAATGATAGAGGCCTTGGCGAAGGAGTGGAAGAGGACGAAAGATCCCAGGCTTTTCCAGCAGATCTTTTCCCAGATCTACCCGATGGTGAAAAAGAGGGTGAGGGACTTTTACGGCTCGGGAATGGCCGAAGACGTGCTAGAGCTTGAGGCAAGAAAGCTCGTCGCGGAGGCCTTGGAAAGGTACGACGGAAGGTCGAACCTATATTCTTACATCCAAAGCTACCTGCAGGGGCTTTCTCGCTTTGTGAACAAGTACCAGGCGGTGCTGAGGCTGCCGGAAAACTACAACCTCGAGTACGCCACGTTCCAGAAGGCTTTTTTTGACCTTTCCACAAGGCTTGGGAGGGACCCGACGGCGACGGAACTCGCGGACGAGCTTGGCTGGAACGCGGAGAAGGTGAACGTCTACTTGAGGAGGAGGGTGGGGGTGGAGGATTTCGAGGCGGCCCCGCCGATGGTCTACGGCGCAGAAAGCCTCAAGGTGAAGGAGGCAAGAGCGTACATAGCAAGCAGGTACGGCAGGGACGCGGAAGCCCTTTTGGCGATGACGAAGGGGCTGGACGGGCCGAAGGTGTCTTTGGCAGAAGCGGCAAGGAGGCTGAACATGAACTACTACCAAGCGAGAAGGCTTTTGGAGAAGGTGGAGAAAGATTTCAACGATTTTCTTTCTTGAGGCGCTGCTTGATCTTTTCGTTTATGACCGCGACGGCGTCCTCGTACTCCGCGATCACGCTCAAGAAGGACTGGATGAAGGCGGACAGGCCGACCAAAACGTCGTTCAGCCTCCTGTTCTCCTTGGAAAGCTCGTCGAGGGCCCGAAAGAACCTCTTTGTGATCCTGGCTTGTTGGACCACAAGGAAAACGACCACAAAGCCCAAAACGACCGCCAAAAACCCAAAGCTTCCCACTTCTTTGTAAGCAGCCGCAAGCGCCGCGATCACTTCCACGGCAGACCCCTCCCTTCAGAAGATCTTGGGGGGCATTTTCTTTCTCAGGAAGTCCTCTGGAGGGGTCCAGTTCCTGTGCCTCCTGATGAAGATAGGTTCACTCGCTCTTGGCACCATCACCTTGGAGTACCCGGTCACCGTCCTGATCTCGACGGCGACGGAGGGGCTAAAGACCCTCCTCATGCTTTCGCCGCACGCACAAGTCACTTGTTGGTCCTTTTCCGAAACGCTCCTCAAAAGAACGACCTCGCTTCCGCAGCTTTCGCAAGCGTACCTGTAGAGCGGCACCGCCATCACCCCAACACGACGCCTTCCAACTTTCCCGCGTGTTTCACCACGTACTTTCCCGGCTCCAAATCGGAAACGTCGCACCAAGCCAAGTCTTCGAAAAGAAACCTGAGTTTTCTTTTCACGTGGATTGCTTCCCCTTCTATCTCCACCTCGTCCGAAGCCGGCGAAAACACGAACAAATACCTTTCCTTTCCCTCCTTCGGCTTGAAGATGACGTACTGGTGCTTTTTGTCGCCAAGGTTTACGATCTTGCCCACGAAATAGCCGGAAAACGGAAACGGAACGAAAACGTTCTTTACGCCCGTTCCCGCGAAGGAAAACTGGTACACCAGGTCCCCGAACATGTTGTACAGAAAGAGCACGTGGCGAGAAGGCTTTGGGGCGTAATGCTTTATCACGTCCTCAAGGCCGTCGAACGCGGAAACGACCATACCATCCCTCCTTCACCTTTTGACCGCGATCGTTCTTGCCTCTATCCTCGCAAAGCTTCCCCTTGCCACCACGTGGAAGTCCTTCCTTTCCGCCGGCGCGATCCAAAACGCTGTGCTTTCGCTGCCGTCGGCAAACGCCGCGTTTCGCAAGGAAAGCTCCAGGAGGATTTCGTACTTTTCGTCGGAAACGACGGAAAGCTTGAACTTTTGCGTGACCGGCTTTTTGACCACGTGAAACCTTATCTGGCGCACGTCTTCCCTCGCAAGCGCCCTCAAAACGTCGGCTGGAACGTGCACGGTTTTGTTTGCGGCCGGCAGCTCCAAGGTCAGCGTCTTTTGCCCCCACGGCCCCTTCCCCTCCACCGCGACGACGTACCCGTCGGCGGGAACGGGGAAGGAGTGGCCGCTCTCGTAGATGGGGAAAGGCAGCGTCAACCACTCGCTTGTGTGGCACTCGAAGACCTCGTCGTCGATCAAAAACCTCATACGATCGCCGTGCCCGTCACGCTGATGACAAGGTCAGGAACGCTCCCGACGGGCGCTTCTTGCGGCGGAACGCTCACCTTGAAGAAGACCCTTTGCATCGTGCCGCTTTTCAGCATGGGGATCGTCAGGGTGTCGGACCAGCTGCTCCCGTCAAGCGAGAACTTCACCCACTCCCTTTTCCCCAGCACCCCTTCCGCCAAGTCCTCCGCCTTCACGACCACGTTCGTGAAGTTGGCCCCGTCCGCAAAGATGTAGAACGCGTCGGTCCTCGTGAAGGTCTCCTGCGGGTCTCCCACGACGAACGTGTCGACGCTCAAGACGTTCCCGCTCGAGTAAACCACCACCACGTCTTGGGCGAGAAGGCCGTGAAAGTAAAAGATGGTCCTTCCTTGCTCCACCGAATAGTCGTACTCTTGGCTTGAAAGAAGCCTTGCCACGCCTTGCCTTATCAGCCAAGCGATCGGGCTGACGTACTCTCTTTCTATCACGACCGTGAGGTCGCCGTCGGAAGTTGCTACCACACTTTCCGCGTCGGACACAAGCTCGCTCGAAAGCTCGGCCGTCTTGAGCAGCCTCAGGGAAGGTGGCATCCGTCACACCTCCCTGTACCACAGGTGGAAGCGCACGTCGTTGAGCACGTTCAGCGTCTGCAGGTAGTTGCCGTCCAAGACGAGCTGAGCGACGATGTAGTCCGTCACGAACACGCTCCCTTGCTTGTACACCCTCACCGAAAGCCACGTCGACGGGTTGGTCGGGACGATCTCGTTCGGGCCGTTCGGGAAACCGAACGTCTTCAAGGAAGTTTCCGGGTTGAGCACGTTCGACGGCTTCCTGTAAGACGCGCTCGTTCCGATGCGAAAGTAAGCCCCGGGCGCCGTCGAGCCGGTGAGGTAAAGCTTGGCTTCCTCTATCGTGGTCGTGTCGTCGTCCAAGAAGATCACCCTAAACCAACGCTCGAAGGAGTAGACGATCTCTCCTTTCTTGATGAGGATGCGGTACTGCGCGTAGTTTTGGTCATCAAAGTAAGCGTCCTCGCTCCCAAAAGCGATCTTCGCCGAAGCGAGCGGGTCTTTCGGGAACTCCTCGGCGTTCGCCCCAACGTACACTTTCCAAACCGCCGTCCTCACCTTTATCCCCTCCTCGCTAGGAAAAAAGAGGGGGAAGCCCCCCTCACACCAGCACCCTGGAGCGGTCGTCGTCGCTATAGCCGATCATGCCGTCGATCATGTCCCTGATCTCGTCGATCTTGCTGTCGATGGCGTTGAGCTTTGCGAAGGTGTTGTCCTCGATCGTTATGAGCTGGCCTTCGAACAGAAAGCCTCCCAAAACGCTTGAGATGTCCACCAAGACGGTGTCCCCGATGGAGAGCGGCCCAAGGTCCGGGTCGTTGAGGTCCACAAACCAAACGGCTTCGTAAAAGCCCGTGTTGCCGACCCTTTCCACCTCTGCGCCGCTTGCGTGGGACTGCTTGAGCCTGTACCTGAGCGAGATCGTCTTGGTGGAAGCGTTGACCGCCTTCACCACGACGTACTCGTCGTCGATCTTCAAGACGTCGTTTGGCCTTATGTCGGAAACGTCGTTGACGACGATGTGGTAACTTCCGGCGGGCGCGTTGGCGGAAAGCGCAACTCCTTCAAGCGGCTGGACGGACTGATCGATCACTTCGGTCATCTGGATCGTTTTCTTTTTGTTTCCGAAGCGCAGGACCAGCGTCACGTCGGTCAGGCCGAAGATGTTTCTTTTCGTGTCCAGGACGATCTTTTTGTGCGTGCCCACTATGGCCCTTCCGGCCATGCTAACACCCCCTCAACGAGGCTTACTTTTCCCTCCAGTTCCTCATGTAGGATCTCACCGTTTTGTAGATCCCGTGGTAGATGCTCAAGATCCTGTTGACCTCGCTTGTGGGGTATTCCTCTATCAACTTCGCGATCTCGCCGTTCTCGTCATCGAAAACGAAAAGCACCCTGTCGTCTTCGACGGTGGCCGTGCAAGAGTACCCCTTGTAGCGCAAGAAGGTGACAAGGTCGATGTCGGAAATCTTGACCTTCTTCACAAAGATCCCTCCCTCACAGAAGAACGAAGGCATTTTCTTCTTTTTCCGCCCCGCCGACCGCGAGCACCTTCACCGCTTTCAACCCTTTGAAGCTTGCCGTCACGACGAAGACGCTTTGGGGCTCCAGGTCTTCGGAAAACGTCAAGAATTCCGAGCCGAAACCCCTGAGGTTGGTCATGGAGAGGCTTTGGTGGTGGTTCCTCACCTCGACGAAAACCACGTCCTCCTCCTCGAAGGGCACGAGCCAACCGTTTCTTTCGAGCCACACCACGCCGCTGAGCTTTTCGAGCTTTTGGTCGTAGAAAGCGTCCACGCAAAGCCTCTCGACGCCCGCGGCTCGCTCTAGGACCTTCACGGTTGAGATTTTATACGCGTCGTCCTCGACGCGCAGTACCAGAAGGGTTGAAGGTGGCGTAAAAAACGTCGCCTTGAACACGCCTTCCTCCAACCTTTCCATCTCCCCTTCCGCCACCTTTTTCCACAAGTCATCAAAGACGAAAAACCTTGGCCTCGAGTCGATCGCCCCAAGGTAGAAAACGCTCATCCACGAACCTGGCTCGAAGGCGCCCTCGCAAACGATCTCAGCCAAAACGTCGTGGCGCTGAGGCACGGCGCCCCACCCCTCTCCCAAAATTTGCGGCACCATAACTTGCCAGCTTTCCTTCCTTCGGCCGTGAACAAGGGAAGAAAGCAAAAGTATTTTTGCGTGCCTTCCAAAGCTTTTTGCTCCTTGAAGCGAAAAGGCCTCAAAGCGCCTTGCGGTTTTTCTTTCTTGCCTTGCAAAGAGCTCCTTGGCGCTTTTTGCCGATCCTCGAACAAGCAAAACGTTGACGAGGCTTTCCCTTTTCCCGAAAGAAAAGGAAAGCCTTATCGAGACCCACGAAAAGGCCGCAGCCTCCAAATCGAGAAGGTCCAGCAAAAGGCTCGCCTTTCCTTGCGAAAGCCTCCAAGGAACGCTCGAAAAAGAAAGCGAGCGAAACGTTTTTTGCGGCACGGTGCGGGTGAAGGAGGGGGAAAAAACAAACCCCTTCGCTTCCCTTTTGGGCAGAAAAAGAAGAAGCGAGCGCCTTAGCAGTGCGCTCTTTGACGGCGCAAGGGTGACGCTGCTTTGGCGGCTCCGCCCCGTCTTGCGGGCGTCCAAAACGGCGACCGCCGCAAAACTACTTCCTCGCCTCGACGCTGACGACATAGCTGCCCGGCCCCGTGACCGTTATGACGCAGCTGGCCTTTCCCTCCTCGTTCGTGAGGAAAGTGGCGCTGCGGGTGAGCTCCCCGGAAACGTTCAAGAGGGCGTTCCCGATCACCTTCACCTCGCAAACCGCCCCGCCCACCGGCTCCCCGGACGTGGTCTTCACCTCGATGGTGAGCTGGTCGTTGAACCTAAAGCCCGTCCACTCCGTGGCGCCTCTTTTCACGTCCAAAAACACCAGGAGCTTTTGCGTGTACTCGTAGACGAAAAGCCTGTTGGCGGTCGACTCCAAAACGTACGCCCTGGAAAAGATCGGATCGAGGAAGACGCCGTAGAAGCTTCCCGTCGTGATGGGCGCCGTCCCGACCAACTCCAACCCGTTCTGCGCCACCTCGAACACGTAAAGGAGCGAGGCGGTGGAAACCACCAAGATTCTCCTTGCAAGATCGAAGGCCGAGTGCAGGGCGTTGGAAAGGAGCGTCTTGACGTCCAAAACGTTGCCGGAAAGGTCGTAAAGCTTCACCGTGTTGGAGGACACAAGAAGAAGCATTTCTTGAGCGAGGAAAAGCTGCGGCAAGTCGGCCGTCACGTTGTTGTCGACGATCGTGGAGGAGGTGGGGCTGACGAAGGCGAGCCTGTTGTCGTCCCTGACGAGGGCGACGACGTTTTGGCTTGGGACGTAAAGCATCGTGGAGCGGGAAGCCGAAGCCCTCACGGTGGCGCTCGTCCAGCTCGCCAAGGACCCCCTCTGCACGTCGTAGGCCAACAGGGAAGCTGGGTTCCCGACGTTCAAGAGCAAGATGGTGTTCTTGTTGGGGCCAAACCTCATCCACTTGACGTTCGTCAAGCCCGTGTCCACCCTGCTCACCAAGGCGGAGCTTTCCGTCGAGTAGATCCTGATGTACCTTCCCCCTTCCAAGACGTACGCAAAACCCCTCTCCGCGTCAAGGAGCGTTTCGTCGTAGGGGGAGATGGAGAGGTTGGCGTCGTAAAGTTCCAACAAACCGGTCTGCGTGTTCACTATCTGGACGCTTCCCGAAACCGTGGACACGAGCACGAGCTTTTGCCTGTAAGGGTCGAAGGCGCAAACGTGCGCCGGAACGTCCGTGGTGCTCGTCCTGCAGTGAACCGGCGTCGTGTTCGTGACGGTGCTGAAGCTGGCTTGCTTTAAGGCGACGCTTTCCAAGTTGACGTGGGGGACGAAACTTGCGCCCTCCAAGAGGACGTACCCGGTGTTGGTGATGTAATCGAAAACAACCCCGGTCGGCCTTCTCTGAAGCCCAACGTAGTACATGGGCTCATCCTCCCTTCCACTCCATCACGCTCTCCGAGGTGGGGATGGGGTCCTTCGTGGTCAGGATGACCTCGCCCCTCTCCAACGCGTACTCGACCTCCAAAACGTTCGAGAAATCCACCTGCAGCTCCGGCGGGTAAAATATCCTCCCGTCCACGACGATCACCTTCACCACGTAGCGGTGCATCGGATCACCCCGCTTGGTATACTAATTTTTCCCCTCGCCGCTTGCAGGGCTGAGAAAGAAACGCTCCTTGACGTGAAGGGGGCACGACGGCTCGCAAGAAAGCCCAAGCGAGCACCTTCCCTTAACCGGAAAGACCTTGCCCGAAAAAAGCTTCGCCCCAGATTCGAAAAAGATCCCCTCGCGAACAAGCAGCCCCTCCGAAGGCGAGGCGATCTTCAGGTCCTGCGCCCTCACCCCAACTTGAAACTCAGAAAGGGTTCTTTCCGAGACAACGAAAAGAAGAAAACGGTCGGAAGAGACCTCTTGAACGGTCACGGAAACGCCCGGATCGTACTTTCTTGCAAAAACCCAGTCGACCTTCAAGGAGAGGAAGGTGGAGCTGTAGTTCCACAGCCAGCTGTAGATGGTGATGTTTCTTTTCGAGATGGAGTAGCTTCCTGACGAGACGAACGTTCCAAGTTCGCTTTCCGCTATGGCCGTTTTCGTGCTGGCGTGGATCAAGGTGAGGCGCCACCACAGCTTGAAAGGCGACTGCAGAAGCAGGGTGGAGGCCACGTTGTTCAGTATGGGGGTTTTCAAGGCGGCGTGGGAAGGGGGTCTTGTGCACAGCGCACTCACGAGAGCGGACATTGGGATGTTGTAGGTGCTGCTGTACGAGCCGGTCCTGTCGCAAACGCCAACGGCCATTTCCGCAGTGTCGATCGTTCCGGAATCGTACCAGCCAAGCATCTCCACCACGAAGTTTTCCTCGGGCACCTCGTAGTAAGAGGTAAGGCTAAAGCCCCCGGCATAAGCGTTTAGGCTGCCGACAAGAAAGCCGGAGCTTGCGGTCAGGCTGTAGCCGGAAGAGCCTTGCCTGCTCCACTTTGAGGTGTCAAGCGTGAAAAAGTCGTCGAAGAAAAGGAACGTGGCCTCGCCGTTTGGGGAAAAACCGGGGTGCTTTTGTACGGTGAAAACGTTCGTTCCCAAATCAAGGCGTGGCACCTTTATCCAAACGTACTTTCCGACCTTGCCGTTTTGGTCGTGCTCGATCCAGTAAGGAAAGCTCATCTTTCTCCCTCCAGTCTGGTCAGGGGGATGATCGGGAAGGACTTTGGGGGTCTTTTGGGCAAGACCCAAGAGGGCTCCTTTTCCAAAAAGACGATGCGCGTTCTGAAGGCGACCTCTCTATTTTTCCCTTTCAGCACGATCCTAAAGGCGCTTGCCGCAGACGGCACGAAAAACCTCGCAAACCTCACAAAAAACGCGCCCTTCCTTCCCCCATCCAGCAAGACGGCCGCCTTCGAAGGGGGCCTTTCGACAAAGACCCTTGCCCTCTTGTACCCTCGAAGCGGCTGGTCACAATCTCTCTCAAAGCCAAGCCACACATACTTGCACATCCTCTTCAGCAAAGTCAAGTCCAAAAGAAGGCGCGCGAAAGAAAGTTCCGTCACCACCCCGGGCGCTTTCTCGCACTCGACAAGAAGCGTCGCCGCCTGGCAGAACTTTTTGGAGCTGGAAAGGGGGGAGGTGAGGGAAAGGTACTTGGCAGAGCTTGCGATGCGAGCCTTTGTTTGTGCGGGAACGGTCTTTGCAAGTTCGAAAAAGAGCCAAGAAGCGCTCAAAAGGTGAAAGGCCGGGTCGCACCTTCTTTGCGCAGTCCAGTCGGAAAAGACCGCCTTGGCGGTGGAGATGAACTTGAGCCAAGCGCCAAGAACCGTCCAGTGCGCCGAAAAGACGTTGCCCGCCTTTTCCACAAGGCCAAGCGCCTTCGAAAGCGAGCCGGTTAAGCGGCCCTGATCGAGGACCTCAACGAGCGCCTTTTGGCTTGCCGCATGAAAGCTCGTTATGACGTGCCGATGCGCTTCGGTCTTCAAGGCGCTAAAGGCCAGAAAGCTCAAAAGCTTCGCGAGATTTCCACGGGGAAACCCCAAGCTTTGCGCCTGAAACGTCCCGCTTTCTTTCTTTTGAAAGGCCTCCTCGTCGAAGACGGCGCTCGATCTTTGAAAGCCGGGAAAGACGACCTCTTCCACAAGCAGGGCGCTTCCCCGCGACGCGCGCACCGCCAGGTTCGAGGAAAGCACCGCGCTGCCGTCCAGCGCCTGAAGCGCCACGTTGACGACGTGCCACTCAAGAAAGCGAAACCCGGAAGCGTCGAAAACTTCTTCAAGCGACGCGGCCTTTTCGTTGGAGTAAAAGCTGCCAAAGAACGCCAAGGAACTACCAAGTTCTTTGGCGAGGGCGACGAACTCTTCCCTCGTCAAGGCGGGGATGGAAAACCTCAAAAGGGCCATGCGGACGCTTTGGCTTTCCGCGTCCTCGAAGGCGCCCGCAAGGCAAAGCTGGGCCGCAAAGGCCGCCTTGAAATACCAAAAAACCCTTTCCTGGGTGAGGTTCGTCTCGGCCAAGGAAAAACTCGAGAAAACGGAAAGCTTCTTTTGCGCAGCAGCGTCGGAGCTTTTCGCAAGGTCGTACTCGTCCCGAAAGGTCAAGACCCCTTCCTCTTCCCCCAAGACGTACCTGTCCTTGAAGAACACTTCCTCCTTCCTTGCCCCCAAAAACCAAACGACGTCCACCTCGGCGTCGAGGGAAGGTTTCTTGACGAGGAAGAGGGAGTGGGGTTTCGAAGGAGGGGAGGAAAGCAAAAGGTCCGCAACGTTCAAGAGGACGTCTTTGATGTGAGAGCCCCTGAGCTCGATCCCTTCGGAAAGCGTTTCTTGCCCGCTAGAAGCAAAAAAGGAAAGGCCCGCAGCGTCCAAAAAGACGCTTCCAAGAAGGCTCGCTTTGAGCTCGATCCCTTCGGAAAGCGTTTCTTGCTTGTCGTGGGAAGGAAAGAAAGTCAAAGCGGAAACGTCCAAAGCCACGAGGGTTTGGGCGGGTTGGTTGAACTTTACAAGCTCTGCGAAGGTTTGCAAGGAGGTTTCGTCGAGGAAGTTGAGGTCTTTTACCTGAACGGCCATCGCCTTTCCGTTTTCCGTGACGATCACGACGAAAAAGCTTTCCAACGTCCCATCCCCTCACAGCTGGTTGAAATTTTTGGCCTCGAAAGAAAGGAGCGGGAGGTGCACGATGCGAACTTTCGTCCTTTCCGCAAGCGTTCGGTCCACGTCGGCAAGCTTTGAAAGGAAAAACCTTCCCTCGGGCAAGAAGTAGACCCTTTTGTGGTGGGGGCATTCCGGGGAGCAGTTGAGCGTTCGAAAGGTCGAAAGAAGGCAAGTTGGCGCCCTCTCGCAATGCCTCAAAACGCTCGAAGAAACGCTCAAAAAACCTGCGGCGGCCCTTGCGATCTTCTTGAAGCTTTTTGTTTGGGTGGCAACGCTTGCCGACAAAACAAGCGGCGCTTCGGAAATAAAGGACGCCCACCAGGTGGCGTTCAAGGAAGGGTAAAAACCCACGTCAAGCTCGACGCCGGCTTGGTTTTTGACCTTTTTCGAGCAAAAAAGCCAAACGTTTTGCCCGGAAACGTTGAAGAAAGCAGGCTTTATGGGCTCAAGGCCGAAAGAAAAAAACCTGTTTCTCACGTCGATCCCCCCAAGACCTTCAAAAGAACGATGGAAAAGTCTTCTTCTTGGAACCTTGCTTTCGTTTCCTCCACCACGAAATTCTTGCAAAAGCCGACGAGGCTTTCTTTGTTTTCGGCGCAGCCGACAAGCAAAGCGTCCTTGAAAACCTCAAACGAAAGCAAAAAAGAAGGCGTGGTAAAGCCTTGCAGCGCAACCTTCATCCAGCCAAAAAACACCCCTTCTGGATCGAAGTGGACGCTTTTTGGTTTCGAAAGAAGAGAAACCGGCTCGAGCGCAAAGGAGAAACTGCAAACCCTCATCCCGTCCTGATCGTGGCCCAAAATCGGGCTAGCTCTTCGGGAACGACGACGTCGTACTCGCCGGCTTCTTTTAGCACGGCCTGCCCGACGGGCCTAAAGCTTATCCTCCTTTTCCCGTCGTACCTTGCTGCGGGCAGTGCCCTTGCCTCCCATCTTCCCGTCAGCGGGTTCAAAACCTGAATCCCGCTCTGATCCCAGCTTATGACAAGCTGCGAAAACGCAGCAACCCCAAACCCAACGTGCGACGTTACTAAATTTCTCCAAAGCCTTCGAAGCGCAAGATAATAACTGGAAGAAAAGGAAGCAAAATCTCTTATGTAGACGGCCTTAAAGACCGCAGCACCAGAATGATTGATCGTAAGCGTTGTGCCGGAAGAGTAAGTTCCGCCGCTTATCGTGGCGCTTGTTTCGTCAAGAAACACTACTCCCGGCGCAGAGCAAGCGGCAAAGTAATCTAAAGAAGTGCTCGAAAGACTTGAGTAAGTAGCTCTGCGATAGCCTATTTGGTCGCTCGAGTTAAAACCTATGCCGCTGTTTCCTGCGGAAATGATGGTTGTTGAGCCAGTGGATGTTCTTCGAAAGTAAGCGATGAACACGTCGTTGTCGGTGGAGGTTGGGATGGACATGGTGAGCGTCGAGCTCGTCGTGCTCACGGTGAAAGGAGAAGAAGTCACAAGATTGATCGCTTGTGCGTAAATTGGATCGTAAAAGGCGGTCGCAAGGCTTGGCGTGCCGGCTCCCAAGAAAGCCCTGTCGGTTGCCGAGTCGGTAGCAAGGAAAATCGTTCTTCCGGAAGTGGGAAGGGATGGAAGCTGAACGAGGAACACGGCGTACTTTCTGGTGTAGTTGAAAACCAACCTGAAGAAAGAAAGCTGGGTCGTTTCGTCTTGGTCGAGAAAGTAAACCATGAAGTAGTCTTGGGTGCTTTTTACGTTTTTTAGTAAAATCCATTCCACATCGCCCTTCAGCTCGACGGCCACCCAAGTGTTTGAAGTAAAGTTAGTCCCCGTGTTGTTTTTGATGAAGATGGGAACCACGCTCTTACCTCCTTCAGATGGCCCAATAAAAAGCGTTTCCGATGACGTATCCGATCAGGGCGTCATCCACCCACACTTCGCAAGCTCCCGCCCTGAGTTCCATCCTGAGGGTTCCAACGCTTTGAAGCTCTTTCGAAAGCTCGCCGGAAAAGGTCAACCCATCTTTCGACAAGGCGAAGCTTCCGGCGCACGTCCAGGTTCTTTCCTTTTTGAGGTCGTAAAGGTCCGACTCGAAGGCGTAAAAAGCGTTTTCGAGAACGCAGGACGCCTCTTCTTGGGTTTCCTCGACGGCCACCGGCACAAAAGACACAGTTTGCTTTGGCGCAAGTTGAACGTTCCTGACGAGGATGTACCTTGCGCCCGATGGGGCCTCCACCACGACGCCTTCCATCCCGTTTTGGAACCTGACCTTTCCCTTCCGCAAAGTGGTCGGCAGCAGAACGTCCGTCACAACTTGCACGTCTCTTAAGTTAGAGACCACATAACCGCCGCCTTTCGTGACGACGACCCTGTACCTTCTTCCAACGACGGGCCGCTCCTCGAAATCGACCTTCTCAACTTCGACAACGTCCACGGCCCTGTTGCGAGAATCGGGAGTCTGGAAAGGCGTGTTGGGAAAAACGAGTGCTTCTAGATTTCTTGCTTCCACCACGTCTTGCACGTTCGAAGAAGACAAAGTCATCGTGTAATCGCCAGCCGTAAAGCTTCGTCCCCCAAGCACAAGACATCCATCCAGAAAATTACTACTTCCCGAATTTACTATATGAACCAACGTCGCATGAAAATCGAACACCGCATTGGAAGCCGACGAATCGGTGATCACAAGCGCCGTAAAGGGAATGAGGCAGGTGAAGTTGTAGTGAACACCACTTCCACCCACCCTGAACACGCAGCCTGGGGTCAGGATGTTCAAAACGTCGGCCGAGCTGACAGGGGTGCCCGCTTCCGTCACCGAAACGCCGGGATATCGGTCCGCAAGAACTTGCGCCCAATTTATCCCTCCTCTGTAATAAGGCCCCCTTATTATGCGAAAGCTGTTTATACTGTTTCCCAAAACGGCCCTCACGTCTTCGATCGTTGGGAGCATGTCGAACACGCTTCTAAATTGAAGGGCCGTTTTTGAGGGAAAGATGAAGGCTTTGCTGCGGCAAAGCTCCACTGTTCCGTCAAGGCGCTCGACCTCGAATGTCACGCCTTCTTGCTCAAGCAAAGTTGGAAGGTCGACGCTTGTCCACGAAGAAGCGATGACAAAGTTTTGCGGCAAAAGCCAGTAAAGGTTCACCTTGGATCCTTCAACGGCCGCAAGGTAGTAGTTGCCGCAGTAGCCGAGCGCCTTAAAGCCCGTTCCGGGGGTTTCTTGCTGGATGGGCAGCTCCTCAACGATGCGGGCATCTTCAAACCAATTGGCGTCGTACACGTCGTCTAAGCTTTTCACGGTGACTTGTGGGGGAATCGATGGGGTGACGAAAGCGACCGCAAAGCCGCTCTCATCCGCATACAAAACCTCTATCGAGGAGCTTTTCAGAAAGTAGGCTATGAGCTGTCCTTTCGGCGACAGCTTTCCTGTGAACGTCTGCCCCGAAACGGTCAAAGTGTAGCTGGTGTCGAGATCGCAGCTGAAAAGGTAATTCACGTTTTCCAAAACGACTCTTCCTCTTTTGAAGCGCACGAAAGCCCTCGTTCTTCCGTTGACGGAAGCGTCGGGCAGAAAGTCCAAAGCGCCCGCAAGCGAGAAAGAAAACGGCGGGGCGATCTTGTACAGGTTCTTCCTGTAGTCGACAAAGTAAAAGCAGTCCTTCCCGGAAAGGTAAAAGCCGGCCGGCGCAAAAACGTCAACGACTTCTTCCGTCAGCACGTTGTACAGAAAGCTTGCGTTTTCCGCCAAAACCAAAACCCACTCCCTTGCGGCGAACACGCGAGGCCTAGCGAAAACTTCCCCATCGAAGGCCCACTTGATCCTCCTAAGGGAAAAAGAGTCGGCCACAAGGTAAAGATCCGGAAGGGTTCGCTCAAGCCCGACGACCTCGATCGTACTTGCAACGCTTCCGTTGTGCTCAACAAGGATCGACCTTACGGCGTCCCCTTCATAAACTCCCCTAAAGCACCTTGAAAGAGTGAGGGAAGAATAGATGTAGCCGCTTTTTAAGTTTTGACTTACATAACGCGTCGAGCTCACCTCGACGTCGAAGGGAAGGAAAAGGGCGGCGTCGTCTGGAATGGCAACGCCGCTTGTCGTGGTGGCGCCCCTGACGTACCTTGTGGTGATGTTCGTTACCGCAACGAGCAGCTCTTTCCCGTTCACGTATATTTTCGCTGAGGCGTTGCTTGCCCCGTAAACTCTGACCTCGACCTTTCGGTACTGGGAAAGGACGGAATGGGTGTACTCGAAGGTCGGGCCTGTGG
>Ga0105163_1000358_pt1 | contig 27779 bp, 19 predicted proteins | sample JNZ110809AmetaG_FD_81531 | JGI IMG/M metagenome (GOLD analysis project Ga0105163, IMG submission 81531) | Hot spring microbial communities from Jinze hot spring, China to study Microbial Dark Matter (Phase II) - JNZ 110809A | ecosystem: Environmental > Aquatic > Thermal springs > Hot (42-90C) >... | reverse complement strand
GATTGGAACAAGGCGATAGAGATAGTTGAGAGGGATTACCCTGATGTGGAGAGGGGGAGTCCTCGGTTTTGGGCGTTGGTTTTCGGTGTTGTGAAGAGGATGAGGGGAAGGAAGTCTTCCCGTCACCTCGATTACCTTGGGGTGATAAGGGATGTTTTGGGTGAGGAGGAGTATTCCCGTCTGCGGGGGATTTTGAAGGAGAAGTTGGAGAAAGGTCGGGTGGACTATTTACCTTACATAGTTTCACCGAGGAAGAGACCTGTTTCTTTATCTCAGTTGTTGGTTGAGTTACCGAACGAGTTGGGGGAGATTCCCCCGTCGGCGTATCCGAGTTTACCCGCCGCCCGAGGTCAACTCTACGCCACCGCCAACGAAATCCTCAAATCACTCGGTCTCATCTCCCTCTCCGACAGGGTCAACGCCCTTTTGTCAATCTACTGTCTCTATCCCGTCACCATAGAGGCGGAGGTGGAGGAGTGTGAAGTATTGAGAAGGACGGGGGTCATCTCTTTGGATTGGAGGAGACCGTTACTTGACGGTAAAAAGTGGAAGTTACTTTGGATTTACGGGTTGTTGAATGGTAAAATCCCCCCGCCGACGAGGAACTGGGCACTCTTCCTTTCACGATTACACCCCGACGAATACAGGTTCTTGTCTAACCTCATAAACACCGAACTTGACGGTCAACCCCTCAAAATCAATTGGGACGAAGTGGAAAACAGGGGAAGAATAGGTGTCCACCAACACTATGTTTATTTGGTCGTGAAACCCACCGTCGCCTTCTCCCACCGCTTCCTTTACATGAGGGAGAAAACAGGGGAATCAGGGACTTCCCCCGAAGACCAGTGGGAGTGGTTGGCGGACACCCTCGGGAAAATGGAACCCGCCGCCCTCTTCTACTCAGTCCTTTTGTCCTCCGACGACAAGGACAAAATAGCAAGACAAACACTCGTCCTACACCCAATCCGAATGGTGTTGGAAGATTTCCTTTGTGTCGTCCACTCCCCCTCGGTAACCTTTGTCGATTACCCACTTCCAACTTATGAAAAGGAGGAGTTCACCCCCGACCTTCTGGCGGAGATTTTACCTGACGACGAAATAGAGAACTTCGCATCCTTCGTCGGCGGGTCACTTCAACCTTTCCACCTCGGTATCGTGGAAACTCCCTTTTCCCCTTCAAAGAAGGTAAAATCGTAAGGGGAAATGTGAGTATCAAAATCAACCTACGACAAGGAGGGAAGACAAAAGATGGGACGCATCGTCCTGCGGAAACAAGAACAAATAGAAGGACAATCACAGAAACTACCAACAGTAGATGAAGTTTTGAAAACCCTGAAAGAAAAAATCGACGAATTTAGTGACCTTGTGAGGGAAAAAGTGACAACGAGTGGAGTCCAAGGGGGAAGGGAAGCCATCGTGGAGTTTCTCCAGACACATTGGGGGATGGACGAGGATACCGCCCAACTTTACATTAACACTCTCCTTCCGGCACTGGTAAATGACGACGAACTTAGGAGCAAAATCGCTGAGGTTATTGGGGACGCCGTGAAAGAGTGGAAAGAAGAAGAAAAAAGTATTCAAGGGAAGTTAAGGAGGTTAGTGAGGAAGGAACTGATGAGGACGTTGGAAAGGTTGAAAAAGGAAATCTCCTTCTGACCCCTTTCCCTTTCTTAGGGTGAGACCTCACGGGGGGGGAAAAACAGGGTTGGTTTTGGATGTAGTGGTATATTTTAAGTTCGTTTAACACTCCGAAGGTGGTGGTGTTAAATTTAAGGGTGGAGGTGTATTTCTGTGAGGGACGAAGAAGTCTTCGGCGGGGAACTTCCCATTATGGACAATGTGGACGAATGGATGGAGAACTTCCTTCAGAGTGGGGATACGACCGTTCCCTTGGAGAAATTGATGGAAGAGGGGGAAGTAGGGTCACAGGTGTTGGAGAAGTCCCTCGTCCCCGCCGTGGACGACATTTTCCTCTCCATGATGGTGGGTTTGAGGGGAGAGAACGACCCCTCCCGAATAGTCTGGAAATACGTCATTTCGGGTAGAAACAACAGGATAAGGAGACCTTTCCACGTTTCGTGGGCGTTGTTGAGAAGACTCGCCTACGCCAACACCATCGTCCGTCAGTGTATCAACTTCATCGTCCAAGAATTCAGGACGGTGGATTGGACAATTCAAGCGAGGGAAAGGGAATACACGACCCTCGCCCAACTCGCAAGTTACATTTTCCGTTTCCCGTCACCACAGGACACTTTCCTGACGATGAAGGAGAAAATTCTCAACGATTTGTTGATACTGGACGCTGCGTGTGTTGAGGTTTGGCGTGGTAAACTCATTCCGTTCAAACTCTCTATAGAAAGGGAGAAAATCCGTCGGTTGGAGAAATTTGTCAAGAACAACCGTGGGGTAACCTCCGACCTCGTGGAAAGATACGAAGGGATTTACCGTTCCTCCCTGTTACGATACAAATACCTTGAAAGGATACTGAACGAAAGGGTGAAAGAGTTTCAAAAGGTTTTGTCGGGGGATGAACGGTTGGTCTTGGAGGTTTCGTTTGACGAGGCGGAGAAGTTGGAGAAAGCCGTCACCGAAAAATTCAGGGGAATTCACCCCGAAACGTTCCTTGAAATGGATTTCTTCCTTCACGATTTCGTTTCGTCCCTCCCCGAATCCTACACTCTAATCAAACAATTGGGAAAGGAGACGAAAACTTTGGATATCCCCCTCGTCTTCCTACCTATCCCCGGAGACCAAATAGAAATCGCAGGGGACATGGACTACGCTATGATGGACCTTGAGTTTCCTTATCGTCGTGTCCTGTTCGATATCCCCATCCAAGCCTACAAGGAAGACGAACTCATTTACCTCAAGGAGAACAACCGAACGGACAGTTTTTATGGGATACCGCCGACGGAAAGTGTCCTCATTGTCGCCTACGCCTTCCTTATCGCCCACGACGTCCAATTCAGATACTTCACGAGGACTAACATACCTGCGGGGATTTTGACCGTCCCGGGTCCAACTAACGTCAACTCCATCAGACAGGAATTGAGGAGACAGTTGGCAGCGCCTGAACGTTTGGTCGTCCTTCAACACCCGCCGGGGGCTACCCCAACCTTCATCAGGTTATCCGATACCAACAGGGACATCCAGTTCCTTGAACTTCTGGACTGGTATTCACGGTTGATTTTCCTTTGTTTCGGGTTACAACCGTGGGAGGTAGGGTTACAACAGGGGACGATTTCCCGCCGCCAGTTGAGAATTAGACCGGGTATCATCGGTCGGTTGAAATTCCTCCAATACGCCTTCAACGACCTTTTCCTCATCAAAGCCTTCAAACTCAACCCGACCTCCATGTTCTTCAAGTGGATAGGGGCGGATGTCGGTGACTTTGCGGACGAAGCCACCGCCGTCAACAACCTCCTATTTAGGGTCATGTCGTTGGACGAAGCCCGTGAACGGTTGGGTCTCCCCCCTATAGATGCGGGGTTATCGTCTTACCTGTTCCTTCCGACGGGGACTGGTGTGTTCATCATCGGTAAGGTGAGGAAGACGGCGGACGAACCCATTGTCGCCGAAGAACCTGAACAGGCGGTCGGTGTATGGACGACGGTCGCCGGTGGGTTGGCGGCGGGTGGAGGTGGGATGGGAGGTCTCGGTGGACTTGGTGGACTTGGTGGTGGGGAAGTCATCATGAGACAGATGGAGAGGTTGAAGAAGGAACTTCCTCGTTGGGAGGAGAGTGAGAGGGAGTTGAAGAAGTTGGATGAGAAGGAACAGAGGGGGATAATTTCCTTCGGGCGGGCGTTACAGAGGTTGGGGGTTGTTTCCGACCCGAAGGACGGAATTTCGTTGGCGTTCAAAGTCCGTGACCTTTTGAGGAAGGGATACAAGAGGGAGGTCAGGTTTGATGAGTGGGCGTCCGCCCTCGGGACAATCCTTCGTTCCATTTACGAGACCCAATTACAGGACGAACTGAAGAAGATAATGAGTGACACGGTCTCCCTTGAAGACATTTTGAAAGGGGATTAAAGTCAGGGTTGGAGGTGAATTGATAGGATGTCGGTCTTTATTCCGACTTCAATTCAGATGCCACCGAACGTGGACATAACGGCGAACAGTGTGAAGGTGTTTAAGTTCCTACCTGACACCCTCACTCAGGTGTATCTTGGTAGGGTTTGGGGGATAGTGAGTTTAGTGACTTGGACACCGACATACCCGTTGGGGACGACCATAAGTAACTTTTACACTTTGTATTTCTTCTCGTCAACTGAGATGGGAAAAAGTTTCTCCGAGTCGGATGTGGACGAATCCTTCCTTTCCTTCTCGGACAGTCTCAACGCCTACTTGCTTTTGATTACCCCGCCGGGGGTGACGACACACACTTACCTTCTCGTCAGGAACAAACACGCCTCCCTCCCCCTTTACATCACTTTGGGTCTCCGACAGTGAGGAAATGTAACCGAAAATTGTGAGAAGGGGGAAAGTGGTTTCCTTCTTGTGTGGTTTTCGTTTAGGGGTTAGTTTCCCCCCCGAGGACGACCGCCGCCGGGTTTCTCCCCAAAGTCAGGTAATAACCTTTGATGGTCGGTTGATTGTGTCCGTATTGTGGGAAGAGGTTGATGTAAGTCCTTATTGTGGAAATTAGGATAGAAAATTGTTCTTCGGGGTCGGGTGTCATTGACCTTATTGTTTTGACGATTTTGAAGGAGATGTTAAGGTCTTCGTCCGACGGGACATATCCCAACCCTACTTTTCTCATTTCGTCCACGAACGACTTGATGACGATATAGGAGAGTTGGTCGTAGGCTCGTTTCGTCTCACCCAACCTCCTGTATGAGAACCTTTTCTTCATTAGTTTCCAGTCGGTCTCGGAGACCCCCGCCGGTCTCTCCATCTCGAACTTTTTCGGGGTCAAAATCTCAGACCAAAAGACCCATTCGTCCTTCACAACAATATCGCCCCCTTTGACCTTGTTTCCGACACATGAATTCTAACAATCCCTTTACCTAAATATTGTGGTTTGAAGTATTTCCCGTCACAAATCTCCACCCACTGGACGTTACCGTCGACCTTCCCCAACCAAAGGACTTTGAATGGAATTAGGTATTCCCTCTTGCCCTCACAGGCTTCAAGGAGTTGTGGAAAGTAGAATAGGAGGTAATTGGAGATGTGGTTTGGTGAGATATCAGGTGGCGGAGGGGGAGTGATGGTGTGAGTGTATTTGATTGGGATAGTTCCGACGGTCACGTGGAAGTTGAAATGACCTTCCAGTTTCGTCGTGGAAGAGAAGAAACTGAACTGAGTGACGTAATCTTTGACGAAGTTGATGGACGAAAAGAAAGTGTGTTTGAGTTTTCCCATCCCGAAACCCGTCACGACGACGGAATTACCGTCCATTTCTTCCCTGAAATGAAGGAAAGTCCTGATAGGGAGGTGGTCACCTATCTTGTAGATTACTCGTTTGACGTCCAGTCTGACTTGTTCTTTGAATTTTTCCAAGTTGGGGGAGAAATGGGGTGAACCGACCCCCCGACCCGTCACCGAAAATTCAACGTCCACGTCCACAAGGTAAGGTGAAGTCCGAAGGTCGGGGACGAAAACACGAAGTTCGTCGTCGGTCATTAAAGAAACAAGGGGGACTTTACCGAACCGTAAAAGGGAGAAGGTGAAGGAGATAGACCCGCCCGCCCCATCCTCAACCCCACCGAACTTCACCTCCTTGTTGTATACTTTTCGGTATCTCATCAGACAGTCTACCTCCTTTCGTCAGGGTTTTCCCACCGTCAATTATAACTCAATTTTCACCAATTGTAAAGGTCGGGCGGAAACCCTTTCCCCCCTTTCACAACTTCAGTAGAATTAAGTGAACGGTGGTGACGACCGATGAAAATCAACGAAAGTGAAGTGTCCCTCTACGTCGGTGACATAAGGGAAGTTAATTTCAAAGAAGGTTCGTTCGGAACTATCGTGACCGACCCACCCTTCGGTGTCGGGACGAAAGGAACTATCATCCGTCGGGACGGAGGGAAATTCGGCGTCGCCAAACCCATCGACACCACAATCGCCCCGTGGGACATCAACCCCCCTCACTGGAAAGAATACATCCCCAAATTCTGGAATTGGTTGGACGATTACGGTGTCCTCATCCTTTTCCACGAAAAATTAACCCTAATGGAAATCTCCCGTTGGTGGGAAGAACAAGGGGGAACAATAAGACACATTGCGGTGTGGTGTATACCTAACCCCGCCCCGCAGGCGAGAAAAGTGAAATGGAGGAACGGGACGAATTTCATACTCATCGCCACCAAAAACAAAGGGTCAGGTCACTCCTACCGTTGGTGGGAAGGACAAGGAATAGACTACTTTGAATGTCCGATGGTTCCGGGAATTGGTAGGGTCAAAAACGAAAAAGGGGAGACCCACCCGACCGAAAAACCCGTCAAAATCTTCACGGATTGGTTACTCAAATGGTGGGGAGATAGGGGAAAACCCATCCTCGACCCCTTCTGTGGGACGGGAAGTGTGGTCGTGGCGGCGGTCACCCTCAAATTCAAATACATCGTCGCAGGAGATATAGACCCCCTCTGGGTCAAAACAACACGACACCGACTCCTTACCTTACCAACACAAATCTCCCTACCTATTCACGAAGGTGTAGGAGAATGAGAATAAAGGCGATGAAGAGAACCAACCACAAGAAAAGGGCGACCTTCGGTCTCTCCTTCCATAAATCCCAAAACTGGGAACTCAAAGTCTCGTCCCTCGTGACCGTAAGGTAAACCTCTATCACGAGAAGGACTAACCCAACGACACCCCAGAAAACCGCCCACCAAATCAACCCCGCCCAGTAAAACGAAACGACAAGAACCAACAAAACCAACGCCACCGACAACACATCCTTGTTCAACCAACTCCCTTCTTCCTCAACATCTTTTCCTTCGGTCTCGTTGGGTTCATTCGTTTCCTTGAGTTCCTCGTCCATTTACTTTTTCACCTCCGCCAAAATTTTAAAACCGTCAGAAGATAAAGGGGCGGGTGGAGTGTTCCTCCAAAATCTCCATCAACTTCTTCGTCCTTTCATCTAATGTGTCCATCCACCGGGACAGTAAATCGTCCAACCCCTTCCCCTCAAGGAAGTTTTTAACCCAGACACAAGCGACAGCCTCCGCCACCTCATCGTCGTAGACGAACTCTCCGTCCTCATCGGAGACCAACTCGTCACCATACTCCGATGTGATTATCTCCGCAATTTCCTCAATTTCACGGGAGTTTTCCTCCATCACGAAATCCGAAATTACTTTCACCAACCGATTGACCTTTTCAAGGGACGGGGCGGTCTCCAACCCCCTTATGACCTCTTTGTAGTCCTCCCTCAAGTAACCTAATTTTTGGGTTTTCGCCTCTATCTCCTCGGGACGAACGATGTGAAACTGATGGACAGTGGGGGGTAGTCCCCTTATATAATGAAGGAACTCCTCAACGACGACACTCTTCAAATTGTCGGTCCCCTCAAGGAGAAGGAGAACGATGTGTCTCAATAAATTCAAGTCGGTGGGGTTATCAAGGGGGAGAGTGACCGTCACCTTAGCGTCTTCCGACCACCAATCGTCCTCCGACGCATTTATCTCTATCCCAATTGTGTTGTCGGCGTGGTCATAGTATCCGTTGGCGAAAACCGATTCCCGGACATAATCGTCATCCCCATTAGTCACTTCCACATTGTAAGCGACAACCACCACACGGAACTTATCATCACCCACAACCCAATTGCGGGAAAACTCTATGTAATCGTAGAAAACCTTTCCGTTCGTGTCCTTTGAGTGGTAGGAGACCCTTTCAAGTGTTCCCCCTTTAACTGTTTCCTTTACTATCTCGACCCATTTTTCCGTCCCCAAAGATTTCACTCCCCCCGTCGGGGAAAGACCACCTTCACCTTCAGACAATTCCTTCAGGAGAAGGAGATATTCCATCAAGGGGAAGGACGGGAAAATCTCGTCACAGACCTTCTCCAACTCTTCCAAGAGACCGACTATTTCGGTTATCAAATCCGTGATTTTTGTCTTCGTGTCCTTGTCCATCGTTTTCAAGTAATCGTCGAGGGTGTTGTAAAACTTCGTGAACGCCTCCGTCAGGTTTTCCACCAACTTGTGGTATGACCGACCGACCTCAACGTCGGTTGAAACTTTTAACATCTCCAAACTTTTCAGGGCTAAGAGAAGGTGACTTCCCACAAAATCCAAAAGTTGTCTTCTATCCCAATTCACAATTTCAGAGGTGAAAAGTATTTGAGGGAGTCTCTCACTGAAGAAACCCTTGAGGTATTTGATGTTTTCTCGGATGGCGCCGGGCGGAACATCAAAAAACGAAGTGTCCAAAAACTCCTTTCTTAACTTCCCCTCCCCTAAGGTGTAAGTTGAGTAAATGTCCCACCAACGGGACGCCAGTTTGATACCCTCCTCGTAGGTCTCAGCAAACTTGTTTTCCCACAACCAACTTCCCCATAACTGAACGAACAATTTCTCCAAATCCATGTTCCTCTCACCCCTTAACCAATGACCTATTATCTCGTCGAGAAGTTCACCGACTTTCATATTTTTATACTCAAACACGAATTGAAGGATTTTCACTTCTATTTCACTCGGGGACATTTCTCTTTCTTCACTTTCCATGTAGGGGGTTTCCGAGACAAACCGGATGACCAAAAGCAACCAGTGAGAAAACTCTTCCGTGAGGACACGGACGAGCGCTTGGGATAACGAACTTCGGGTGTCCTTCAAATAACGCAAAAGTGACGAACGGACAATTTCCTCCGAAGAAAGAGAATAAAGGGGAGAGTTTTCCGTAAGGGGTTGGACTTGGAAGGTGATGTAAATGTCCACCGAGACGATTTCAGGTTTACCCACGAAGGAAAGAGTGAACCCCTTTACCTTACCGTGTTTGATAAATAATTCCCCATGGTGGGGTTGGATTTCGTCTTCGTCCGCCCAGTAAAGGTCAACTTGAAATTTGAGGGCGACGGACGGAAACAAATAACCTTCCATCACTTCTTTGTATTTTTGAAGGTAAGGGGGAAGAGACCTTTCATCAATGGAAACCAATTTTGTAAATTCCACTTTGTCCCAACTGAGGAAAGTGGAGTAATGTTGAGTTTTTTCCCCTTCAATACCTGAAAGGGAGATTTCCGCTCCGCCCAACTTCTCGACCACCCCGAGGTAGGTGACCTCTACCAATCTGCCCACAATTTCACGACCCTCTTTACCCAACGAAAGAATTTCACTTTCAGATTTGGTAATCCGATTGGAAAGAAAACCCATCTCCCTTTCCTCCTGAGACCTTCATCTTCACGTCACTCATCTCTGATTTTAAGTTTTCGGTTTCAGGTTAAGGGGAACTTTCAATGTCCCAGTAAAGTCTTCCACAGTGGGAACACCGACGGCGGACAAACAACCCTTCAATCCATCCCCCGCCGCCCGTGTCCCACACCTTGTTCCTTTCAACCACAGTATCGGGTTCGGTCAACAATTTCTCCACCATCCTGTAAGTTTTCCGTTCCAACATCTTCAGTTTCCTCATCTCCTCCTCAATTACCTTGAGTTCCTCCCTCACATCCTTCTCCGAGAGACCCAACAACTTCAAATCCCCCTTCTTCTTCATCCTTTTGTGGAGACCTAAAAGTTCCTCCCGCTCGTCGGTCAACGACAACCAAGATTTCATCAATCCCTCCGTGAACTCGGCAATGTATTCGTTCCATCTCAACCGACACTGGGGACACATTACAACTTCACCTCCCTAATCAACACGAAATTTTCAAACCGTAAAAGGGGGTTTTTCACTTCCTCTACCCCTTCTCCCCCCCTTTCAACAATTCCCCTAATTTGTGTCCCGCCCAACACCCAATCACAGCCCCTAAGGAAGTTCCGAGACTGTATGCCAACCACATTTCCTGTGCCTTCCTCGCTATCTGGTAGACGATGAACACCACAATCACGGAAGTGATAAAAGCGACGAAACCAAGGGGAATTAACAGTCGTCGGGAGATGAAAACAGTTTGTAGGGATGTGAGAGTCATCCACAAAAATCCCGCAAGAAATATTAGGATTTGGTCAACAGTCATTTTCGTCGCCCCCGTTCAGGTTTTCAAAGTTCATCTTCTTACTTCGTTCCGACCGTCGACTTGATGAAGGGGGAGGGAAGTCTCTGAACGGAAGGAAACCCCCACTCCCCCTTTCAGAAGTTTCCCCTTACTTGGGATTGGTCAACACGAAAAGGTGAATGAAGGACAGAACGAGAAGGATAAGGGTGATGACAATGAGACTGGGATGGAGAACAAACGACACGAACGTAATGGTGAGAACTATAAGGGGGATGAGGTAATCACTGACGGTTGGGGTTGGTGTGGTCTCCCCCGGCGGGAGCAACATCGTCTTGGTGGAATAGGTAGTGGGAATTAGGATGAGGTAGAGAATGTAGACGATGTATGACCATTTGAACGGTGACACGAGAAGGTGAAAAAGGAAGATGAGGGACGTAAGGACGTGTGTGAGTGAGAAAGTGTGAAGTTGAGATAAGAAAGTTTCGGACGATAACCAGTGGGTTTTGTTTCTCCCGATGGCGCTGAAGAAGTTGAAGGCGTCGTAAACCATCGTGGCGACGAAAAGGGGTAAGAACAATTTGACCGACTGAGAGTAAAAGTGGTCAATGACCACTGAAAGGAGAAGATAGAAGCGTGGGACGATAAGGGGAAACCACACTACCCTCACTTTTTCCCTCGTGGACATTTTCCTTTGACCTCCTTTCGTTTGTTTCGGTTCGGCGTTGTTTTCGTGTTTACGAGTGGACACTTACCTTCCCCCCTTTCGGGATTTTCAAATTGTGTCGGTTACATCATCAAACTCTCATACTTCCATATCACCCCCTTTGTCGAGAAGGAGAGAAAGGCTTTGAAGGAAACGAGGGAGTTCGGATTGGGCGTCGTGGGTATAGGAGACGGCGGGAAGTGAGGATATGAGATGACGGAGGGTAATTAGTTTCTTACTCTTACAGGGTAGGTTGGATATTAACTCTAAGAGGGACGTTGGGTTTTCAAGGAGGTTGAGACAACCTGAGAGTTCACCGTCCCGATGATAGAACCTGTAGATACAAAGGATGGAAACGGTAACTTGAGGGGGAGTTACCCCCCGGTCGGTGTATTCAGTGTTGAAATATTCGTTGAGTTCGTCCTTCAAAGTGATTTTCATCTTTTCGATCACTCGGTGGACTTTCTCCTTTACTTCGTCCGAAGGGGAAAGTTTCTCATCGTTCGGTTGAGGGAGTAAGAACGAGGGTTCATCATCGGTTGACAGGACGAAACCTTCGTTCACGAAAATTTCTTCGGCACATTCAACAACAAGGGGATGAACGTTGGGGTCGTAAGGGTCGGAGTAGGCGTTCACGACGACCTTGACAGGGTAGTAAATGTAAGTGTCCCAGTAAAGGTTCCAAACGTTTTGGAACGGAGAAGTAGTCAACTTCACAAAGGAACATCTCTTTCCGCCGAAGGAAATTTCCTCGAGGGAGAAGGTGACGGTGACACCTTGAATTTTCCATTCTTCTTTGGTCATCTCTTCTTTGATTTTCACGTTCATGGACATCATTTTACTTCACACCTCCTGATCGTTTTTGTTTTCTTAGTCCGCCCCTGATTATAACACAACCTGCGGACTTTGTAAAGACGTGAAGGGGCGAAATTGGAAGTGAATAGGGAAAACCCCTACATGAAAGTAGGGATTTTTCCCTTATTTACATCGTCCGAAAATTGTGTTATAATTAAGGGCGGACGGTGACGGTAGACCAAAAACCAAAGGAGGTAATGTAAAATGTCACGAATTTACCTTCACTTCACGGGAACGTCGTCACAATATTACACCCCGAGAACCTTTCTCGAAGAGGCTCGGAAAATCGGGTTCGGTCGGGTCGTCCCCTTCCTTGTCCCCTTCGGGTCACAAATCCTCTTCGCCACCTACAAATCCAAACCCAAAGTCCAAGGTCAACCCCAAGTCGGTAGGGCGTTAATCTACGCCATCGGCGTCGTCACAGGTTGGCATGTAAAACCCAAAACCGAAAACGCCTCTCTCTTCTGGCGTTATTACATCTCCCACCTTGAAGACGAAGGTCTCGTGTTCAAAACAGACCCCGACCCCATCTACGTCATCAGGAGATGTGGGTCTTATGTCTGCGAAGGCGGAATCCACCTCTTCCCCTCTATCGATTACCTCTCCATTTTCAAGGAACTCCTTAAAAAGTGGAACGAAGAGAACCCCGACAAGAAGGTCACCATCCACGACTTTCAATGGATCATCACCGGACCAATCATCAGGGAGATGAAAGGTATGACCATCGGGGTCGTGGAAGATGTCAAATTCTCACGGGGTCTCATCCCCGTGGAAAACACCACGATGACGGTGTTCCTCTCCGACGAAAACGTTGAAGTCCCCCTCTATCAAATCTCCACCGTGAAAACTTACGAAAGGAACGATCCCATCCCAACTAAGGAATTGTGGAAGGAAGATTTTCAGTTGACGTCGACGACGGTGAGATGACCCCGCCGCCGGGGGGAAAGGGAAAACCCTCATCCCCTTTCCCCCCTCCCTTCAACCTAAAATCCCCTTTAGGAGTGATGGGAAATGGAAGAAAAGACCTTCAAATTCAGAAGTCCGTGGTTGACAGTGGAATATTACTACGAAGAAAGGGAAAACGAGTGGGTGTGTAGTATCACGGGAAGGGAGATACTTGAAGGACGAACTCGGTTCATCTCCCGGGGCGGGTGGTTAATCACCCTCCCCCTCACCATCCAATACGAAGGTAAATACATTGACTCCGAAGAGTTCTCTCTTTTCCTCCTCATGAGGGAACTGTTACACACTACGGTGAAAGATACGATAGTGAACGACATGAAGGAAAACCTCATCCCCTCACTCCGAACAGTCATCAGAAAAACCTTCAAATCACACAACATAGAAGAAAGAATTGAAACTGTCCCATTCAGAGGGGACTTCGATGCGGTCGCCAAGGAAGCCTCCACCAAAACGCACGTCATCTACTCCTTCTCAGGTGCACAACGGGAGGCGATGTATCACATCATCAGAGGTAAATTAGAGTTCATCATCACCATTATCCGGTCGTCCCTCGTGGGAAATAGGGAACAAATTTCAGTCGCCTACGCCAAATTCACGAACGCCCTCAAACAGTTGGAAGAAAACATTAAATCGGAGTTAGGTAAATATTTGTCCTCGTTGGAATCTCGGTTCGACACGATGGTGGAGGAGGCGTTGAAGTCGGCTCTCACCGACATGTATGACAAACTCAAGGACTACCTCAAGGTTTCGTTTCCACCAAAGGACGGAACTGAAGCGACTATGACAAGATACATCGACGAGGTCAGGTTCTACAGCGAAAAGGGAGACCTCCGCCTTCCCGCAAGTTTCTATGTGCTCCTTCACGTCCCTCCCAGTATAAGTGACAGGTTTCTGGAGAGCCTTAAAGGTAAGGACGACCCTGTGGATATGATTTCAACCTTGATTTCTTGGATGGAGTTCGCCGTGAAGGAAAAACACGACTACCTTCCGAGAATTGTCTACAATTCCGAAGGTATAAACGACCTAATCGAACTTCAAGAATTTCTCGTAGAGACGAGAAGGAGGGAGGAAGGTGGGCGAAGTGAGTGGAGTGATTGACGTTCACTTCATTGACCTTCACGAAACCCGAGACAAGATACATGTAGTTATGGAATATATAGTCCCGATGGAAGGGGGGAAGTGGGTTGTTCGGGGGGTTGTGGAGAAGACCTATCGGGTGGAGGTTTCCCCCGAGGGAGTTAACACCCTTCCCCAACAAGATTTGGAGAGGGTGATTTTTTACTCTTCCCACTACGTAGGTAGAGTTTTGGACAGGATGAAACCGGTCATTGAAAATAAGACGAGGGAGTTTTTGGGGTTTCTTTCCCCCCGTCGGGTAATCTTTGACGACCTCAAAACGGGGGATTACCCTTATCTACCCGACCCCACCTACGACGGTGATGGAATCGCCGTCTGTAACTTTGACCTTTCCCTAAAAGAAGAAAAGTCGATGAACCCACCAAAAGTGACCTACAAAGTCAAATTCGTTCACATCGTCAAATATTCTTTTGAGGCGACGACTTTAAGTGAAGTTGAGAGGATTTTGAGGGGGTTTCACGATAATTACATGAAAGAAATTGTTCACTCGTCCCTTCACCTCCTTTACGATGCTCTTGACAACGAAAGGAAACAGATAAAGGAGGTTCTGGACTATTTCCTTTCGGAAAAGGGAAGGTGGGAAGTGAAGTTAACTTCCCCGCCCGTCGGAAACCCACTCGTCTCCGTCACCTGTTACCATGTAGAACCTTCGGACGAAACGAAGGTCAAAACCGTCAAACTAAAGAGATTTAATTTTACACTACCGAGGTTTTTAGTCCCTCCCCTACGGGAAAAGTGGGAGAAAAGTAAAGGAAACCTTCGTGAAATGATTGACGCCCTACGATTTATAATGGCGTTCGGAAGTGATTTTGACCCTCCCGACGGGGCGAGGGAGTTCTTAGACTTATTAGACGAACTGGAAAGAACCCTTTTGAGAAAGGGGGAGATTACCGAAAGATGGTGAGGGGAGACGGAATAATCAAAGTTCACTTTTACACACCTCCCAGCGAAAAGGAGAACACATACGTGGAGGTCGAATATCTACCTATCGGGAAAGGGAGAAGGTTCGTCTTCGTGGGGGTGTTTGAGAAGAATTACTATATCAAATTGACCCCGAATGTTAACTTCGAGGAAATTCCGAGGTCTCACTACCCCAGAGTTCTCGAACTTTACATGAAGGGGTTGGGTAAGACTGTGTCTCTTTCACAGTCACACATGGAGACCTTGGTGGAAAACATTAAACCCCTGTTGGAGAATAAGACCCGAGAGGTTTTAAGAATTCTTTCTCCACGCCAAGTGGTTCGTAAAGATTACGAAAAGATAGACCACCCTTTACAACCTGAACCCACCTACGACGGGGACAAAATTGTCGTCTACTCCTTCCATATATCGGTAGTAAGGGAGATATCTTACACCCCGCCGTCGGTAACTTTCTCCGTCCCAATCGTCCACTACACCCGATATTCGTTTCGGGTGAAAACCTACGACGAACTCGAAACCGCCTTAAGGGAATTTACGGTAAACTACATGAACGAAATTGTTCGGTCGTGTCTTTCCCTCCTTTACCGATCCCTTGAAGAGGTAAAGGAGAAGATAGAAGGGGAAGTGGGAAACGTCCTTTCGGGTGAAGTGGCGGACGACATCCTCCCGAAGGTGGTAGGGTGGAACGTGGAATTATACCCGGCGACGGTCGAAAGCCCCTATATCCATACGTCGTATTACGAAGTAAATTCTCCACGGGGGAAGGAAGTTAACCCCCTATATTATCTGTCATTCCGTTTCATACTTCCGAAACACTTTACTCCACCGTTGGAGGAGAAATGGGAGAAAAGTAAGGGGAACTTGGATGAGATGATAAACACGGTTCGGTTTATAATGGCGTTTGGGAATGATTTCCTCCCGCCCGAAAGGGCGGAGGAGTTCCTTGAGTTCCTTTCGGAATTGGAGAAAAAATGACCGAGGGGGAAAATCCGACATGGAACATGAAGAACGGATACTAAACGTTCTCTTCATGGACGAGGGTGGGGACGATATTTACGTCACGGTATCTTTCACACCTTTCTTTCCTACCAAACACAAGTGTATTTTCATGGGGTATCTTGACTACAACTATAAGTTAGAAATCGCCCCCCCGGAAATCTCATATCCCCTTCCCGTCGAGGTGTATTCGTCGTTGGTCAACGAACATGGGATAATAAAAGAAAGGTGTGAGAAGGTCTTTCCAAGGGTCGTGACGAAAATTAAAAGAAAACTCATAAACAAAATGAAAGAAGTGATTTCCCAGTCATTTCCCGGATATACCATCAAGTTCGACTATCAACAAGACCCTAACGGTTTTTTCATTCCCGTTGCCACTTATGAGGGCGATAAGGTCATCGTCAATTACATTCGTCTCCGTCATTACGAGTTCGCCCACCACGCTCCAATGGAAGTGGAGGCGGGAATTCAACTTACCTCCGCCACCAAATGTCCCTTTGAAGTGAAAAGTTACGAGGAAATCAAGGAAAAGATGAGTGAATTGATACGATTCTACAGAGAAGAGATTTACCCGCCGACCATTCAAGTCGTGAGGGAGAGTATGACCGAGGCGAAATCGCTCCTGCAGAATTTTCTTGAGACTCTCAAGAATGAATGGGAGATTGAAGAGGGGAAGTCCCCTTACCTATCGCCTTACCTATCGTATAGATGTGCTTTCTCCGACCCGACGGTGCCCAAGATGGAGAGTATAATTTACACCCGAGAGTTGTCCTTCAATATACCTCGTCACATTGGTGAGACCTTACGGGAAAATTGGGAGAAAAGTAAGGGGAATTGGTTGAAAATGATAGAGGTCCTTCGGTTCATGTTGGCGTTCGGTAAGGACTACGAAAAGGGCGAAGTGGAGGAACTCTTAACTTTCTTAGACGACTTAGAAAATTACATTAAAAACAAGGAAAGATAAGGAGAGGATAACCGATGGAACAAGATTACACCTACGAATACATACTTCCGGGTAACCTGAAGGTGTTTTGGGAGAAAAAGGAAGACGGGTGGTCAATGACAATCACTCCCCCCTATATTTACACCAAGGGAATTTCCTCTCTCGTCGTTTCGTTTACCGTTAGTTTCTCTAACGAGGTCTTTATGAGTTTGAAGGGATTATCCTACGCCCCCTCGCCCTCTATCCTTCAAAATGTTTACGAGAAGGTCGTCGTCCCCCAATACAAAAGTAAACTCTTGGAATACCTAACAAAGACACTACACCCCGTCATTGAGTCCGTTTCATCATCATGGAAGTTCCCTGTGAGGGAATTGAAGTTCGAAGGGGAAATTGACCCGCAAGACCTATTTGAGTCCGTAATAGACGAAGCCAGAAACCCTGCGAACGTCGGTAAGGTCAAGGCAGGATTTCACATCAAAGAGGGAACAATCCACTCCACCCAATACGATGTATACCAACAGTTTTACATTCATGTTGCCGTCGCCGGAATCATGAAAGTCCCAGATGAGGAAAGTGTTTTGAGTGAGTGGATAGAAAACATGGTGAAACACGCAGGATGGTCGTTCGCCACCGAGTTTGATTCTATGTTCTCCATCTCCTTCCAAAACCAACTATCACAAGATATGGAAAAGTATGAAAAGGAAGTGGAAAGGGAAATTCGTGAGAGTGTCGAAGCGAAGGTTGGAATTTCCGTTGGAAATTTGACATTTGAAGACGTCCACACGGAGTTGGCTTACGTGAAGACCGACGGAACTACACTTCGTATATCTCCCAATGCCAAGGTGGTATGTGAATTTTCCCACCATATTGGACAAGCGTTCATCAACCTCATGTCGGGATCAAGGGAAGACCCAAAGAGGGTTCTCCAATACCTAATTTCGTCCATCGCCTACGTTTCCAATGTTGTGGAAGGGAAGGAGTTCCTTCCCTACGTTGTGGAATACATCAATTCTATTCTTGACGAGATTGAAGGGACTCGATAAACCCTTCTATCATTGAGTGCAGTTTAACATACGAATTCTTGGTTCCTTGAAACAACTTTTCCAGAAAGGAGATGTTTTCTTTTATTTTTGACCACTTCTCGAAGGTCTCGTCGGTGGGATCAGATGGAATTATTCCCGCTATTGTAAACAACTCCCAACTTTCCAACAGGCGGGTGATGCGTATCTCCGATTCATGGAGGGCTTCCGAGATTTCCTCACACGTCTCCCTTATGTCCCCGATGATGTTCTCCTTACTAATTTTCCAACCCCCACTGACGGTGGGAGATATTTCCGTTACCCTTTCCTTTTTCTCCTTGACCTCTTCCCTTTTCCTTCCTTTTTGTTCTTTCTTCGGGGTTGCCTTCACCAAGATGACTTTCCGAACGGACATTTCGGTTACACCTCCCGAGCCGAAGTTTAGTTAAAAGGAAAGACTTTCAAAAAGGGGGATTAGGATTTGTCTTCCTTGACGACCAATCTCCAATCGTCGGAGATGAGGAAAGGTCCGCCACGGCGGGCGAAACCGACACTCTCCGTCAACGTCGCATCAACAACCTCGTCCACTTCAACCTTGTGGGTAACAGGGACGTCCTCCACCAAATTGGCGGTGACGTTCTCCGTAATTTCCACGGGAATGAGTTTCCCGATACTTTCGGAAAGGGAAGTGTCCAGTCGGTCGGTGACGGTGACTTCTGTGGTCTCCGTAGGTGAGATTTCCTCCGTGATTTGTAGGGAGTGAATTTCTTGGATGGTGACGGGGTAAGAGACCCCCGCCGCCGAAACCATACCCACCGAAACCACATCCGTCACGGGAACAGTAACCTCCCTACTGATTTCGGAAACCATCACCGTCGTCACCCTGTCAACCAAGAACGGTCTGTATTCGGTAACCAAACCTTCGGTCAACCCGACGGACATGACATCACCTAAACTCACCCCGTAACTGACCTTCGGGATGACCTCAGTCAAAGTAACCGTCGTCCCTTCAACCAACGAAAGGTCGTGAACACTCTCCACCCGTGACGACAAAGTGAACGTGAACCTATCAGTAATACCTACACCGTGGAGGGAAATAGGGGAAATTTCTACCGTCAACGGTAATGCCTCCGAAAGGTCTACACGGTGACCGACCCCGACGCCCTCGGTCAACCCAACACTCAACGAATCAGTAGGTATCACAACGTAACTTGAACCTTCCCCTGTCCCACTCAAAAGGTGTGTGAACATGACATCGGAAAGGGAGAGTGTGACCGTGGCGGTCTGGTCTACCCCTTCCGAGAGAGTGGCGGAAACGGTCTCGTAAACTTCAGCGAGGTGTGAAACAAAGTAACCTTCACTCAAACTGAAAGTTAACGTCTCGGAGATATCCACAGGGAACAAAGGAGTGACGCTGGAAATTAACCTTGTGGAAAGGACATCAACGGGACTGACAGGGTGTTGGACGGACACCGAAGGTTGAACCGTCAACGAAACGACATCGGCGACGGGAACAACTACATTTCCACCCACTTGACCCGATAAGGTCAGGGACAAGTTCTCCGTGACGGAAAGGGAAGGAAGGGAAGTGACGGTCGGTGAAATGATGAGGTTGATGGTATCTGTGGTTGTGACGGTGTGGGATGGGATGACACTTTCCGCCAGCGTCGTGGAAATCGTTTCGGAAACGGCTGTGTAATGGGACGCAGAACCCTGAACCGAAGACGACAAAGTCACCCACATCGGAACTTGAAGGTTGAGAGTGGGGATAAGGGAAGTTCCTTCACTCAAACTCAAACTGATTTGGTCTCCGATGGAGACAGTAACCCCCGACAGGACTTCAGGTTGGTCTACAAGGGATACATTCTGGGTGTCCACGATGGTAGTGTGAAGTGTAGATGAGGGTTGGACGGTCTCACCCAAGTTCACCGAAAGTGTCGAAAGGAGGTTAAGGGTGGGAGTGACCACAGGGGACGATGTGAGTGTGGTTGGTGTAATGTCCGTGAGAGTAAGAGTGACCGAAGTGGAAATCCCGTCGGCGGAAGTGACCATAAGTTCGTCCGTAGGTGAAACCGTCGGGACGGACATAACAGTGGATGTCAATCCGACCGCCAAAACTTCACTGATTTCCTTAGAGACCGTAGCCCCTACGTTCACACTTTGGACGAAAGTGGAGGTTTCGGTCACCGTCACAGGGTAAATAGAACCTACACCTTCGGTCAAACTTACCGAAACGGTCTCAGGAATTGAGGTGTAATGAGTGGTAACGATAGAAGAGGAGAGGGTCAATTGACTTAAGTCTGTTAAAGTTACTGACCCGACGGACGATACAGTTTCACCCAACGAAACCGAAAGGGTTTCTGAGGGGGTGAGGATGGGGACGAACGAAATTCCTTCGGACAGTGTAAGGTCACTGGTATCTGATAAGGTTACCCCGTGGGATGGTGTTACCCCGACCGAAGTGTAGGTGGTCATGAAGGTTGTCAGTCCGACCGAGTGGGTCGGGGCGGAAACTTCCGACAAACTCACACTCATCCCCTCACTGATATTGATTTGGGTAGTAAGGGACGGTGTGACTTCCCCTCTAAGGTCAACGGTGATGGTATCCGACGGGTGTAATTCGTAGAGGGGGGTAACTTCCGTCCCGTATCCGAGGTAGGTGGAAACGTAATCCACGAGGGTCTTATAGGTTGTGGAAGACACTGAAGTTGTCCACGTGGAAGTGAGGGTATCGGAGACGCCGATGTGGTGACCGACCGACGGACTGACGGACAATGTAGTGGTCATCGTCTCGTCAATGTTGACCCACGAACCGACGGCGGCGGAAGTTCCCATCGTCGACGAAATCAATTCGGTCAAAGACACCTCGGAAAGGGAAGTCACTGTCTCCCCTTGAGTTACTGAAATGTTGTCGGAAATCAAAATCGGAGACGTAGTGTATACTTCTCCCGTCAGGTGAGTGGAGATGACCTCCGACAACGACGAAGTCACAATGTTGGAAATCCCGACCGTTTGGGACACATTCAGAATGTCCTGACTTGAGACTGCGTGTTGAACCGTCTGAGAATCCCCAAGGGAGACGGTGAGGTTTTCCGTCACCGGCAGGACGTGTTGAGTAGTTATTCCATCGGTAAGTGAAGTCGTCATCGGTATGTTCAGGGTAAGGGAGTGGACTGAGGTCATAGTTTCACTCATGGATGAAACGATTTGGTCGGTCAAGGAAACGAGAGAACCTGAGGATATTTCCTCTGACAGGGTAATTGATAACTGGTCGGTGAGGGATGGGTAAATTCCCGCCGACGCCGTCTCCGAAAGGGTCAAAGTCAACGTGTCGGAGGCTGATATCGGGACAGTTGCGCTCACGGACGACGACAACCCGACGTCCATCGTCTCCCCTATGTTGAAGGTGACAGGAACGGTTACTCCCTCAGACAAGGTGGTTGTCATCCCTTCGGTAAGGGTTACGGTGATATCTCCGTAAGAGACGACGGAATCGGAAACTGTCGTGGACATGATTTCGGAGAGGGAGAAAGTGACGGGTAACGTAACTGTAGATGACAGTGAGGTTTGGATGTTGTCGGTGAGGGAGACCACTTGACCGAACGTTAAGTCTTCAGAGAGGGATACATTCAAAGTATCCATGAAGGACGTCTCGTGGGTTGAAGTGATGGTATCAGAGAGAGAAGTGGAGATTGTATCGTAAAGGGAGAGACCGCCGACGGCGTTCACGTTTTCACCGAGGGAAACGGTCATCCCCTCCACATTGGTTAACGACCAAATCGGTTGGACGGAAGTGGAAAGAGTGACCGAGATCGTCTCGGAGGGTTGAACGGTGGAAACCGACGAGATAGTCTCCGACAAAGTCGTTGATAACTCGTCGGGGAGGGAGAGAGAGTGGACTGGTTGAAGTGTTGTGGTGAATGTTCCCGAGACGACCTCGGTCAAAGATAACCCGTAAGTCCCTTGGATACCTTCTGAAAGGGTTGAAATGAGAGTTTCCGACGGTGATACCGAATGAGTTGGTGAGAGAGTTGTAGTGAGGGTGAGGGAGAGACCGTCGGTGAGAGAGACTGATGGGTTAGTTGATATCATTGAACTCAACGCAACATTCAAATCATCCGACAGGGGAACTTGATGGGTTGATGAAACGCCTTCAGAAACACTCAAATTCAACCCATCGGACGAGAACATGGAAACAGAACTTGATATTATTGAACTCAAGTTGACTGAAACTGTGTCCACCGACGAAACTCCAAACACTCCACTTACCCCTTCACTCAAACTCAAACTCAATTGGTCACCCAACGACACCGCCGGAACCGATTGAGACAACGAAGTCAATGTCGTCTCCATAACATCCGAGAACGTCAACGAGTAATCCCCAGTGACACTATCCTCCAAGTTAGTGTTCAAGTAATCTTGTAAGACAACTCCTCCCGTCGCCAAAACGTTCTCACTCAAACTCATAGGGGCAAGTTCGGTCAAGGATATAGATGTCCCCAGAACAGTCCCCTCACTCATTGACGTTGAGACGGTATCGGACAACGAAACTGTTAAGGTAGGACTTATCGTGAAGGTCGTGGACAAAGTTTCCGAAAGGGAAATACCGATTGTGGGTGTCAGTCCTTCTTGGATGGTAGCGGTTAAGGTATCGGTGGGTGAAACACCGACGACGGGTGACAACACCGAACTCAAACTTGCGGACAAAATTTCCGAAACCGACATCTGGGAAGTCAAATTGACCGTCGACGTCAAGGTAGTGTTCAAAATGTCGGTCAACCCGACCCCGACGGGAACCGAAGACGTCAACGAAACACTCAAACTATCCCCTAAGTTTACCGTAGGAACGGAACTTAACGAAGTCGTAAGGGTAGTGGTAATCCCATCCGTCAACGGGACGTTCACTGTGTTCTGAACAACTGAAGTCAACGTCGTTTGAAGGTTATCCACGATGGAAAGGGAGGGGTAAACCCCCGCCGACGAACTCAAGGTCGTGGAGAGAACCTCATTGACATTGAAGTCCACCGTTGGGTAAACCGTCAACCCGAAATTGAGGTTAAGGGTTTCCGACGGTGTGACCGTGTGTCCGACCTGCGTCGTTTCAGTCAAAGTCGCCGCCACAACATCGGTCGGACTCACAGACACACCTACACCTACACCACCACTTAACGAAGTGGACATTACATCACTTATCCCGACACCCAACGAAATCCCTTCTTCCAAATTCGTCAGTAAGGTCTCGGAGGGAGTAACCGACGCCTGAAGGGAAGTGGTCACATTGAAGGAAACGTTCAACGCCTCCGATGTAGTGACGGAGTGAGAAACAAGAGGTTGTTCTGTAAGGGTGACCGTTAGTTCATCCGAAATGTTGGTGAACTGTTCTGACGAAATACCCTCCGACAACGACACATCGAGAGAATCGGTCAAACCCACGACCGTCCCTATCTCCTCCCCTAAACTTACGGACATGGACACTGTCGGAAGGACAGAAACGGTAATGGGAAGTGTCTCCGTAAGGGAGATGTTTAAGGTGTCCGTCGGCGTGAGGGAGTGAGTGGCGGTTGCCCCCGTCGTGAGCGTTGTGTTCACAGTATCGGCAACTGAAACCCCGTAAACCCCCTGAATACCTTCCGTCAAGGTGGTTGTCAAAGTTTCCGCCAGACCCACAGAGTGGGTGGGTTCAACCGAAGACGATAGGGTTGTCACCAAACTTTCGGTGACTGAGAAACTCAACCCCAATGTGAGAGTTTCGGACATGAAGGACGATAAGGTTTCACTCAACCCCAAATCGTGGACAGAACTTGCCCCCGAAGTCAAGGACACCAACAAAGTGTCTGTATTGTTAAGGGAGTAAGTGTTAGTCATCGTTTCGGTGAGGGAGGTGGTTATCCCGTCGGTGGCGGACAAAGAATGAGTTGACGACACCGCCGAAGACAAAGTCACACTTACCCCCTCAATGTTTTGAACAACGAAGGTATTTGTGAGTGTTTCGGACACGGTCAACGGTAAGGTCTCGGAAACGGTCACAGGGTGAGTTGAAACCACTGAAGGTGAAAGGGTCACCGTCAAACCGTCGGAAACGAATTGGTTAACGGTGTTCACCAAATTATCGGAAAGGGACGTAGATACCGTTTCCGATGGTGAAACCGAATGGGTGGCTGAAGCCACTGTAGACAAAGTGGTGACGAGAGTTTCACCAACGGAGACACCCACACCCGTAGATAACGAAGATGTGAGGGTGATAGGGAGAGTTTCCGATGGCGAAACGGAGTGTGTAACTTCCACGGTAGGAGATAAGGTGGTGGTTAAGGTATCGGTCAACCCGACGTTGGAGGTCAAATTCACATTTGTCGTGATGGCGGTGGAGATGTTTTCGGACAAAGAGACTGGGTAGGTGGCTGTGGCGTTATCCGTCAAGGTGGTGGTGATACTGTCGGTAGTGGACAACCAATAACTCCCGCCGACGGAAGTAACCAAACTCGTCTCCAAATTCTCCCCTAAGTTAACTTCAATTAAGTTCTCAATACCTTCGGACAAACTTATGTTCAAGGTTTCCGTCGGGACCAACACGAAATCTGAAGTTACACCCTCTGAAAGGGAGACTGACAAATTCTCCGTTAACGGTAAAGTATGTGTGGACGTTACTTGTGAGGTCAAAGAGGTGTTCAACATCTCCGAGACGGATACACCGAAGTTCCCCGTCAAGGACGAAGTCAAAGTGAGAGGTAAAGTCTCCGTCGGACTGACATTGTGGGTGGGTTGAACAACAGACGATTGAGTCACCGACAAAGTATCGGAGACGGACATGTCGGCGGTTGTTACCACCGACGAACTCAAGGTCGTTACCATATTGACCGAAGGAGATACATCGTGAACGAACGATAACCCCTCCGTCAAAGTGGAAACAACCTGTTCACTAATCTCAAGGTCGTAAAGGTCTCCTTCAACTCCATTGACGGTGAAGTTGTAGATACGGGCGGAAGTTTCCGCTTTTGTGGATTCCAACATCACCCTGATGACCCAGTTGGATGTGGTTGGTGTCTCCCAACTTATGTTGATATCGTCTGGTTCAGTGTATATCGCCTCGTAGTCGGGGGTATCCCCTTCTAACGGTTCTTTCGTCCAGTCAAAGATTTGAACTTTGATGACGTCACCTTCCAACAACTCGCCGATAGTTCCCTCAATCGTTATTGTCCCCCCGTAATTGTAGAGGTAGGCGTCACGCAACGCCCTCTTCACGGGAGTGACGGGAGGAGAATAGAAGTATAGGGACGGGATTTCGTAAAGGTTGAATATTCCTGTATCTTGTAAGGTGAGGGAGAAAGTCCCGCCGACCGCCTCAGACCAACTCCCTTGAACCACATCGGACAAACTGACCCTGTGAGATGATGAAAGTGATTCTGTAAGAGTCACCGTAATCCCGTCGGCGTTTGAGACGTTGTGAGTGGGTATTACCCCCTCACCTAAACTGACGGTCAAACCATCCGAAGTGGACATCCAAGTCGTAAGTGAAACACCAGACATCAAGGAGGAGATGAGTGTGTCAGAAACGTTCAGGTTAGGGTTCAACGTTATAGATGAACTCATGGTGGTTGACAAAGTATCGGTAAAAGTCACCGAATGTTGGACTTGAGGTGAAGACGTCAAGGTCGTGTTCAGGGTATCGGTGGCGGAGAAGTTACCTACGAGGGACGTCCCCACACTGAACGTTCCGCTGATAACATCCGAAGGTGAGACGGAATGTTGGGCTTGGGCGACCGAAGACAACGTGGTGTTCAAACTCTCCGACAAAGACAACGAGTGGGAAACACTTGTCACTTCAGACAACCCCATATTCAGGTATTCCCCTATGTTGAAGTAGGATGTAGACGATACTGTTTCGTTCAATGTTGTGGTTATCGTTTCGGTGGGCGAAAGGGCGTGGGTGGACGATACATCCACTCCGAAACTAACATTCATCGTTTCCCCTAAGGAAAGGGAGAGGTTAGTTGTGATAGGTGAAGTGAGGTTGGTTGATACCGTATCAGTGATGGGGACTGTGTGGGTAGGGGATGTCTGTTCACTCAATTGGGTGGTGATACCGTCCGAGAGTGACAACGAAAGGTTGGTGATAGGGGAGGACGAGAGTGTTGTGGAAACAGTGTCCGTCGCCGTGACGTTGTGTTGCGGTTGAACGGACGACGACAAAGTAGTGTTCATCGTTTCAGTGATGGGGAGAGTGTGGGTTGGCGTGACCGATGAACTTAGAGATGTGTTAAGGGAATCATTGAGAGACACCCCGATACTCCCTGTTATGTTATCGGTGAGAGAAGTATTCAAGTTCTCTTGGAGGTTGACGGGGAAGGTAACGTTAGCCGATGAGACCAAATTTACGTCCAAAACATCCGAAAGTGATACCCCTGCGGTGTTTGTCAGCGTTTCGGTAAGTGAAATATCGATGGTTTCCGACGGTGTGACGGAATGTGTAACGGTGGGAATTGACGACAAAGTTGTCACCAAATTGTCCGTAATTGACATGGACGAACTGAGGGAGATGGATGATGTGAAGGTGGTGTTGATGTTGTCCGCCGGCGAGACGGAGTGGGTGACGTTCGGTGTTGACGACAGTGTGACGGACAAACTTTCGGATGGATAGAGATTGTAGGTGTTGATGAGGGAGGTGGTGAAGGTTGTATTGAGGTTGTCGGTTAGGTTCACGGGGAATGTGGCGGTCGCCTCGGAACTCAAATTCACCGACAAAGCGTCACTCACCGAAACACTTACACCTTCCGTGACGACCGAACTCAACGTCACATTCAAACTATCCCCTGTATTCATGTTCACGGTATTCGTTATCCCTTCGGAAAGGGTGATGGGGAGAATATCCGTCGGGTTGATGAAGAAGGAAGGAGAAATGGACGATGTCATAGTCCACGACGAACTTTCCGTGATCGGGACGGTGTGAGTGACGTTGAACTGGTCTGTTAAAGTGGTTGAAAGGGTTTCTCCGAGGTCGAGGGAATGAGCGACCGACGACGATGAACTTAAGTATGTTGAAACTAAATCGGAAAGGGAGAGACCCACCGTCTTGACCAAAGACTCCGAAAGCGAAACGTTTAAAGTCTCCGACGGGTAGACGCTGTGGGAAGGACTGATGCCTTCACTCAAACTCGTCCCTAAACTTTCACTTAACTGGAAGTTGACGGTGTTTTGTATCCCGGACGACAAGGTAGTCGTGACGGTATCCGTTAGAGGGAGTGTGTGAGTTGAAGTTACTGTCTCCCCGAGTTGTGATGTTATCCCGTCGGTCAACGACAGGGAGTAACTTCCAGAAAGGGAAGTCGTTAAAGTGGACGACAAGGTATCAATGGGGGTAACTGAGTGGGTTACCCCCGCCCACTCGGTCAACGATACCCCTAAACTTTCGGCGAGGGAAACATCGTGGGTAGGTGAAACCGACGAAGTCAAAGTTGTGTTCAACCCTTCAGTGAGGGAAAGAGTATGAGACGTGGAGATGGATGACGAAAGTGTAGTGTTCAAAGTTTCGGTGTTGTAAAGGTTAAATGTCCCCGCCAACGACGATGTAAGGGTGGTGTTGAGAGTTTCCGTCGGACTCACATTGTGAGTTGGGGACGCCGAGGATGTAAGGGTCGTATTGAGAGTAGTGGACAAGGACATCCCGACGGTATTGGATACCGACGAACTGAGGGTTGTGTTCATATTAACTGAAGGGGATACGTTGTGTGTGGCGGACGAACTCACACTCAAAGTGGAAGAAATCTGGTCGGAAATCTCGATATCGTAGAGGTCACCTTCAAGGTCGTTGACGGTGAAGTTGATTATCCTTGCGGAAGTTTCCGCCTTCGTCGATTCCAACATCACACGGACGACCCAATTAGTGACTTTCGTTGTGTTCCAACTGATGTTTATTTCCCCAGTCTCGGTGTAAACGGCTTCGTAGTCGGGTGTATCCCCCTGTAAAGGTTCTTTTGTCCATTCGAAGATTTGGACTTTGAGGACGTCCCCGCTTAACAGTTCGGTGATGTTCCCTCTGACGGTTATCGTTCCCCCGTAATCGTAAAGGTAGGCGTCCCTTATACCTCTCTTGACGGGAGTTACAGGTGGAGAGTAAAAGTAAAGTGAGGGGATGTCGTAGAAGGATGTGGT
>Ga0105163_1000356_pt1 | contig 27831 bp, 23 predicted proteins | sample JNZ110809AmetaG_FD_81531 | JGI IMG/M metagenome (GOLD analysis project Ga0105163, IMG submission 81531) | Hot spring microbial communities from Jinze hot spring, China to study Microbial Dark Matter (Phase II) - JNZ 110809A | ecosystem: Environmental > Aquatic > Thermal springs > Hot (42-90C) >... | reverse complement strand
ACCTCAACTAATAACCAAGTAGTAATAAGCAATATAAATAAGTTTTAGAACTCATCACTTGGGTGTGGACTTACTGCTGGATGTGAAGATCTTAAAGGCTGGGTACAGGGATGGTAGGCCAGTAATTAAGGATGTAAGCTTCTCCTTATCTGAAGGTGAGTTATTACTTATAGTCGGACCCTCAGGCTCTGGTAAGACATCCTTAATATTAGCTATTACTGGAGTGATTACTAACCTACTTAACGGTTTTGTCGAGGGTGATATAGATCTCTACGGTATTAACCCCCTAAGACCTGAGGAATTCTTGAAGGTTCCCAAGCTTGTTGGAGTTGTGCTTCAGGACCCTGAGAAACAGTTAGTCATGCCAACACCGTTTGATGAGGTCTCATTCACCTTAGAAAATTTAGGGTTTAAAGTAGTGCCGGAGTTCATCATGAACTCCCTCAAAAACGTAGGTTTAGAGTCTAAGGCTTACAGCCCTATTGAGTATTTATCAGGGGGTGAGAAGAAGAGGTTATGCATAGCTGCTTCAATAGTTCATAAACCTAGGTTAGTGATATTTGATGAGCCTACAGCAAACCTAGATCCTTGGGGATTTTCAGAAGTGGTTAAATATATTAGGAAGCTGAGGGAGGAGGGGATCTCAATCATAGTTGTAGAGCATAAAGCTAGGTATTACTTACCAATCGCTGATAAGGTAATGGTCATTACTGATGGACATCAGAGATTTTACCTAAGTAGGGACTACGTGCTAAGCCATTATGAACAACTTACTAAGATGTTGGAGGGTTTAGGCGTAGATACCTCAAGACCTAAGCTACTTGCTAAGAAGGAAGTTTTACCGAGTAACTTGTTTGAAGTAGTAGTTGAGGACCTATGGTTTAAGTACCCATCAAGTAACGAGTATGTGTTGAAGGGAGTTAACCTAAGCTTGAGGAAGGGTGAGGTAGGGGTTATCGTAGGACGTAACGGTTCTGGGAAAACCACGCTTCTTAAAGTCATCTCAGGATTCTACAAACCTACTAGAGGCTTAATAAAGATCGGCTCCTACGACAATATCAAGTATGGGAAAGGTAAGCGTACTGCGGTATTTTACGTACCTCAAGAACCTGACTACATCTTCGTTCACAATAGTGTGTTGAAGGAGCTACAATCATGTAGTAGGAAATTAAGCGATTTTAATTTTAATGAAACTCCATGGATTAATGAAGTTCTTAACGAATCTCCCTATAAGTTAAGCCATGGTCAGAGGAGATGGCTTTCGTACCTCATAGCTAAGCTCTACGACCCATACATAGTAATGTTTGATGAACCAACTGCAGGACTTGATGTCAGACTTCTCAAACAGTTCGTAGCTTGGGTTAAGGACTTTACAAGTAATGGTAAGACAGTCCTAATAGCAACTCATGATGTCAGACTTCTATATGAGGTAGCTACGTCAGCCTTCATAATGGATAACGGTGTGTTAAGGCAGGTAACGGTAGAGGAGGCAGTAAGTTACCTTGAAGAACCTGTGGGGTTGTAAAGTGATTGTCGTAAAACCGCTAACTCTATTCATCTACGGGCTCGTAATAACAGTACTGGCATTTATTGCAAGGTCTACGCAGCAACTGCTTATCCTATCATTAGTTAATGCCCCAGTAGGAATCTTACTAGGGTTTAGGAGGCTTAGAGTCTTAATAATCCTCTTCCTACTAGGACTGGTAGGTTTATTCATAAACGCATTAGTATTTGCAAATAACGGCGCGCCAGTACTTGACCTACAGGTAATCACTGTAAGGGATGGAGCCCTCATATCGTTTTTAAATGTGACATTAAGACTCCTCACAATCCTCGGCGCCGCCCTCATATTCATAACTCAGAGTAATGTGAGAGACTTCATAAAATCTTTAGAGGAGGAGTTAGGACTACCCAAGGACGTTGCCTACACATTAGCTGTAGGTTTGAGGATGTTAAGCATACTTGAACGTGATGCTAAGGAAATCCAACTAGTTAGGGTTGAGAGGGGATATAGGAAATACCCACTAACACCTAGTGGGGTCAGTAGCTTTCTAAGACCTCTTCTAAGCTTAGGTTTAGAGAGGGCTGTATGGATTGGTATTGCTACTGAGTTGAGGGGATTCGCACTGAGGTCGTTGGAGAGGAAGGGCTTCAGGGTAGGCGTTTCAGACGTGCTTATCTACTCCTTACTAATTATCCAATGCTCTACCCTCTTCATGTTTCATTAATTACTCATTTATTAATACATATATAAGGAAGTTATTAATTAGTATTACATGTGATGACGTTGAGTAAGAGGTTTACGGCATTAGACCTAACGTATTTGGGGGTGGTAGCAGCAGTAAGCGGTGTGATCTTCGCACTCACATGGAACGTATACTTCATAGGAAGTGCTTTAGGAGGACCTATAGTTGCTAGGATCATCTCATACGGGCTGTGGTTTATTGGTGCTCCATTAGCGGCTACTCTAATTAAGAAGCCTGGTACTGCGTTTTTAGGGGAGTTTTTAGGAGCTTTAGTTGAGACTTTAATACCTACCTACGGCGCATTCACAAACCTCATCTACGGCTTTGTCCAGGGAGCGGCTTCAGAGCTAGCATACCTTATATTTAGGTATAGGAAGTTTGGCGTAGTTCAAGCATCGCTGTCGGGAGCTTTGGCCGGACCTCCATGCGTTGCGCTTGACGCCCTACTCTTCGGGGATATATTCCCACCTGAGGTCATGGTATTAGTGACTTTAGCGGCTACTGTGAGTGGAGCTATATACGGGGCTGTAGCAGCCCTGGCTGTGAGGAGTGTTAGGAGGTGATGGACTATGAGTCTAACCCACGAGTTAAGACTTGCAGCCGACCACGTCTGGAGGAAGATCTTAGACCACCCATTCGTCATCGAATTATTTAGTGGCGAGCTCCCACTCAATAAGTTTAAATACTACATAGTCCAAGACTACAACTACTTACTAACTATGTACAGATGCTTCAGCCTAATAGCATCTAAAGCTGACTACAAACTAGCTAGGAAGGCCTTAGAACTCGCGTACATAGAGGCAACTACAGAGATGGCGAACTATGAAAAACTCCTCAATAAGTTAGGAATGACGTTAGATGAGGTTGTAAGCATTGAGCCAGCCCCAACAAATATCGCATATATGAACTACCTCATATCAACATGCGCTCTGAAATCACCGATCCACGGTATAGTAGCCTTACTACCGTGCTTCTGGAGCTATGGCGAAATAGCTGAGAAACATAAGGATATGCTAAGCAGGAATAAAAACGAATTATATGTTGAGTGGGCGAAGACGTACATAACTAATGAGTATAGAGAACTTATTAATGAGTTGAGGAGATTTATAGACGAGTACGGTAGCTCCCACGATAAAGAGGAGTTTAAGAAAATATTCATAACTGCAAGCAAGTACGAGTACATGTTCTGGAACATGTCCTATGTTATGGAGACATGGCCGCTTTAATACGTACTTAGGTCCAGGTTAGCGTCCTAGCAATTTAAGATAAAATTTTTGCTTTTTTACTTAATGATTTTAGTATATCAGAAAACTAATAAGTAGAGGATGAGAAGGAATAATAGGATGGTGGATCCAGAATTATGAGCGACTTAGTCTTCGGTATTGATTGGCTTGATAAGAACTTCGCACCCTCATTAAAACTTAATCCACTGATAATGATTGCTGGTCATCCAGGTGCTGGTAAGACGACGTTAGCATGTACTATGTGTTATGCTAACGCTAATAATGGGAATAAATGCCTCTACATAACCTTCCACGAAGATAGGGATAAGCTCTTCCATGTAATGAGCAATCTAGGATTAAACCTAAGTGATGTAGAGTCTAAAGGTCTACTTAAATTCGTTAAGATACCTACATCTTCATCACCGGAATTTATAGGTGGGCTTATCACAGACCTAATTAAGGAATTCGACCCTAAGGTAGTCATTGTAGACTCAATAACACCTCTATTAATCTCTGTCGGGACCCGTGAGAAGAGGAGGGAGTTAATTCAGAACTTCCTATACGAATTGCCTAAGAATTTTAACGGGGCTTTAGTCATAATCGCTGAGTTGGTAGGAGACCGTAAGGATGAGGAATTAGAGGATATGTACTTCATTGCTGATATAGTGCTCATTTTAAGAGTCATTATTGAGAGAGGACTTACAAGTAGAGTCATGGAGGTTAAGAAAGTACGGGGATGTGATGTAAGGTTAGGCGAGGTAAGGTATTCGATATCTAGCGGTGTGGGTATACAGCTATTCCCGAAGACTCTCTTAGAGGAAATACCACCAGATGCTAGAGAATTAAAACTACCCTGTAAAGTACTTGAAAAAAGTATGGACCATCTACATCTAGGAATGTCTGTCTACATTACATACCCGCCAGACGATAGGTGTTTAGAAACTTTCCTATTCTTAACGGGTCTTCTCATGGAGAACAACTTAAGATGTCTGTACATAACGTATAATCGACCTCCCGGAGCGGTAAGAGAACAAATAATTAGGGTGCTCAGACGTTATGGAATAAGTAAAGAGGTTGCTGATAAAATTGTAGAGAATTACTACACGATCGTCAGCGTCAACCCATACCTATACGACCTTGACACACTTCTCGTTAAATTACTAACGTTAGTTGAAGAAGCAAAGACAGCAAATGTGATAGTCTTCGACGACATCAGCTTGGTTAGTATGGCCTACGGGAAGGAGGACTATCTAAGAGCAGTATATGATAACATTAATTTCTTAAGACTGGAGAGGAAGTTAAACGTCCGTATAGGTAGTTATATTAATGATGAGAATTATAGGTTGAACTGTATGGTATCTGATGTAATTGTTAATATTATGACACGATATGATGACAGCCTTAAGTATAAGTCGATAGTGCATCTATGGAGGAGGGGGATGCGGCATACGGTCTTAACTGATGAGGAGTTAGCGAGGTGTTTTGAAGAAATTACCGAGCTTATTAAAGAGAAGTCATCAAACCTCTGATCCTAGTCCTTCGGGACTAGGCTCTCAGTCGTAGGTATGCAATATGTCATGGGTTCTGATCAGAGGAGTTCAACTCTGTCGTAGGTTTATGTTAGGTTGGCTTCATTGTCTCGTCCCTATTTCCCGCATTGGTCTTGAGTCTGCATCACCCTTGGGAGTGTTTAGAGTGACCCGGTATCCCATATCTTGAGTACCTCGGGGAGAGTACACCTCATCTACGGGCTCTTACTCCCTCATTGAATAGGCTCCGCTCACTAACTTACGTAGAGTCGTCTATAGACGTTTCTACTAGATCACTGGGAAATCTACGCACCAACCATAGCAGAAGAGTAATATCAGCTAATACAAATAAAACCTAAACCGACAAGTGACAGCTTTAGGTGGTTTTACTAAGTGCCTGCAATTAATGCTTTAGGTATGTATATGTGTGGGATTTTATAGGCTCCGTAGTCTTCAGTCTTGGATGTGAGGGCTATACCTTCGTGTTTAAGCAATTCGTAGATATTACCTGCTATGATGACCCCCTTTACTGAGAACTTCTCAACACCTCCTTCAATGAATACACTATTAGTTACCGTAGCGTTTAACAATCCGTTCACAGGGTTTGAAAGCCACATGCCTATCACGTCGTATACTAGTAATCCCCTCCTCACATTACTTACTAAGTTTATTACGTCTTCAGTACCTGCTTCGACTAAGATATTCGATGCCCACGGGCTTGGTGATTGGTAAGGGGTTGGTCTGCGTGCATTTCCTGTAGACTCCCTACCGTCAATATTTGCTGTGTAATTATCGTATAGGTAGTTCTTCAAAACACCTTTATCTACTAAGTACTTCCTCCTAGTTTGCACTCCTTCATCGTCGAAGCCTTTAGAACCAACCATCTCTGGATACGTTCCATCATCGATGATTGTTAGCCCCTCATGAAATATCTGACGTCCTAAACAGCCTTTAAGTTTTGACCTACCCCTCTGGACTTGGTCAGCACATAATGCAGGTATGATTAATGATTCGATAAGTGATGTGAAGACCTTAGGCGTTAAGATGATTTCATAGGTACCGGTCTCAACCCTCCTACCATGTAGTGTTTTCACAGCGGTTTCTACAGCCTTAATGATTAGTTGGTCTGGGTTGAATCTATTAAGTGTTGGTGAATAGTAATACTCATTATATCCTGACTCCCCACCACTATCTACAGCTTTAACACTTACTGATACTAATGCCTTTGTCCCACACTCTCTCAATTTCTCGCCGTAGGTGTTAGTAATGAATCTCTCATAGTAGCTTAAACGTATTGTCGCATCACTCGTAAAGGCGTGCCTGTCTACGTTACTGGCACCGTTAATCAGGTAGTGGAGAACTTCGATGAAGTAGTTAATGTCAGGGTCTCTAACCCTCCCATCCACAACTGCTGAGTTAGACGTACCTAACTTCTTCGGAAGTGATACCCAGTTAGGGTCGTCTGGAAGTGTCCTAACCATCTTAGTAGCTCTCTCAAGGATAACGTCTACGTCTTCAGCCTTAGAAACCATACCGCCTTGAGTTATGACCTTCCTACCAGTAACTACTCTCACACCAATAACTACTTTATCACCTGAAACTACGTCCTCAACCCCTCTGTAGGTACCTTTAAACGTTGTTGAGGTTTCCCTAAATCCGTAGATCTCAGCCTCATCAACACCGTATTTAAGAGCTAGTTTAACCCCTCTCTCCATTAGTTCATCAATTAATTCATCCACCTACAACCACCTTCCTAACTCTAATGTGAGGACCTCCAGTACCGACTCTAACTGACTGTCCGCCCTTGCCGCAGCCTCCGAAAACGCTCGTACTTACTTTAAGGTCGTTAGCTACTGCATCAACCTCCTTTAAAGTCTCAAGCACCATACCACTTACTGAGACCCCCCGTACTAGTTCAGCTACCTCCCCATTCCTAATGATGTATGAAGGACCTATGCTGAAGGTGTAAGTACCTACGGAGGGTCTCACCTCACCTCCAACCGCGCCCACCCCCTTAAGATATATACCGTATGATATGCCTTCGAATAATTCCTCCACCCTCCAATCACCAGCCACCATGTAGTAATTAGTCTGCCTTACTAAGGTATTATGAGTGAAGTCTTGAGCCCTCCCATTCCCCGTTAGCCCTAACCCTAACTCACTGGCAACCCTCCTACTACTTAGATATCCTGTTAAGATGCCCTGACTCACTACGAAGGTCTTAGTCTTACGGGTTCCTTCATCATCATAGGGTACTGGATAACCACCAGTGATGAGTCCCTCATCAACTACGCTTACGAGTTCGCTGGCTACTTTCTCCCCTAACCTGCCCTGAAGTACTGACTCCTTCGTGGTTATCGAATCCCCCTCACTAGCATGCCCTAGAGCTTCATGTAGGAGTAGACCCACTACATCGTTATCAACTACAGCTACGTAAGTACCGGGGGTAGGTGTCTTAGCCTGAGATGCTTTAATAGAGAGTTCGTCTATCCCCTCAGCAAATTCTAACCAATTAAACCTGCGTATATGTTCGTAACCACCGATATATGACTTAGAATCACCAACCCTCTCAACTACGTCTCCAGACCTAGCCACACTCATATGAGCGAATCCTACAGCAGTTATATCAGATACTACGTTAAGACCCTCACTAGAGATTAAGACCCTCCTATCCCTCTCACACGCTAATCTAGTAATTACTGATACAATCCCATCCTTCTTAATGCTTGAGCTGTTAACCTCTCTAACCAGGCGAACCTTCTCCTCAGGGTCTACGGTAAATGGGTCCTCCCTAACCTCAACCTTGTAGGTATCCCTCGCAGAATTACTAGTAGTTACGTATCTCCAGCTCTTAAGACTCCTAGTAGCTTTAGCTAGGTTTACCGCCCTCTCAGCAGTCCTCCTCAAGTCCTCCAGACGTAGTGAAGTTGTATAGGCATATCCTACACCACCTTCAACTACTACTTGAATACCTAAGCCAGTCTTACTACTCATACCGTAATTTCTTATAATACCGCAATCAGCAGTTATATGCTCATATAAGCGTTCTTGAAACCTTACCAACACGTAGTCAGCACCCCTCCTTAAAGCCTCATCAAGTAACTTTAAAGCGTATTCCTCACAATCCATGGAGTACTACCGAGAAAATATTATATGGAGGTAAATTTAATTTGCAATTATCTTAATATATGAATTAAGCATTAAGCACTACACTGTAATCAGATGGGTATTTAACTGTTAAGTAGGATTTCTTATCGGGTATATGGGTGGACTTACTTAAACTCTTTGAGGGAGGCTTCTCAAGCCATGACTTGATGACCTCCGTGGTTAACATTTCAAACTTTCATAGAATTCAAGGCAGTATTGAAATGGAGAGGGCGGCAAGGTACATCTACAACATCTTAAAGGAGTTAGTCTCATTTGACTCTAAGATTATGAACTTTCCTTACACAACTCCCTACGGTACTTTAAACCCTGTGGTTGGTTGGTGGGTTAAGGATGCTGAACTATGGACTGTAAGGCCTAATGAGAAATTACTCCACAGCTTTAGGAAATCTAAGACCTTAGTCGTAGCTCACAGCCCAGGCGGTGAGGTCACTGCTGAAGTAGTTCATATAAACTGTGGTGATAGGTCTAGATGTTACGGTGATGTTGACGTTAGTGGTAAGGCGGTCTTAACTTCCGGGAATGCCTTCCTAACCTATCGAGAGGCATGTAGGAGGGGGGCTTCGGTAGTCCTCCTCTACAGAGATGATGCACCCTACGATGCCGTCCCATATATGAGCTTATTCCTAACACCAGATGATGTGAGGTGGGCTAAGTCATTAGCTTTAAGCGTCTCTAGGAGAACTGCTCACGATATAATCCAGCATCTAAAGAATGGTGATAAAGTAGTTGTGAGGGCGTACGTTGATGCGGGTTATACCGACGGCCAGCAAATAAACGTGGTGTCTGCCAGATTAGGTGATAATCCAACTGAGATTCACATATTCGCTCACTACTGCCACCCACGCGGTACTGTAAATGATAATGTTAGTGGGGCTGCAACACTTTTAGAACTTGCTAAAGTGTTAGATGAATTAATTAGGCGGGGAAAGCTCTCACAGCCTAAGAAGCATAGCATAGTGCTACTCTGGTATCCAGAGTATTACGGACCTACGGCATACCTACCTGGTAAGGAAGGAGTAGTATTTGGAGTAAACTTAGACATGATTGGTGAGAGGCAGGAGGTGACTAATTCAACATTAAATTATGTAAGACCCCCACCCTCACTCTTTCATCCATATGAGGCGTTATTTTACTACGAGCTTAGGAGGGCGATTTCAGAGGCTTCCTTCACATCACCTAAGAAATCAGTTAGCCTGAGATTTGACACCCTACCTTATGAGGTGGGGAGCGACCACGATGTCTACATCCTCCTAGGCGTACCTGCCGTAATGATCAATCAATGGCCTGATACGTACTACCACACAGACTTAGATACTGTAGATAAATTCAACCCTAAAATAGCGATCCTAATTGGTTCGGCGGTGGGGAGCGCTGCATATAAAGCCTCTACGGAAGGTATAGATAAACACTTAGTAATTAGCTACGTATTCGAGTACCTCGGCTCGGAGACTTCATGGGTTAGTGATGAAGTAAGGGCTTACAGACTTAAATACCTATGTAGGAAGTTAAGCGACAGCATGACTAAGTACTTAGGCAACTCCCTTAATCTAGAAAAAATAACGCTACAAGATGGAGGGCTCACCAGTGATGAAGATGTGACATTAGACAGGGAATTCATTTACGTGGGACCTCCAGGCATCTTAGATTTAAGAGCGATCGTAAGACAGTTAAGTGAGGCTGAAGTAGACGAACTTGAAGTAATTTTGAGGTCGGGGAAGTATGTGAAGACAATTTTGCAGTGTATAATCCCATTACTCCTAAAGAGACGTAAGACCGTGAGGGAATTAAGGAATGAGATCGTGGGTGAAGTAGGAGTAGACATAGGGGTTAAAGAATTAGAGAAAATATTAAACATACTAGTTAAGGTAGGATTAGTAATCGAAATTAAATGAGTCTAACCATAAATTCAGAAGCCTCCGACTAATCATTTGAATTTATAAAATCATCTGCAGTATAAGCATAGTAATACCTTAAGGACTTAATTAAGGTACGTCCCTTACAAAACTATTCAAGGTATTACATAATACTTAAGGACACTAACCCAGAAAAGTATTTATTTGGTATTACCCTTATTCAGTAGGGCCTATTAAATTGATTAGAGCAAATCAGATAAAACGCTCTAAGATAATTACGGTTAGAATTCCTAAGGAGTTAGATGACCTCATATCTGAAGTGTATAAGGATTTAGGTTACTGCTCTAAGAGTGAATTCGTTAGGGATGCTGTTGATGAATTTATTGAATATCTCCTCAGTTCTAAGAGGTCTGAAGAGGAATCAGTGAGTGTAGATTTAGAGGAGGAATTGTTTGAGGCCTCGAGAGTTAGGGTTATAATGATTTAACGTTCTACTCATAATTAACAACCATAATTACGATTACGTTTTTATTTTAAGGTTTTTATAAACTATGGGGGCATTAATGGCTAACTACGTAATTAAGTGTAAGTTGTGCGGTAAGGTCTACGAGAGGGAATATAAGTCGTTTAGATGTTCTTGCGGAGGTGTTTTAGAGGTCTTAGTAGATCTTAGAAGTTCTAAATGGTCTGTAGATAAAGATGTGAGAAGTATTTTCAGGTACTCACAACTTCTCCCAGACCTCTCCCACCATGTTTCTTTAGGTGAGGGTCTAACCCCCGTAGTGGTTAGGTCTTCAGGTAATTACTCACTTTACTTCAAGTTGGAATATTTAAACCCCACAGGCAGTTTTAAGGATAGGGGTTCTGCTGTAGCGGTTTCTAAGGCTGTTGACTTAGGCGTTGATGAGGTATTGGAAGACTCTTCAGGTAATACGGGTATTTCCATAGCGGCATACGCTGCATGTGCAGGTATTAAGGCACGTATATACGTACCGAACGACATACCTGTAGGTAAGTACTCACTTATTAAGTCCTTCGGGGCTGAAGTTGTGAAGGCTGGTAGTAGAGATGAGGCTTCGAGGAAGGTGCTCAGCGACTTAAGCGATAGAAGGTATTACATAGGGCATACGTGGAATCCTTACTTTATTGAGGGTACTAAAACATTCGCGTATGAGGTCTACGAAGAATTAAGATCTGTTGATTATGTGATAACACCGGTAGCTAGCGGTACCTTATTACTAGGTATTTGGAAGGGATTTAACGAATTAGCAGAATTAGGGCTTACATCAACTATACCTAAGTTAGTAGGTGTTCAGGCATGCGGTTACGACTCCTTAAGCCACTACTTAAATGATGTTAGAGTTACTGAATGTGTGAGTCCTACATCGTTAGCTGATGCGATAAGGCTGACTAACGCTCCTAGACTGCCATACATAGCTGAGGCTATTAGGAAGTCGGGAGGTTTCTCAGTAGTAATTAACGATGAGTTAATAGTTGATGCGTTGAAAGACCTCTATAGGATGGGGTTTGCCGTAGAGCCGACTAGTGCTGCAGCGTATGCTGCATTTAAGTTAGTGAGGAAAGAGTTAAGTGGTAAGGTCTTAATCCCCTTAACGGGTAGTGGTTTAAAATACTTGGGTAGTGCGGAATCACCTCTCTATAAGGTGTTCGTTGGTGAAGGTTGTTGAGGATTTAATAAGTAGTGCAAGCATGGGTGATAAGCTAGCACTCTCTAAACTACTCTCATTGATTGAGACCGATCCAGGGATAGTGAGACATATAGCTAGTTTGATCTGGCCTAAAACACCTAAAGCCCATGTTATAGGGGTTACAGGGGCTGGAGGTGTTGGTAAGTCCTCGTTAATATCCGCAGTTGCGGATGAGTTATCCTTCAACGGAAGTTCTATCGCAGTCTTAGCTGTGGACCCCTCATCACCTATAAGTGGTGGGTCACTCTTAGGTGATAGGGTTAGAATGACTAATATAAGGCGGAGTGATAGGGTATTCATTAGGAGTATGAGTACTACTTCGGAGGAGGCTTTACCTCTTAAGGCATTACTATCAGTTGAGGTCTTAGACGCGTTGGGATATGATTACATAATAATTGAGACCCCAGGTGTCGGTCAATTCAATGTAGGGATCTCAAGGTTCGCCGATACTGTAATCCTAGTATTAATGCCTGGGGCAGGCGATGAAATACAAGCTCTTAAAGCTGGGGTCATGGAGATCGGGGATATATACGTGGTCAACAAATCTGACCGTCCTGACGCTGAACTAACGTTTAATCAAGTGCTCTTCGCACTAAGCGATGTGAGTAGGGATGAGTGGGTACCGAGGGTTTTAAAAACATCAGCTACGTATAGAATCGGTATTAAGGAGTTGATAAACGCTGTTAACGAACATAGAAACTATTTAGTAAGTACGAATAAGATAAACATTAAGAGGGAGTGGCGTAGGTTCTTAGAATTGAACTTAGCGGTGAAGCATAAGGTCATGGGTAAGCTTAATGAGGTACTATCTAAGGACTTAAGGATCAAGGAGGTTTACGACTCCCTCATAAGAGGTCTGTTGGACCCTATATCAGCTGCTGATGAGATCATAGAGTTAATGTTTAAATCCGGTTAATCTAAGAAAAATAGTAGCTGGGGCCGTAGTTTAGCTTGGTAGAATGCGGGGTTCGGGTCCCCGTGGTCCGGGGTTCAAATCCCCGCGGCCCCATCAATAACTGCTTAAATGTTTAAACCTTGACTAAAAACTTATGTATTAGGTCGGTATTTGGTTCGAAACATATTCCAGGCTTTCTGCAGACCTCGACGTAACCATTATTTAAGACCTCTACCGCATGTTTAGGTATCTCCCTAGCTAGGGGGTTATCACCTTTATACATGTATTCGTAACTTAGGAAGACCTCCCTAGGCACTGCTGCAGATGCCTGAATTGAGGCTGCCCTACATCCAGGTCCTGAGAGGCCTACATGCGGTGCTATTAGGAGGCCTTCAGCCTCCGCTATAGCTACTATCTTCATAAACTCTGTTATACCTCCAACCCTAGCTATATCTGGTTGTAAGACGTCGAGAGCCTTCCTCCTGACGTACTCCATGAATTGATACTTAGTGAATAGCGACTCACCGCCAGCTATCATAACATCTAACTTCCTCCTCAACTCAGCATAGCCTTCAATGTTATTAGGTGGGAGCGGTTCTTCAAACCATATGACTTCATACCTTTCTAAATCCCTACCAACTCTGAGGGCTTCGTTAACAGTATATGCTGAGTTAGCATCAACCATGATTCCCACATCATAGCCTACATGATCTCTTACAGCCTTCAATATATCACGTACTTTTAGACTCCCTCTCTCAATCTTCTCCATACCTATCTTAATCTTAACCTGGTCGAAGCCCTCACTCCTTAACCTTAGTACTTCCTTAGCTACAGATTCGGGTGATAGCCTATCCATGTAGTGCCAGTAGACTGAGGACGCATAGGCTTTAACTCTATCCATGGTAGGACCTCTCAGTAGTTGATGTACAGGTATCCCTAGAGACTTACCGGCTAGGTCCCATAACGCTATGTCAACACCTGAGAGGGCTTCAATGAAGAAGCCTCCGAAATGGCCCCTAGTTTTCAACGATGCGAACATCCTCTGCCATAATTCCTCAATAGCTAAGGGGTTTTGGCCTAAGATAATTGGTGAGAGTAGCTTCTCAACAATCTCAGCATGTGCTGTAGGGACCTCCCTAACTAATGCCTCACCCCAACCAACTAAGCCGTCATCAGAACCTACCTCAACTAATAACATGTAGTACTTACTTCGAATACCGACTGCTGATAACTCTTTCCAATATGGGAGGTAGTGGTCTGGCCTGTCAGTAGTTATTCCAGGCCTCTCAGCTGCTAGTGGGTAGGCCCTCACATACTTAATCTTACTAATACTATCACCGACCGTAGAGATGGATTTAGCGTTTAAAACTACTTATCAATTTTAGGGTTGGATACGTCTTAACCCTCTCTCATAGACTTCCTTATTGACTATACCCTCAGGTATTTCCCCCCTTAAATACGCTTTAATAGCGTTAAGTACTGATTCATCCATACCTCTCAATCCCTGATACGTGAAAGCAGCTATGTGTGGTGTTATAATTACGTTATCAAACTTAAGTAAGGGATGCTCACTATCTATGGGCTCACCCTCAACTACGTCTATAGCAACTCTTCCAACGATCCCCTCATCAAGGGCTTTAACCAACGCATTAGTGTCGATGATCTCCCCCCTAGCAGTATTGACGATTATCACACCTTTCTTCATCTTAGTCAGTCTCTCCCAATTGATTAGGTGGTAGGTCTCCTTAGTAAGGGGTGTGTGTATTGATATTATATCTGAGTTCCTTAATAGGCTATCTAGATCTACGAGTTCTACCCCTAACTCCCTAGCCCTCACCTCAGGTACGTATGGGTCGTAGGCAATGACCCTGCAGCCAAACCCCCTAACTAATATCTCAGCCACCCTAGAACCTATGTTACCAATTCCAATTAATCCAACAGTCAAATACCTTAATTCATTGCATACAAACCTGCCTCTCTCACCCCACTTGCCAGTAGCTACTTTCTTATGAGCTCTAACGACATCCCTCAGAGCAGCTAACATAAGAGTTACTGCATGCTCAGCCACGGCATTACGTTCGACATAGCCGGGAACTCTCGTAACAACTACGCCGTACTTAGTTGCAGCTTCAACGTCTACGTTATCAACACCTATCCCATGCCTAGCGATCATTCCAACCCGTAGATTATTCTTAAAGAACTCAGCATTGTAGTTTGGGGTGACGCTAGCTATTACTATGTCATAATCCTTGAGTGCTGAGGCAAGTTGAACACCGCTCAAATCCTTAGGAACTTCTAATCTCTCAATGCTTGCAAAACTCTTCAACTCATCGATAACATTCGAGTAAATACCAAACGTCTTACTATTAACTATAGCTATCCTTAAACCTGACGACATAGAGGTTACCAAAACAACTTTGCAGAGGTATTAAATTACCTTTCATGAAACTTAACTTTAAGTATAATTAGATGGTTTAATCCAATTAATTATATTAGGATTCATGCTTGGATAAATGGAGGTTAATAAATTTAGGCTGTAGCACTACATGTTGGGAAGGGGTTAGTATTTAATACCGTGGTTTTCTGCTATCCCTTACATCCGTGCATATGCGTTAGCATCCATTAACTAGCGGAACTGAAGGTAATAATGAGCCAGGTATTAGAGCAAGTTATGAGTTGAGGTTATCTGAACTAGCAGAGACCGATGACGCAGGCTTCGATGGAAGAAGACCAAAGATCGATGAAGCTAAGAATAGAATGGACAATCTCAACTAATATCATCTGCGATGAGGTTCGAAGCTTTCGACTCTGGAGGAGAGAGTTTCAAATCTCGATCTTCTCCTACATTTAAGGTTAGACCTTCCTCAATTAAGAAGTTGAGACATACTATCCTTACCTCCTATAGTGCTGAGCTTAGTGTTATGAGTTCTACACCTAAAACTAGGGACTTACTCCTTAAGTGATCTGAGCCTATATTACATCCAAGGTCATTAAAATAAATCTAAAAAGGAGGTCGAAGAAGTAATGAGTAATGTTTATTAGTTTTTATTCTGCATCATTTCCGTGGGTATGATGAATAATGCCTTAAGTAGAGAGGAAAAGCTTAGATTTTTAAAAGCTCTTGAGGAGGATTTAGAGTTCAGATATGCGACTGCTGGAGCCTTAGGAATCCTAGAACTGCTAAGGCGATTAGACTCTATCGAATCACGTGTTGAGGAGTATTCAAAGATATTGAGTGAGCATAGTAGGCGGCTTGAAGAGCTTAGTAAGCGTATTGAAGAGCTTATGAAGCGTGTTGAGGAGTATTCAAAGATATTGAGTGAGCATAGTAGGCGGCTTGAAGAGCTTAGTAAAACATTATCTGAGGTTGTCCTCACGCTTAGAGAGCATGAGGTCAAGATCGATGAGTTGGATAGGAAGGTCTCTAACTTAGAGATTACAATAGGGGCTTTAACAGAGTCTACTTATGCTAGATACTTTTATGAGGACCTAGAGAGGAGTCTGTCCTTAAGAGGTGAAAGGGTAGTTAGAAGGGTTAGGAACGCCAGGATAGATGAGACAGATGTGGATCTTCTGGTAGAGACAGATAGAATCATTTACGTTGTAGAGATAAAAATCAAACCTAAGCATGAGGATATCGGGGTTTTAATAGCTAAGTTAGATTTAATTAAGAAATCCCAGCCTGAGAGGGAGGTTGTTGGGGTGTTAGCAGGTACGTTAGTGGGTAAGGAAATAGAAGCATATGCTAGAGAGAAAGGAGTGCTTGTGTACAGATATTGAGGTTTTGAACCGAATCTCATTTTAATTTAAGTTAACTAACCCTACGTAGCTTTATAGCCTGTTCATACTCTTTTAGACCGTAGGCAAGTATGACTAGCTCACCAAGTCTGAGTTCTTCCTTCTTCTTAAGTAGTTCGTAAGTAGCTTCTAGACCTTCATCGTAGTCTGAGGCGCTAACTTGATATACTCTTAGACCCCACATAATGCTTAAAGATCTTGCTATGTCAATATCAGGTGTTCCAACGTAGAAATCTACTGAAGGTCTTAGTAGTGAAATCATACGTGGTGTGTTGCCGTACATGCTAAAAACAACTAACTTTGCATTTATATCTTCGGCTAATTCCGTAATCCCTTTAGCGAACTTAGCACTTAATGTGCTAACATCTCTAAACTTATTAATCGTTAATTTCCTCTCGGTTGTCTCAACGATCTTTCTTAACCACCTGATGGCATCGACTGGATACTTACCGATGGCTGTCTCACCTGTGAGCATTAAGGCGTCAACGCCGTCACTAACAGCCGCACTTACATCGACGACCTCAGCCCTAGTAGGTACTGGGTTCTCAATCATTGATTCAAGTAGTTGGGTTGCTACAATGACCGGCTTACCTAACTGTAAGGACTTGCTAATTATCTTCTTCTGAAGGTAGGGTATTTCATCAAGCCCGAAGTTCATGCCTAGATCACCCCTAGCTACTAAGACAGCATCAGCAGCTTCTACTATTTCATCTAAGTTCTCAACAGCTGATTTCGTCTCGATTTTAGCTATGATTTTAACCTTTTCATATCCTAATTTCCTGATAATATCTTTAACAATCTTTACATCCATACCCCTTCTAACATAGCTTAAGCCTATGTAGTTAAAGCCATTGCTTAATGCGAAGTTAAGGTCTGATAAATCTTTCTCACGTAGTAATGGTAGGTTGAACTCCTTATTAGCTACTACGAGAGCCTTCCTAGAACTTATTATAGCATCTGTTAGAGCTGTTAACTCTATCCGATCACGTAATATGTCTGAGACTTTAAGCCTGACCCTTCCGTCATTCATCAATATTATGTCCCCAACTTCAAGTTTATTGTAAACTTCCCTGATTGGTAGGGGGACCTCTCTCTTCTCGCTTGAACCCACATCCTTCAACACTAAATTAACTACTTCACCCCTCTCCACATGGTAGGACGTATCCACATCGCCTAATCGTATGGAAGGGCCTCTCAAATCACCGATTAATGCTAAAGGCCTCCCAATAAAGGATTCAGCCTTAAATACGTTGTCGATCATTACCTTCCAGACGGATTCATCTCCATGAGCGAAGTTAATTCTAAATCCAACAACACCCTCTCTGCAAAGGTTTATTACAACATCTTGGCTCATCGTTGAAGGACCTAGAGATGCTATTAACTTAGTCCTACACATTCCTAAGCCCTACTAATCACTACAAACCTATTAATATAATTTATCTCGTTCCATAAAGTGATCTCAAAATTTAATACTGACACCACATAATTCTACGCAGTTATCCAACCTTAAATCTTCGTCAGTAAGGTATAGCATGTGGGTAAATCAACCTATAAATACATGATTTCATCGTAAGTTAACATTAAGGTTGGTTTCATAGCTTCTAAACGTCGTTAAGAGTGATGCAGGACCTAAGAGCTATGCTAAGATGAGGTAGCAGGTATAAGATTTTCCCTTCTACGGCATGTAGTATTATTCTCAACCGATCTTACGGATATTCACCTTAGTTGAGTTAAATGTTGGACCGCCTCCTATGGATTGAGTCTTCAGCGGTATTATGGAGTTCAGCGGTCTGTTATTTAAGTCCTTAATCTGTCTCTGAACCCATAGAGTCTTCCTAGGCAATGACTTATCGATCTTTGCGAGGAAGTGGAGGCATCCCTCCTCACTACACACCTCGACTGGCTGACCTTCCGTGATGGATAGCTCATCAGCATCTTCCGGATTTATATGGATTACTGGTTTAGGCTGTCCGTAAACCTCCCAGAACTGCGTGTGGGTGTATAGTGGTGATGCAGTATTTATGAGTGTGAATTCGTACGTATTTGAGGTGGTGGTAGGCTTTGGAAGAGGGTTTAACCCCTTCTTACACGCAGTCGTTGAGTAGAACTCTATCCTACCTGTAGGTGTTTGGTACTCATACCTAGGCCTGTACCTAAGCCTTAACGTCTTACCGCTTAATAATTCTTCAAATGAGCCCTCGATAGCATGTTCTAAGGCCTTCCTTAAAGCACTCCACACATCCTCACTCATCATCGGATCTTCTAGGCCGAGCCTCATTGCGAGCTGTTTCACAATCCATAACTCATCCATACTCTCACCTAGTGGTTCGACAGCCTTCCTAGATAGCCTAACGTAGTTATGAGTGTATGGTATTACGATAGAGTCCTTCTCTAAATACGTAGGTGCCGGTAGGACTACGTCTGAGTACATGCATGACTCATTCCAATGAGTTGTATGTATGACTACGAAGACGTCATTCTTAAGTAATCCCTTCCTTAAGTATTCCTGCCCAGGTAGTGTGAGTAGTGGATTCATGTTATATATGTATATGAATTTAAACTCACCGTTTAAGATATGCCTTCCTAACTCAACCTGACTTACAGTCCTAACACCAGTTGATACGCCAGCCTCACCAGTTAAGTAACTTACATCTACGTAGAATCCCCTACTATTACTATAGTAGAACCCCCTATGTTGACCTATTAATGCCGGCAGTAGGGATGCTATTCGGGCTATTTCCGCCCCATTAACAGATTTCTGCACCCCTAAACCTATCATGATGACGTTTGGTTTAACCGTTCCGTAGGTCCTGGCAAACCTCACTATTAACTCCTTGCTAACACCTGTCACCTGTGAGACCTCCCTTAAATCATACCTCATAACCTCCTCAGAGAATATGTCGTAACCGTACGTGTACTTCTCTATGAATTCCTTATCAATTAAGCCCTCCTCGATTAAGACTCTAGCAATACCATAGCCTAACCACACATCAGTACCGGGTATGGGCTGTATCCACATGTCTGACTGCCTAGCAGTCTCGCTCATCCGTGGGTCTACTACGACTACGGTACATCCATTCTGCCTAGCTCTTAGTACCTGCCTCCACAGATGAGGGGCGCTGACCGCTGCGTTAAAGCCCCATAGGACTACTAACCTCATATCAACTATGTCTTCAGGCAGTACACCATAACTTAAGCCGTAATGGAGTCCTATACCCTCATGCCCCGACTTACTGCAGATACTGTAGTCCGTCCTCACCGCCTTAATAGCGTTCCAAAACCTCAGAGGTAGGTACCAAGTCATTAAGTCCATATTACCAGCATACTCTATGTGAAGCACTTTCTCAGGTCCGTAGACTTCTAATACGTGTTTAAGTCTTTCCGCAACTATGTCTAAAGCGTCGTCCCAACCAACCCTTCTGAAATTACTACTAGGTTTGCCCCCAACATTTACGTATGGGTATAAGACCCTATTTCTGTACAGTCTAACACCATCCGCAACACCTCTAGGGCATAGGAAACCATCCGTCATAGGATTATCAGGGTCTGGATGGACAGCCCTAACAACACCGTCGTCTACGACCACCTGCGTAAAACATGTGTCGTAGCAGTCCCTCGTGCAGACAGACTTAACTACATGCATGGAATTAACAACTAATTAATTATACTGTGTATTCAAATTTAAATGAATTTAATAGTCTTAAGCCTGTGTCCCACTACATCAGTATTAGACATATAGGCTTGTTTGATCAACAAACTTTTAGGTAAGTATTATTAACTATTTAAGTGTAAAGTTTAAAAACCCTTTAAATAGAATATAATTATGGTGTGTTAATATGGTTAAACCTATGACTAAGGATGCGTTGTTATCAGCCTTTGGCGGTGAGTCAATGGCTCATGTTAGGTATCTCATATTTGCTGATATTGCTGAGAGGGAGGGGTTTCCAAACATAGCTAGATTATTTAGAGGTATAGCGTATTCTGAGTTAGTCCACGCTAGAAATCACTATAACAACCTTAGAGAGTATAATGAAGAAGTTAAGGTTTGTGCAGGTCTCCCAATAGGTCCTGGAGATACTTCTAAGAACTTAGAATTAGGTATTAGGGGTGAGGAATTCGAGATTAATGAGATGTACCCAGCATACCTTGAGATAGCTAAGGTTCAAGGTGAGAAGGATGCTATGAGAAGTTTCCACTACGCATTAGAGGCTGAGAAGATACATGCTCAACTTTACAGGGAAGCTAAGGAATACGTAGCTAGGAAGGAGGACTACCCGCTGAAGGGTAAGGTCTGGATATGCCCTATATGCGGTCACACATACGTTGGTGATGAACCGCCTGAGAAGTGCCCCATATGCGGCGTGCCTAAGAAGATGTACGTAGGGTTTTAGGTGGGTATTATGATGTCTAAACATCCGTTAGACCTACAGCCAGGTAGGAAGTTAGTTAGAGAGGAGGTAGCAGAGGCTCTGAGACTATCAATCATAGCTGAGTTAGATGCTATTAACCTCTACTTACAACTCGCTAGGGCTATAGATGATGAGAAGGTGAGGAAGGTCTTCGAAGACATAGCTAGGGAGGAGAAGACACATGTCGGTGAATTCCTAGCATTGCTTAAGGTATTAGATAGAGAACAAGTCGAAGAATTAAGTAGAGGTGTTAAGGAAGTGGAGGAGTTAACTGGTACTGCAATTAGCGACCCTCCCAAGAAGGGTGATTTAGAAGGTACGAGTACTTCGGAGGATGTCTTCAAGCACGTTGCATCTATGTTTAAGGAGGTCTTTGAGAAGCAGAGGACTCTTAGGAAGTACTTACCTATAGTAAAGCTTGGCAGAGGGGCAGATGCTGCAATAGTTGAGAAATTAGTTAACGGTAGGTTGGAAAGAATTGTGGAAAAACTTCATGAGGTGTCAGTAAAGTTTAAAATTAGTCAGAGGTCTATTGATGCCGCCGTTAGAGGTGGTCAACCTATTGAGATGGTAGATGCCTACACCGCTGCTAGAAATCTCGCATTACTAGAGGATAAGTACATCATCGAGAAATTACTAACAGCTGAGGACATAATCACACTACCACTTGGGAAGTGGGATGAGCCTGAAGTCCCACTACGTGATGTAGCTAATGCTGTCATGAAGCTGTATGAGAACGGCGCGAGCAAACCATTCATACTGCTCGTAAGCCCCCTCAGATATTCTAACATGTTAGTCGTGTATGAGAAGACAGGTGTCGCAGAACTTGAAAGGGTTAGAAGGTTAGTTGATGAGGTTGTTGTAACACCTGCACTACCGGATAATCAAGTAGTAATAATTTCATCACAGCCCAGCGTACTAGATATCGTGTTAGGAGGGGATTGTGAGGTAGACTACATAGGGCCTGAGGACGGATTCCACGTATTTAGGGCGTGGGAAACTATAGGTATGAGGTTAAAGTTTAGTAAGGGCATATGCGTCTTAAGAGGAGTCTAACATAATACTGTTTAAATTACTATTAAGGTAAATTATTTTTAAGACCTCGTAAAAGATTACTAATCATGCGATCGTTGAAGGAGTTTTTAAGGTTGTTGAACTAACATACTCAACGTATTTACGACCTCATCTACGTTACTTACTATGAATGTATTTTCATCAGTTATTAAGGTCCATACGCCTGGTTCATGACCTTCAGATCTGGACCACTCTAATAGGAAGTCCTTTAGCGATGCCTGCCTCTCTAAGTCTGGACTGTTTTCAAACCTCTTAGCCCTGCAGTCGTACCACTCATATTTTGCGAGGTTGTTAGAAAGTAGTAATTCCTTAACAAGCGGGTTTAGATGTGATGGATGTATTCGTAGAGTCCATAAAGCTCCCTTAGCATCACGTATGGTAGTTGTTAAATATAATTCGTAGCCGTTTACGAAGGTCCAGCCGGGGTCTATGAGGAACCAATTACCGTTAACGTAGGTTAGAACACCTACATGACCGACATCACCGGCATACCAGCTAAGCAGGTATACGTCTTTAAGCCCTGCCCACTTCAATAACGCATACCCAAGTACTGCTAGGTCCTCACAGTCACCACCTCTCTCCATGATAGTCTCATTCGGTAGTTTCCAATAATCACGCATTACATCCAAGTCGTACTGATAGTACGTGTTATTCGATATCCATAAAATCACCTTAGTGATCACCTCCTCAACACTCATACCTGAAAAATCTGGAAGTACCCTACTAACTTGCTCTAAAGACTTAACACTACGGTTGAGGAACTCCTTATTAAGTGTGTGATTTTCGTAGGGAAGTTGGGTGGGGATTACAGCCTTACGTAACATCTTATTGAGTCTCTCCAACTCACTAGCATACTCCTGCAATTGGAATTCTAACTCATTAATGTAGCTCATATTACTCTTAAGTGAGTTTATAAGTAAATCATAATCTATTAACAATTTGTCATACTTACTGAGCGTTATATTTAACTCGGTTTTAAGCGTCTCAACTTCCTGAGAGTATTTAGATATATTACCTCTTAACCACTCGTTAAGTCGTTTATTCTCGATTAAGGCATTTTCCAAATCCGCACTCACAGCCATATACCTTTCTGAGAGGTTGGCTAGCTGATATCTAACGCTAGCATACTTTTCGAGGAGCTCATTATAACGGAGGTTCATCAACTTATTTTCCTCTAAAACTACGTTTAGACGTACGTAGAGTAGGACTGATACTATTGAAGTAATTAGAAGTAGAACTAATAATATAATTACTAGCCTACTCATGCCTACCTCACTCCCTTACCTACTGATAGCCCTTAATAAACATTCCCCTAGAACTTCGTGGGATTGTGAAAGACTTCTATTAAGCTTCGGGTTGTGGGTTTAATTACGGTTGGCGAAGGTACTTCATATGTGATTTTAGTAAGTCATCCTTCAACGAATAAGTTTTAATTTCCTATTCTGTAGTATTGTGAGGGTTGGCTCTGGACGTTGGCTACGTTATGAGCCACCAACAGAGGTTGTTTAATGCTGTAGTGGTGAGACCTCCGACTGAGGATATTGTTAGATGTGTGTCTACACATCCCTTGAGGTGTTCTATTAATTTCAGAGAGGCTTTAAGACAGCATAGAGAGTATGTTAGCGTGCTACGTGAGGAGGGTGTTGAGGTCTACGAGGTTCCAGGACTTCAGGGATTCCCCGATGCTGTGTTTATTCAGGATACTGCTATCGTACGGCGTCCTAGAGGGGAGGCACTTATCCTACGGTTTAGTGTGCCTAGTAGGAGGGGGGAGGAGGTAAGTGTTGCGGAGTTCTTAAGAAGTTTAGGCTATACTACCACTTTCGTAGGACCGCCAGCCACTATTGAGGGGGGTGATGTCTTAATTACCGATGTTGGAATAGTGTATGTTGGAATAACCTCTAGGACTAATTTAGAGGGGCTTCAGTATTTAAGGTACTTCCTTACTGGTTTGAAGGTCGTCCCAGTCCCCTGCAGTAAGGTCTTCCACCTCCTCTCAGCTGTTACTTATTTAGGTGGGAGGACTGTGGCCTTAGTCCCAGAGCTAGTCGACCACTCAGTCTTCGACGGGTTTAAACTAATTACCGTACCTACTGATGAGGCATACGCTGCTAACATGCTATACCTAGGTGGTGGTAAGGTCTTAATACCTGAAGGTTTTAGGAAAACGTATGAGAAACTAAGACGTGAGGGTTTTAAACCAATCGAAGTCGACGTCTCTGAATTTAGGAAGTGTGATGGAGGTATTACCTGTCTGAGCCTACCGCTGTATGAATTCTGAACCATCCATACATACTATTTTACGTATTCCTCACCATCGCATTTGAAAAAGTTTTTAAGTATTGGATGTATTCCTTAAGATGAATACTACTGGGGTGGTAGCTTAATGAATAAAAAGATTGTTAGGTATCTAATAGTTCTAGTAGTAATAGCTATTGCATTTATAGCCTTCGCACCACCTAATGCTGAGTACATGCCTGAGGGGAAGAGATATCCCTACATAACGTTCCCACTACTCCCCCCAATACTGGCTATCGCCCTGGCTATGGCTACTGGTGAGATAGTCCCAGCACTCTTTGCCGGCATCTGGGTTGGGGCACTAATGATAAATGGTTATAACCCACTTCAAGCGACAATCCAACTAATCGACTGGTACGTAGTCAATGCTACTGATTCGTGGAACGCCGCCATACTCCTCTACGACTTCGTGTTAGGGGCGTTTATGGGACTACTATACGCTTCAGGGGCTGTACACTCCTTTGCAAAAGCTATTGCTAAAGGTATTAGGAGTGCTAGAAGTGCTACTACGGCAGCAGCCCTGCTAGGCCTTGCAGTATTCTTCGACGACTACGGGAATACAGTCATAGTGGGGAATTCTATGAGGCCAGTTACTGATAGGCTAAGGGTTAGTAGGGAACTCCTCAGCTACATAGTTGACTCAACAGCAGCTCCAGTAGCCGGCATAGCCTTAGTTTCATCATGGATAGGTTATGAGGTAAGTATGATTGAAGGTGCTTTAAACTCTCTTTCTGAGCAGGTAGCTGAGGGTACTTTAAGCACGGCACCTGAATATAGTGCTTATCTAATGTGGTTAAATGCTGTTCCATACCACTTCTACTCAATACTTGCTATTATCTTAGTCTTCATAGTTGTCCTAACCAGGAGGCATTACGGTCCGATGCTTAAAGCTGAGATTAGAGCGATTAGTGAGGGGAAGGTAGTTAGAGATGGTGCTACACCACTCCTACCAACTGAGGAGGTATTCGGTGTTGAGGTAAGGGCTAGGAAGCCTGCCTCTGGGTGGTTATTCGGGATCGCGATGCTTGTCTTAGTGTTCGTAACCCTACTCGGTATGTGGGCGACCGGGTCTGAAGACCTAACGACCTTCTGGGAAACACCGTTTAGTGAGGCTTTAATGAATGCTGATACTGCTAAGGCATTGCTATGGGCTGGTATGGCAACCTACTTCACCACATTTGCATGGATACTTCTAAGTAGGTCGATGAGTTTTAAGGATGTTATGAGGAATACGTTCCGAGGTATGTACTTAATGATCCTGCCTAATGCAATATTACTTCACGCATGGTGTATTAAATCAGCGACTGATGCTATTGGTACAGCGGACTACGTCATCCATGGAGCGGTGAGTGTGGGGCTTTCAGCACTTCTAGTACCACTCATAATCTACTTAGCCTCCATGTTCGTATCATTTACAACTGGTACGAGTTGGGGGACGTTTGGAGTTATGATGCCTATAGCAGTTCCGATGGCTTGGCAGTTAGCAGTACTTCAATACCCGGATAATCTAGGTCTTGCGTACTTAGTTACCTTCGCATCGATAGGTGCTGTCTTCGGAGGGGGTATTTTCGGGGACCACTGCTCACCTATAAGTGATACTACCATAATGTCATCTATGTTCTCAGCAGCGGACCACATAGACCATGTGTCAACGCAGCTCCCATACGCCTTAGTAGCTGGTATTATCTCAGCACTTCTCTACGCATTGTTAGTAGTAGGAATTACTAGTCCGTTAATACTCCTCCCAGCAGGTATAGCACTACTTGTAGTTACTCATTTACTCCTCAATAAGGCGTACTCTAAGATGGTAAAACTACCTACCGTAATACCTAACTATAAGGCCTAAGCTAGGAAGTAGGGTAATGCATCAGGTATTTCCGTTGAAATAAATCTTACTTATCATTTTTTAATTAATTCTTCAGCGCCGTAAGGGGCTGTAGGTAAGTACTCAACAGCAGGTCTTCTAGCAGCTTCCTGCGGGTAGAGTGCCATTAAGTTATAAATAAGTGGTGGTACCTCCGTCTTAACGTTTAGCCCTAATTCCTTAAGTTCCTCAGCTGTTATCGGCCAGTCATGCGTGTACTTACCCATAACCAACCTCTCAATAACTAATTCTACCTTATCCTCAGGTAACTTACCCTTCAGTAACTTCCTGACAAGGTCTTTAGTCTGATTTAAAGCTTTCTCAGCTATGTCTGCTAGGATTAACGTATCGTCGTCAACCTTATCAACACCTTTCTCACGAACGACTTTAACTATAGAGGGTGCTGGTAACGAACCCATCTGAGTACCTAACTGCGGGTCAACAGGTCCTAAAACCGCGTCTGGATCCATGATTATCTCATCAGCAGCTAAAGCTATTAAAGTTCCACCACTCATCGCATAGTGAGGTACTATGACTATCTTCCTACCTGGATGCCTCTTCAACGCAAGAGCTATCTGAGAAGCTGCAAGCATTAAACCGCCAGGTGTATGCATTATTAGAACAATGCCCTTATTAGGCGGCGTAGTCCTAATAGCTCTTAACACATCCTCCGAATCCTCAATATCTATGAACTTATATATAGGTATACCAAATAAGCTAATCCTCTCCTGCCTATGTATTAAAGTAATCACCTTCGAATTAAACATAGCTTCTAAAGCCCTAATAATATTAGCCCTAGCCCTCCTCAAAGCCGAATACCTCAACTGAGGAGATACAACAGTTATGAAAACCCAAAGAATAAAGAACAACCACAAGAAATCTGCAAAGCCATTCAAGCTAAACCACCACTAACATATCAACCAAAACATTATAAACATTAACCACATCCCCCAAATCATTATCTTGTGCTAATCTCCTCAGCACGTGTGAAGGAAGTTAGTGACAAAAAGTGACTAGTCGAACCATAGGGTTAGCATCTTCAAATCCCACACCCATATTGTTAAGTGTGCCTTAGATCTTACCGGTTGACTCTTCGGCTAACCCCCTCCCAGCCCTAAAGGACGAGGCTTTCGGGTTGTAATGTCTATGGTTCTTGAGGGTGAGACCTCCTTAAAATAATTTAGGAAGGGTTATTAAAGCCCTTAAGGATGTTGAGAAGGAGGTAAATACGGTATTTTCTGTAGGGGTCATATGTAAGTTTAATGATGATATGATCTTACCCTGCTATGACCTCCTCGAGAAGTTGGGTGTTAATCCGATGCCTATTGCTAAGATAAACTTAGGTCTTAGGAGGCCCATAGTGAGTGATTAGGTAGTGACTAATGACGCACATTTCATAGATTTGGAAGAAGGGAGAACGACATACCTTGGCTTATAACACCTAGGTTGGAGTTAAATTTGCGGTATTAATTTAATTGGTTAAGGTCTTCGATAATATTCATTAAATCTATTTTTACGTATCGGTGTTATTGCTGTAGGTCCCTTCATAGATATGGTCTATGAGATAGAGGTAGGAGGTAGATCCTAAAGAAGACTGATTATAAGACAGCTTGTAGGGATGCATGTACTATTCCTGTAGTGTTAGGTGTAAGAGGAGTTTTGAAGGTAATCCAGAGTATTACATTGAGCGCGGACCGGAAGGTATGAAGTGAAGGTAGTGTTAATCCCTTCCATCTTGTAGGGGGTTTTAGAGCGGTTGGAGGGT
>Ga0105163_1000355_pt1 | contig 27834 bp, 24 predicted proteins | sample JNZ110809AmetaG_FD_81531 | JGI IMG/M metagenome (GOLD analysis project Ga0105163, IMG submission 81531) | Hot spring microbial communities from Jinze hot spring, China to study Microbial Dark Matter (Phase II) - JNZ 110809A | ecosystem: Environmental > Aquatic > Thermal springs > Hot (42-90C) >... | reverse complement strand
CGGGAGGTTCGTGGACGACTTCAGGATGCCCGGACAGCTTTACGCAGTTCTGGTCAGGAGCGATCTGGCCCACGCCCGGATCAAGTCGATCTCCGTTGAGGGGGCTCTGAGGGTCCCGGGGGTCGTCGGCGTCTTCACCGGCGAGGAGATCGCGAGGGTCCAGCAGCCGTTCCCGCAACTGGTTCCTCCACCAGCATCGGACGTGGTCGACTACTCGATGGCGTACAGGAAGGTGAGGTACCAGGGCGAGCCGGTGGCGGCGGTCGTGGCCGAGTCTCTGTCGGCCGCGCAGGACGCAGCGGAGCTGGTCGAGGTCGAGTACGAGCCCCTCAAACCGGTCACTGACCCGTGGAAAGCGCTCGAGGAGAAGGAGGTGCTGGTCCACGAGAACATCGGCACCAACGTAGCTGCCCGCGTCGATTACGAGTACGGGGATTACGAGGCCGCCAAGGCGAGGGCCGACCTGATCGTCAGGAGGGACCTGGTCTTCCACCGCTTCAGCTCCACTCCCCTCGAGCCGAACGCGGTGCTGGCGTCCTACGACGCATCGACCGATTCGTACCTGATCTACTGCAACAACCAGATGCCGGTCTTCCTCTCGCCCGCTATCCTCAGGGCCCTCAACACCACGGCCGACAGGGTGAGGATCGTAACGTCCGACATAGGTGGTGGGTTCGGCGTCAAGATCATCAACTACACATACCTCGTTCTCGTGGCGCTCCTCTCCAAGCTCACCGGAAGGCCCGTGAAGTGGGTCGAGACGCGGAGGGAGCACATGCTCGCCAGCTCCCACGGAGCCGACAGGCACTTCAAGGTCGAGGCAGCCTTCAGCAAGAGCGGTGAGCTGCTCGGGATCAAGGCGGTCACGGTCGACGACATCGGGGCCTACGCGAGGCACGAACCCGCGGGGCTGACGGTCTGGGCCCAGGTCGCCCCCGGCGCCACGAGGCTCAGGAACCTCTCGATGACGATGTACGCGGTCTTCACCAACAAGTGCCCCGCCGGTCCCAACAGGGGCTTCTCGAGGGCACCGCACCAGTTCATGATCGAGCGGATCCTGAACGCCGGCGCGAGGGAGCTCGGGCTCGACCAGGTCGAGATCCGGAAGCGGAACTACGTCACGAAGGATGAGCAGCCCTACGTGACGCTGAACGGGTGCGTCTACGACGGCGGCGACTACGTCGGGGCCCTGCTCGCTGCCGCAGAGGCGCTCGGTTACGAGAGGTGGAGGGCCGAGAAGGAGCGGGCGAGGAAGGAGGGGAGGCTGATAGGGATAGGGTTCGCATGCACGCTCGACTCCGGATCGCCCAACATGGGCCAGGTCAAGATGATGAACCCGCGGGTACCGAACGTCGGAGGGAGCGAGGCCGCAACGGTGACCGTGACCTTCGACGGTAAGGTCCTCGTCAAGCTCAGCAGCGTCCCGCAGGGCCAGTCGCATGAGACCGTTGCAGCGCAGATAGTGGCGGACGTGCTCGGGGTCCCGATCGAGGACGTCACGGTCGCCCGGGGCTTCGACTCCCACTCACATCCCCACACCATCCACTCTGGCACCTACGGCAGCCGCTTCGCGGGCTTCGGCGTCGGCGCCGTGCTCGGCGCGGCCCTGAAGGTGAGGGAGAGGATCGTCAAGCTGGCAGCGAGGCTTCTGGAGTGCTCTCCGGAGGACGTGGTGCTCGAGGACGGGAAGGCGTACGTCGCAGGATCGCCGGAGAGGTACGTCAGCCTCAGGAGGATCGCGCGGACCGCCTACTCCAACGTCTAGGACGTCGGGGATCTCGGGTTGGGGCTTTCGGAGACGTTCGTCTACGCGCCGGAGATGCGCTCGCCCGACGAGAGGAAGAGGGCTAACCTCGCGCTCACCTACAGCTATCAGGTCCACGGAGCTGTGGTCGAGGTCGACAGGGAGACCGGTGTGGTGAAGGTGCTCGACTACGTCATCGTCGACGACGCCGGAAGGGTGATCAACCCGCTGGTGCTGGAGGGTCAGCTCCACGGAGCGGCGCTTCACGGTCTGGCCGCGGTGCTCTACGAGTCGATCGAGTACGACGAGTCCGGTCAGCTCCTCACCTCCTCCTTCCTCGAGTACCTCTGCCCGACGGCCCTCGAGGCTCCGGAGTTCAGGACCTACTCGATGGAGACGCTCTCCACCTCCTCGCCGCTCGGCTCGAGGGGGGTTGGAGAGGGCTGCGGGACGCCGATACCCGCTCTGGTCAACGCGATCGAGGACGCGATCGCCGACGGAGACGTCTGGTTGGTCTCCTCGCACGTCAGGCCCGAGGAGCTGCTCAGGTTGATCAGGGGAAGGGAGGGTGGCGGGGCGTGACGTCCTTCAGGGGCTCCGTCTCGATCACGGCGGTCTCCCAGACGCCCTTCAGCAGGGGAAGGGCCGACAGGGGGGAGCCGAGGCTGACGCCGAAGGAGTACTGCGCCTGGGCTCTGGAGGAGCTGCTCAGATCCGCCAACGTCGGCCTGAAGGACCTCAGGGGTCAGGGAGTCGGGGTGATGGGGAGCGAGTACCCCCACTCGGAGATCTGGTCGCCGGAGCTGGTGCAGGACCTGGGCCTCGAGCCGAAGGTGCTCCTGAGGGCCGATCAGGGAGGGACGAACGCGGCCGCCCTGATCGTGCAGGGAGCTCTCCTGATACACTCGGGCTACATCGACCACTTCCTGATCGTGGGTGCCGACTCGCCGCTCCTAGGAGGGCCCGGGCCGACCTGGGAGTACGACACGGACCACATGAGGCCCTTCGGTTACATGGGGCCCGTGAGCGTTGCCGCTCAGCTCATGAAAAGGTACATGCACGAGTCCGGCGCGAAGCCGGAGCACTTCGGCAAGGTGGCCGTCACCGAGCGCCTCAACGCCTCTCTGAACCCGAAGGCCTACTTCAGGTCGCCGATGAGCATGGAGGACTACCTCAACTCGAGGGTGCTCTCGGATCCGCTCAGGATGTTCGACGTTACGCCCTTCGTCAACGGAGGCTTCGCAATACTTCTCTCGTCGACCCGCATTGCACGTCAGGTGACCGACAAGCCGGTGCAGATTCTGGGATTCGGAGAATACCATAACTACAGGGAGGGGAGGCCATTCGCGCCTGACATAACGACGACCGGGGTGAAGGTGGCTGCGGCCGAGGCCTACAGGATGTCGGGGACTTCGCCGGGGGAGATCGACAACTTCCACCCCTACGACGACTTCACGGTCGCGGTGCTGATGCAGATCGAGGACGCTGGCTTCGCCGAGAAGGGAAAGGCGCCCAAGTTCCTCGACGATAACGACATCTCCTACAAGGGGAATTTGCCGATCAACACGAGCGGCGGCCTCCTCTCCGCCGGACAGGCGGGGATGGCCTGCGGTTGCCTGCACGTGGTCGAGGCGGTCATGCAGCTCAGGGGCGAGTGCGGCGAGCGTCAGGTGAAGGGAGCGAGAAGGGCCCTCGTCACGGCCATAGGCGGCATAGGGTACCACGGCCACTTCGTGAACGCGGCAGCCCTAATCCTCGGGACGGAGTGAGATCGATGGGCGGAGAGGCGCTTCCGGGAGCGACAGCGAATTACGTCGGTTATCAAATGTCAGAGGCCGAGGGCGGTTGAGGACAGTAACCTTCGCCCAGGCGCTGAACGAGGCCCTCAGGGAGGAGATGAGGCGCGACGAGCGGGTTATCGTGCTCGGACAGGACGTGGGGAGGAAGGGCGGCGTCTACCTCGTCACCCAGGGCCTCCTCGAGGAGTTCGGGCCAGAGCGCGTCGTCGACACCCCCCTCTCGGAGTCGGCCATCGTGGGCGCTGCCATAGGGCTTGCGGTCTACGGCTTCAAGCCAGTTGCTGAGATCCAGTACTCCGATTTCATCTACGGCGCCTTCGAGCAGATCGTCAGCAACCTCGCAACGCTGCGGTACAGGTCAGGCGGAGACTTCTCGGCCCCGCTGGTCATCAGGGCCCCCGTCGGCGGATGGATCAGGGGAGGGATGTACCACTCCCAGAGCCCGGAGGCGTACTTCGCCCACACACCTGGGCTCTTCGTCGTCTGTCCCTCGACGCCCCACGACGCCAAGGGCCTCCTGAAGGCCGCCATCAGGTCCGATGACCCGGTGATCTTCTTCGAGCCCAAGAGGCTCTACTGGACGCTCAAGGGCGAGGTCCCCGAGGGCGACTACGTCGTCGAGATCGGAAGGGCCCGGGTCGTGAGGGAGGGTGAGGACGTCACGGTGGTCACCTTCGGGTCCACCGTCCACGAGGCCCTCGAGGCGGCCCGGAAAGCCGAGGAGAGGGGGGTATCCGTCGAGGTGATCGACCTGAGGACGCTGAAGCCCCTCGACCTCGATACCGTCGTCGGCAGCGTGAGGAAGACCGGGAGGCTGGTCGTGGCCCACGAAGCGCCCTTCTTCGGCGGATACGGTGCGGAGGTGGTGGCTGAGGTCGTCGAGGAGGCCTTCCTCCACCTCGAGGCGCCGCCGAAGCGGGTCGCGGGCTTCGAGTCCCCGATACCGCTGGCCCACGAAACGCTTTATCTGCCCAGCTCGGACAGGATACTCGATGCAATCGTCGAGATCCACAGCTTCTGAGGTGGGGTCGCATGGAGTTCAGGCTTCCTGAGATCGGCGAGGGCGTTACGGAGGCCGAGGTCGTCAGGTGGCTGGTGAAGGAGGGCGATCACGTGAGGAGGTTCCAGCCTATAGTCGAGGTCACGACGGTCAAGGTGAACATCGAGGTGCCATCACCTGTGGAGGGAAGGATCGCCAAGATCCTCGCGAGGGAGGGCGAGGTCGTCAAGGTGGGCCAGGTGATCGCGGTGATCGAGGAGGTCGGAGCTCCTGCGGAGGTGAGGGTCACTGAGAGGGCTGAGGTCCCTGTCCAGGAGGTACGCCGCGAGGAGGTCGAGGTCAAGCCGGAGAGGCCGAAAAGGGAGGTGCTCGCCTCGCCAGCGGTCAGGAGGCTCGCGAGGGAGCTGGGCGTCCCGCTCGAGGAGGTCGAGGGCACGGGTCCCGGCGGCAGGATAACCGAGGAGGACGTGAGGAGGTACGCCGAGTCGAGGGCCGCTAAGAGGCTCGTGGAGGCACCGCAGGCCACGGCGGTCACAGAGGTCGAGTACGAGGAGGTGCCGATCAGGGGGGTGAGGAGGGCCATCGCCGACCACCTCTCCAAGGCCGTGAGGTCCGCGGCCTACGTCACGATCTTCGACGAGGCTGACGTCACCAGGCTCGTCGAGGTCAGGGAGACGCTCAAGGAGGAGGCGGAGAGGATGGGCTTCAGGCTCACCTACCTGCCCTTCGTGATCAGGGCGATCGTTAAGGCCGTTAAGGAATACCCGGTGATGAACACCACCATCGACGAGGAGCGGATGGTGATCAGGTACCACAGGCGGGTCAACGTCAGCGTCGCGGTCCACACGGAGGAGGGCCTGGTGGTTCCCGTGCTGCACGGCGCGGACGGTCTCTCGCTCTTCGAGGTCGCCCGCCGCCTCGAGGACCTGGTCGAGCGGGCCAGGAGCAGGAAGCTCTCGCTGGAGGAGGTCAGGGGTGGGACGATAGGCATCACCAACTACGGAGCCGTCGAGGGCCTCAGCGGAACCCCCATCCCGAACTACCCAGAGACGGCCATCCTCGGCACGGGCAGGATCGTCAGGGCCCCGAGGGTCGTTGGCGATCAGGTGGTACCGAGGTACGTGATGCCCCTCGCGCTGACCTTCGACCACAGGATCGTCGACGGCGAGCCCGCCTCGAGGTTCCTCCGGGTTGTGATCAGGTACCTCGAGAGGCCCGAGCTCCTTCTGCTCTGAGGCCGACCGGAAATCCACATATTCTCCGAATTGGACGACGTGAGCGGAATGGCGTTCCAGTACCCGTACCCGGGAGCGACGACGCTCGGCATCAAGGGCAAGGACGCGATCGTCCTGGCCTCCGAGAAGAGGCTGACGTACGGCTACTTCGTGATGTCCAAGAACGTGAGGAAGGTCTTCCAGATCACGCCGAAGGTCGGGGCCGCATGTGCCGGTTTCGTCTCGGACATGCAGAACCTGATCAGGGACGTCCGGTTCCTCGTGAACCTCTACACCATCGAGGAGAGGAGGCAGCCCAGCGTCAGGGTGATAGCGAAGGTCGTCTCGAACCTCCTCTTCGGCAACAGGTACTTCCCGTACCTCACGGAGACCATCGTCGGCGGCTTCGACGACACCGGACCCCACGTGATCGTGCTGGATGCGATGGGCTCGATGATCGAGGACGACTTCGCCGTGGTCGGGACAGGTGCGGAGATCGCTGCGGGCGTCCTCGAGGGCGAGTACAGGCAGGGGATGTCCTCGAGCGAGATCTACGAGCTCGCGACTAAGGCGCTCAGGGCCTCGATGGCCCGCGACAGCGGCAGCGGCAACGGCATCGACGTCCTCCTGATCGGCCCGAACGGCGTCATCAGAGACGAGACGATAGCGGTAAGCTGATTTCCTATGTGCCACCTCCTCCTGATACGCTTATAGCGTGGCATAACACTGTTATACCGAATGGCTCTGAACCTGCTCGCCCTGAAGGCGCTGATCTTCCTGGCGTCACAGAACGGCATCACCGGAATGGTCAGGATCTCGACTCCCCACCTGGCGAGGGTCCTCGGCACCTCGCAGCAGTCGGCCTCGAGGGTCCTGATCAGGCTCGAGAAGGAGCGGTTGATCGAGAGGAGGAACGTGGGCCGGACGGGTTACGCCCGGATCACCGAGCTGGGCTACCGCCAGCTGGTAGACCTATATTCTGACCTCAGGCTCGTGCTCGAGAGGCCCTTGGACTACGTGATCGAGGGAAAGGTCTTCTCCGGTCTCGGGGAGGGCGCGTACTACATGTCGCTACCCGGATACCGGCAGCAGTTCCGAGAGAAGCTCGGCTTCGACCCCTATCCCGGCACTCTGAACGTCCGGCTCCTCTCGGTGGACGCGATCGCCAACCGGAGGGTTCTCGAGCGCCTGGCGGACATCAGGATAGAGGGCTTCCGGAACGGCTCGAGGACCTACGGAGGCCTCAGGGCGATAACGGGCACGTTCAACGACTCGGAGCTCTGCGCGATCCTGTTCATCGAGCGGTCCCACTACGGAGAGGACGTGATCGAGGTGATCTCGCCCGTCTACCTGCGGGGGAAGTACGGGCTCCGCGACGGCGACAAGGTCAGGATTCGCGTCACGATACCCAAGGAGAGGGTCGATCGGGAACGCGTCGATCAGGAGGGGGCTGCGGCGATCAGCGCCAGCGGCTGAGGCGTCCGGTCACCGTCATCCCTCCTTCCGCAGCATGACAGCGCTCTCCCTCGACTCGCCTATCCTGTGGACGCGGCCGTAGGTGGCCACCCGCTTTCCGAGGGCCAGTATCCTCTCCACATGGAAGCCGAGCCTGCGGGCCATCCTCGCCAGGATCAGGTCGACCTCCACGACCGTGTTGGGGTAAACCCCTCCCGAGACCACAAGGGCTGCCTTTCCCCCCGCCCTCAGGACCCTCATGATCTCCCGGAGCGACTGCTCCATGTCGATGAAGTAGGCGATGGCCGAGTCCGGCAGCCCCTCCGCCTCGGGCGAGACCTTCCTGATCCTCGGCGAGAGCCCGATGTAGGACCTGAGGAGCTCCGGCTTGGCGCCGCCGGCGAAGAGCTCGAGCTCGATCTCGTAGACCCGCGTGTACTCGATCTTGTTCAGGTACGGCGGCGAGGTGATCACCGCGTCCACAGTTTCGTCACCTATCAGGCTCATCTCCCTAGCGTCTCCGAGGAATATCTGCGCTGGGCCCGACCTGAGCGAGATCCTCCTGACGTCCTCGATCATAGACCTGATGGTTGACCTCAGGACCTTCCGGAAAGGAGGTATGGGCCTTCTCTCGATCCTGATCACGGATCCGTCCTTGACCGCGTAGGAGCAGGACATGGCAGCCCTCATCAGCGCGAGCGTCAGGAAGAGCCGCGCGTCCTCGTCCTCCACCGAGATCACCTCCTCCCTCACTCCGAGCACCTCCTTCAGGACGTCGGGCCTGAACGCCTTCCTCACCAGAGGGTTTAGCGAGCCCAGTTCGTGGACCGGCCTTGCGCGCTCCACAACCCGCACCGCGTGCCTCTCGAGCGCCTCCGGGTCGTACCTCCTCGTCTTGGCGAGGCTTATCATCACCATGAGTGGTGAAGCGTCGATCCCGATCCCCTCGAGGCCGAGCTCCATGCACGTGAGAGGCGTCGTTCCCGACCCGACGAAGGGGTCCAGCACCACGTCCCCCTCCTCCAGCCCGAACCTCCTCGCCAGCAGCTCGACTAGGTCCCTCGAGAAGCCCTCCTTGAAGTGGAACCACCGGTGTACTGGGTAGCGCTCGTTGGGTACGAACGTCGCAAGCCTCCAGAGGTCGTACCGCAGCTCGAACTCGAACTCGGTGCCCTGGTTACCCTCCGTCGTCTGCTTCACTGCGGCCGCTCCACCCTCTTCATCAGCCGCTTGTAGAGGTAGAGCACCGCGTACTCCCAAGGCACCTGCTCCTCCTGCATGATCTTCTTCACGTGCTCCTCCAGCTTGGCTTCGTCGATGTTCCGCTGCGACTTGAGCTGCCGGTAGTACTCCTCGGCGAGCTCCGAGTGTGTGGTGATCTTGTAAATCGTCCTCGGCAGGCTCCTGAGCACCTCCACCTTCTTCCTCAGCTCGTCGATCCTAGACCTGGTCCTCGCTATCTCGGACCTTATCCTGTTGCACTCCTCCTCGACGATCCTGACGTCCGAGTCGTTGACCGCAACTCCTGACCCCCTCATCGCGTTCAGCTCCTCGAGGTCCACCAGCCTGTCAAAGAGCATCTGCTCCAGATCTGAGACGACCGATTCGAGGTCCGCTATCGCCTGCGTTAGCCTCTGCTCGACCGGCCCGGCTGCGGTGAGGAGCGCGCTCCGTTCAGCGTTCAGCTCGTCGAGCTTCCTCTTGACGACCGCCAGCCTGAAGACCTCCTCGCTCTTCATGTAGGCGCTCTGGACGCTCCTGTCCCTCTCCCTCAGCCTCTCTAGCCTCGAGACGAATTCGTTGTACCTCTGCACCGCCTCGTCGTAGACCTCCCTCGCCCTGCGCAGCGCCGCCTCCAGCTCCACGTCGGTCGTCTGCTCCGTCTGCGGCTGCTCCTGTGGTTGCGGCTCTAGCACAGTGCCCCTCAGCTGGGACGGGTCCAGTGGTGCAGACGGCTCCTGTTCCTCCTGGCCCTCGACGGGCCTCCGCCTGATTATCACCCGTTTGCGCTCGCCGCTCATCTGGTCCTCCACCACGTGAGCCGTGCTATGAGCTGGCTGATAACCGATGCTACCCTGACGGTGAAAAGCCTGGGAGTGCCCACGGATGACGAGGGTCCGCCACCGCTCAGGCCCTCTACGTAGGAGCCCCACATCTCCGCCGGCTCATCGTAGTCGCTCGGCCTGGACTCCTCAGCCAGCCTCGGGATCCTGACCGGGCCCTCGATCACCGCCTTCAGCTCGACGACCGAGCCGTCCTCCTCCACCCTGAAGAACCTCATCGAGGCCGGCGTCAGGGCCCTCGAGTTGAGGACCTCGACGGGGTCCACCACGAGCGCCACCGATCGGGGGTAAAGGCGCTGGTAGTTCAGCTGCGTGGCGTAGTCTATGGCCGACATGAACACGCCTATCCCGGGGTGCGAGTGGTACCAGCCGACGATGTAGAGCCCCGTGTTGGAGGAGTGGAGGAGCTCGGTGAGCCGTGCCATCACCATCTCGTCCAGCGCTACGTGCCCGAGCGAGCCCGTCTGGTGGCCAGTCACCGCGTCGGTCACCAGCAGCTCCTCGCCCCTCTCCCTTCCGATGAGGAACCCGGCCACCTCCCTCCTCGGGCTCGAGACGGCGTGCCTGATCACCTTGGCCAGCGCTGTCCCCGAGATCCGCACCGTCAAATGCCCTTTGCATCACCTGACCCAGCCCGTTATAATTCTATCCCGCAGGGCGCCGTTCGGCATAATCCCCCGGGAATTTCCGGCGATTCTCCCTGATCGGTCTGTAACCGAGTGAGGGTTGGACGTAACCGCTGAGGACGGAATGGCGTTGGGACGTCGGTGCTTTGCCCCGCTCGATTCTCTCGATTCTACGGTCATTTTCATCGCTCACCGCGCCCATCGCCGTGCGCATTGACGTCGTGATGCCGATCGCCGAGCACCGTTTTCCGCAGCACCATCTGGCGACGTTTCAGTCCGGTATCTGCGGTCCAACGCAATTCGCTAACAAAGGATATTAGATGGGTAGGGTGAACGCAAACAGATGAACGAAAAGCATGTCGGAGAAGGGTATTTCGTAAGTCATTACAACTTCGATGAAGAGGTTCTGCGGCAGCTGCGTGACATGCCGAAACGGGTGTACGTTCACGACGTGACGCTGAGGGACGGTGAGCAGCAGGCTGGTGTAGCGTTCAGGAAAGCCGAGAAGCTCGAGATCGCCAGGGCCCTGGATGAGGCCGGGGTTGACAGGATCGAGGCGGGTATGCCCGCGGTCTCCCAGGAGGACTTCGAGGCCGTGAAGGAGATCGCAAAACTCGGTCTCAGCTCCAAGGTCTTCGCGTTCTCGAGGTGTTTGAGGAGCGACATCGACCTGGCTCTCAAGTGCGACGTGGATGGAGTGGTGGTCGAGATACCGTCCAGCGATCACCTCTTGCGAAGGGCCTACAGATGGGATGAGGAGAGGGCCATCCAGCTGGCAGTCGACGCCACCAGGTACGCACACGAACACGGGCTCTATGTGGCTTTCTTCACGATAGACTCGACCAGGGCTCCTTTCCAGACCGCCTGGCGGCTCATCAACTCGGTGGCAACCGAAGGTCACATGGACTCGCTCGTCCTCGTCGATACCTTCGGGGCATGCTCCCCTCACGCGATAGCACGCTTCGTCAGCCTCTTCAGGTCCCGTGTGGGGAAACCGCTGGAGATCCACGTTCACAACGACTTCGGCCTCGCTGTAGCCAACACCGTCTTCGCCGTGGTTAACGGCGTGGAGACGGTTCACGTCTCCGTCAACGGGATAGGTGAGAGGTCCGGGAACGCGTCGCTCGAGCAGACGGTGATGGCCTTGAAGCTTCTTTACGGAGTCGAGGTCAACGTCAGGACGGAAAGGCTGAAGAAGCTCTCGAAGCTGGTGGAGGAGCTCTCAAGGGTGAAACTCGAGCCCCAACATCCGGTCGTAGGTGACAGGATATTCCACATCGAGTCCGGGATCGTTGCCGGGTGGTGGGTCAACGTCGAGCACGAGTATCCGAACGAGGTGTTCCCGTTCCTTCCCGAGCTGGTCGGTCAGCCTCCTGTGCGGGTGGTAATCGGGAAGAAGAGCGGACGAGACTCACTGCGCTACAAGCTCCAGAAGCTGGGCATAGAGGTCAGCGAGCAGGAAGTCGATCGGCTACTAACGGCGATCAAGTCGAGGGCCATGCTGCTGAAGAGGGACCTGACGGATGAGGAGGTGGTCGAGCTGGTGCAGCGGCTCCGCTCAGCCGGCTGAAGAGCTCACCTACGGATCTACCGTTTGAAGAACTCGTCGAAGTTCCTCACCAGTATCCGCAACTTGGCCTCCTCCGACAGCCCGTTCAGTTTCCAGATCCCGAGGGCGTTCTCCCTCATCCCCTTCACGCCGGGGCTCGGCCAGTCGCTCCCAAATAACACCCTGTCAACGACCTCCTCGATCCTCGGGAAGTACTCGAGCAGCTTGCCCGGTGGGATCCCAGAGACGTCTAGGTAGAGGTTCCTGTGGCGTCGCATGAGGAAGAAGGCCTCGTCCATCCAGAAGGGACGGCCGCCGTGCGCCATCAGAAGCCTCAGCCTCGGGAAGTCGACCAGCACGTCGTCGAGGTGTATAGGCTGACCGTACTTCAGCCTGGCTCCCGGAAACATGGACGTTCCAGTGTGGACGGTAACGGGCAATCCGTGGTCGCTGCAGAACTGGTAGAAGGTCTCGAGGTTCCTCACGGCCCGCTCGCCGTACTCCTCCCTGTACTGGTTCGGGTAGACGAGCTGGTGGACAGGGTGGAGCTTGAAGCCCTCGACCTCGTACTTGGAGTACGCCGTCTCGAGCTGCTCCCTGAACTCCCGAGGGGCCATGCGAACGTCCACGCCAGCAAAGGGCAGGAGCCTGTCCCTGTGATCCCTGCAGTACTCGTATACGTATTGGTTCGTAGAGACGTCGTATCCCATGACTTCCTCAGCGACGTAGTTGATCAGGACTGCCCTCTTCACCCTGTCCTCGTCCATCCTCCGGATGAGGTATTCCGGGTCACGTTCGATCCTCTGCCAGTTCTCCCGGAAGTCCGGGTTGGTCGCGAAGAACTCGAACGCCGGCCTCTTCAACTTCGAGAACGGATTGACGTGAATGTGGACGTCGTTGATCCAGAGGTCCTCTGGTGCGGTCACAGCTCACCCGCCCGCTTGATGAGCCCGCTCATCGCCATCTCCCTCAGCGCGGTCCGCCTGACCTTTCCGGTTGCGGTCTTCGGTATCTCATCGACCGTTAGGACCTTACTGGGAATTTTGTATCTCGGTATTCGGTCTGCTAGAGCTGCCTTCAGCTCCTCCTCGAGCCGCTGGTTTGATGGGTCCTTAGGGACAACGAACGCCACGACCTCCGTCAGACCCTCGGACGTGGGTAGACCGATCACCGCGCACTCCTGCACCAGGCCCGTTGCCAGGATGGCGTCCTCCACCTCCGCAGGTGAGACCCACATCCCGTGCACCTTGAACAGGTCGTCGCTCCTTCCCACGTAATGCAGGTACCCGTCCTGGTCGAAGTACAGCATGTCCATCGTGTTGTACCACCTACCGATGAACGTCCGTCTGGTCTCCTCGCTCCTCCTCCAGTAGAAGGCGGCGACGCTGTCGGAGCTTATGTAAAGAACGCCCACTTTATACGGCTCGGTCACCTCCTGTCCGGATTCGTCTACCAACTTGGCCTCCCATCCCGGTATGACCTTGCCCGAGGAGCCAGGCTTACATTCTCCCTGCCTGTAGGAGATGAAGATCCACTCGGCCTCCGAGCTTCCTATACCGTTCAGTATCTCAAGACCCGTGACCTCTCTCCACCTCTCGAAGACCGAGGCAGGCAGTGGCTCGCCGCCCGAGACGCAGTACCTCAAGGCCCTCCGCTCCAGCGTCCGGACCCCCAGTCGTTCCAGGTGGTTGAGGATCCGGAGGTAAAGGGTGGGGACGCAGAGCAGGTGCGTTACGTCGCGTCCTGAAATCGCCGCCAGCACGCGCTCTGGCGTTGACCTCTCCGGGTCTATCAAGCTGGTCGCACCGCACATCAGCGGTATGTGGAGCCCGAACATCCTTCCCGCAGAGAAATACAGTTTAGACGCGGAATAGAAGACGTCGCCCTCCCTGACGTCTATCACGTTGGAGACATAGGGGCCAACGGCGTAAACCAGGTCGTGATGTAGGTGAACCGCCCCTTTAGGTCGGCCCGTTGTGCCTGATGTGTACACTATGTACGCGGGATCGTCCTTATGCGTCTCCGCAAGCGGGTATTCGTCCCTGAAACCCTCGAGGAGATCGCTGAAGCCATCGCGGTCGACGTTCACCATCGCCTTCACGTGCTTGCCCACCTCCCTTGTGGCTACCTCCAGCTTCTCAGCAGTCGAGCGGTCTGCGATGATCGCCCTGCAGCGGCTGTCCCTGATGAAGAACTTGAATTCGTCGACGCCGTAGTTCGGGTTGACGTAGAAGGGCACCATTCCGGCCCTCATGGCGCCCAGGAAGGAGGCGACCGAGAGCCTGCTGTCCCTCATCGCTATCATGACCCTATCGAACAGCTCGAGCGAGTGTTCAGCAAGCACGTTCGAGAACCTGCAGGCGAGTCTGTGGAGCTCGCGGTACGTCGTCTCCTCGCCCGATTCCAGATCTATCAGCGCAACTCGCTCAGCGAGGCCGTTCCTGATCCATCTGTCGAGGTGCAGCTCGACTACGTTGAAGCGCTCTTGGACCGCCTCGGGAATCACGGAGGTGCGCATTTTCAGAGCAGGTGCTCCACCAGCCTAGAGGGATTCCTCTTGGTCATCCTCTCGATATCTGAGTCCGAGATGCCCTGCTCCTTCAGCTCCGCGATCATCTTCAGCAGGACGTCTACCGGGTGACCCTTGTGCGGCTGGCCGGCGTCGCTCGATATGATGCAGTTTCCTGGACCCACGCGCCTGATGTCCTCAGCCAGCTCCTTAGGGTCATACCCCGCAACCGCGCAGTGCTCCATCAGAGCTCCCATCCACGCAAGTCGCTGCTGGTCCTCCGTGCTGAACCTCGTAGCCTTGAAGTGCGGATGCGTCACGAGGATCTTCTTGACGCCGACCTTCCTTGCGGCCTCCACCAGCTTGTAAACCTCCTGCAACGACAGGTGACCAGTGCCCAATATGGCGTCGCTCTCAGCCACGAGTTCCAGGATCTCCAGCACCTCAGGCTTCAGCTCGCCGGAGTCGTCCAGGATCCTGATCATTCCGCCTGCTGATTTGTAAGACCTGAAGGACCTGACTCTGCTGGTGGTGGGAAGCGTCGCCGAGCCGAAGGTCCTGATGTGGTTCTCCGCGTCAAGAGTGGGCATCCACACCTCAGCCGCACCCATTGCCAGCGCCTTGTCGACCGCCGAGGGGTTCAGCCCTCCAACGGGCGAGTTAAGCACTATGCCCCCGAGCACCCTGACCTTTCCGCTGTGCCTGCTGAGAATGTACGCCCTGCTGGCAGTCTCGGTGAAGTGGTTCTTGGAGAGGTACGCTACATAGCCGACTTCCCGAAGGGCCTCCAGGTACTCGAGGTCGTCCACCGCTCTCTGCAGCACGTCCGGCGCCGTGTGGACGTGAAGGTCTACGACCCCTTCGAGAAGGCCCGCGTACTCCTTGATCTCCCTGCTGAGGGTCAGGTGGTGGCTGAACAAGTCGTCCTTGAGGGTTCGATGTTGGTTATTAAACCTTCGATCTCCAACCAAAAACTCGGATTGAGGTTCTCCGGGAACGTGGGTCACGCGGACAAGTCAGGTGCTGCGCCTTTCCTTGATCATCCTCCAGACGTTGTGGGGTGTGAGGCGGGATGTGGTGACCTCGACGCCGAGAGGTCTGAGCGCGTCGTTGACTGCGTTACCGATCAGCACCGGCAGCAGTATCGTTCCTCCCTCACCTGACCCCTTTGCTCCGAGCACGGTGAAGGGAGATGGCGTCTCCATGTGATCGAGTATCAGCTCTGGCATCTCGGTCGCTGAGATGGGAAGGTAATCCATGTAGGTCGACGTCAGGAGGTTCCCGTCCTCGTCGTACTCGAACCCCTCGAAGAGGGCACCGCCTAGGCCGTTCGCTACGGCTCCGTGCACCTGACCCTCGAGTATCAGCGGGTTTATGGCCCTCCCTGCGTCGTGGACCACAACCAGCTTCTTCACGTCTATCTGTCCTGTCTCAGCGTCGACGACCACTGCGGCCACACCGGCGAGCGCGCTGTACGAGCTGCAGAGGTTCCCCCTCAGGTCGTCGCCTACGGGCTTGCTGTATGGGAAGTTGTATGTGTAATACGCCTCGAGGCCCGCCTCCGTGTCTGCCGGAAGCTCTCCCAGGCGGGTGTGCGCTATCCTCGCCACCTCCCTGAACGTGATGCTCCGCTCCGGATGACCCTTCACGTAGATCCTTCCGTCCTCGAGAACGAGGTCGGCCGGGTTGGCCTCGAGCTTGTGGGCCGCGATAGCAAGGACCTTCTCCCTCACCTTCAGAGCGGCGCCGACGAGCGCACCCACGCCGATCTGCGAGAACCTACTAGCGTACGTGCCGGAACCCGAGGCGCTGTAGGGATGGTCGTCGCTGTCGAAGCCTGGCATCACTATGACGTCGTCCGGCGTCACGCCCAGGAAATCGGCCACGATCTGAGCCGCGACCGTCTCGTGCCCCTGACCCTGGGGAGTGGTCCCCATCGCTACCAGAACCGATCCATCGGGAAGGACCCTCAGGGATGCCGCTTCTGCCATGGAGGCGTACCCAGATACCAGCTTGGGATCTCCACCCCAGAGACGCGCGAAGCCGAAAGCCGTCGCACCACCCTCTACGATGGCCGCGACCCCTATCCCCATCAGCACCCCCTTGCTCCGCATGACCTCCTGTTCGCGGCGCAGCTGCTCGTACCCTGCCAGCTCGAGTGCCCTCCTAAGCAAGGTCGGGTAATCACCGCCGTCGTAAACGGAGCCTATGGGTGTCTCGTACGGCATCTGCTCCGGCCTGATGAAGTTGAGGAACCTCAGCTCCGCGGGATCCATCCCCAGTTCCTCAGCCACCTTGTCCACCATCCTCTCAAAGGTGAAGCTCGCGTGCTGCTGCCCGAACCCCCTGTTGGGTCCCGTCGGACAGGTGTTGGTGAAGACCCCCGTGGCGTCTATCTCGATGGATTTGATCCTGTATGGTCCGGTGATCGAGGGGAAGGCCCTCGTGACGTTCTGAGGATCGGGGTGCCTGAGGTATGCGCCGAAGTTGTCGTAGAGCTTCATCCTGACGGATAAGATCTCGCCGTTAGATCTGTAGGCGAACTCGGCCTCCGTGATCCTGTCAGGGGAATGCATGAGCGCCATCAGGTCCTCCGACCTTGACGCGACGTACTTCACAGGCCTGTTGGTGAGCATCGATGCAAGTGCCACAAGTGCGGTGTACGGGTACACGCTCTGCTTGTTCCCGAAGCCACCTCCCAGATCCGGGACCTTGATGCTGATCCTGTTCGAAGGGATGCCTATCACCCTCGAGTACCTGGCGTGGTACATCGGTGCCTGCTGGTGCTGGTCGTAAATCGTGAGCACCCCGGTGCTCCTGTCGTAGTACGCTGCCAGCGCGGTTGGCTCAAGGGGCGAGGAGATGAACCTGTGGAAGTAGTACCTCCCCCTGGCTATGCGATCGGCCCTAGCGAAGTCGTTCTCCACATCCCCGTACACGTACCGTTTGCTCCAAGCGACGTTTCGCTCGAACCCGTCGTGTATCTGAGGCGCGTCCGGTGCGAGCGCCTGCTCTATCGTGACAACGGGTTTCAACGGTTCGTAATCGACCTCGATCATCTCGGCTGCGTCCGCAGCTACGTATTTGCTCTCCGCAACGACCATGGCCACCGGCTCTCCCTGGTATCTTATCTTGTCAACGGCAATTCCATAGTATGGTGGGGTGGGAATGAGATGCGGCCAAGGTTTGATCAGCTCGGCGACTTCTTTTCCGGTCAGGACGAGCCTGACGCCGGGCAGCCTCATGGCCTTGCTCACGTCGACCTGTCTGATCCTCGCGTGTGCTACCTTGCTCCTCGCGAAGGCCAGGTAGAGCGCGTTATCGAACTTGATGTCGTCGACGAACCGCCCCCTGCCCATTAAGAACCTCAGGTCTTCCTTCCTCTTGATGGGCCTACCAACCCATCTCAGGGCGACTTCTCTGGCCCTCTCGTGGACCCTGAGTGGAGGGAGAAAGGACAAAATGCTTCACCTTTGGGTTCGATTTCGATCAGGGATCGATCACGTCTTGGCCTGCTGGGACTGGCCCGCGGCCGTCTTGGGCCTCTGGAGCTCTCCGTAGCCGTACTTCGCCCTAGCCTCGGCCAGCGGCACGCCTTTCTTCACCTCCTCGAGGATCTTGCTCTCCTTCTCGTAGATCTCCAGCGCGGCCTCCAGCACCTCCTCCGCCTTCTCCTGGGGCACCACGACTACTCCGCTGTCGTCGGCCACGATTATGTCACCCGGTTTAACGAGGACGTTGGCGATCGTGACGGGTTCGTTCAAACCGGCGAGCTGCACCCTGTCCTTTCCGGTCATCATGAACCTACCCCTGCTAAAGACGGGATACCTCAGCGCCTTGATGACGTCGACGTCCCTACAGACGCCATCGATCACCGTTCCCTTCAGCCCCATGTCCCTCGCTCTCGCCGATAGAAGGCCTCCCCATACGGTGCAGTAGGTCCTGCCTCCGTTGTCGATGACCACCACGTCACCTGGCTGGGCCTTGTCGATGTATGTCACCCATGGCTTGAGTTCGACCTGGCTTGCTGGAATGAAGCGCACCGTGAACGCGGTCCCAGCTATCCTCAACCCCTCAACTATCGGAACGATCCCCTCCAACCCGCCCTTGATCCTGAACCTGTCGAGCGCGTCGGAGACGTTCGAGGTCGGGATCTTCTCGAATTCCTCCACTATCTTCCTGCTGACCACGTGGTCATGCGAGATCCCCCACTATTTAAATTATGGGATCTGATCCCCTGGATGTGGGGATTGAAACCGTTCGGTTAAAATAAAAGGCGCCCGAAGGGTCATGCTCGAAGGGTCATGGGCGACTATAACCCTACGGTTATCAGGCAGATAGAGCGGGTTCCCAAGGAGGTCGTCGAGGCGTTCAGGGATCTGTCCACACCGAACGTCTCCGACGCGCTGGAGCGCAACAGGATCAACGGGGTTATGGAGGGAATAAAGGCGATGGTTCAGGGAGTGAAGATGGTGGGTCCAGCAATCACGGTCAGGTACGTTCCGCTTTCGCCGGCAGAGCAGGGCACAAAGGAGGACATAGGAGATTACCTCTTCGAGATCGCTCAGCCAGGAGACGTCATCGTAATCGATAACGGCGGCGTGACGACTTACACCTGCTGGGGGGACATCCTGACCTTCACGGCCATAAAGCTCGGGATAGCTGGGACAGTAATCGACGGCGTCTTCAGGGACTACGACAACATACTGAAGATGAAATACCCGATCTTCGCGAAGGGCACCCTGCCCAGGACGGGAAAGGACAGGCTGCAGATAGACGGCATCAACGTGCCCGTGGAGGTCGGCGGCATCTTGGTGAGGCCTGGGGACCTCATAATAGGTGATGACACAGGCGTGCTGAGGGTTCCAAAGGAGAGGGCGCAGGAGGTCCTAAAGGACGCTAAGGAGGTTGAGGAGGCGGAGCGGATGATCATCGAGTCCGTCAAGTCTGGTCTGACTCTCCGGGAGGCGCGCCAACGCTACCGCTACTTCCAGCTCCAGCGGGCCAAGACCTGACCGAGAGACCGCTTATCACGTCGCATAATTTTAGAGGGTCAAGGAAAAGGTATTTCTTGTGGTTATCTAGAGCCACTACGCCGTGAAGAGGACACAGGCGCTGGTTATAGCTGTTGTTGTGATAGTGGCGGTAGCCGTAGCGCTGGCCGTCGTGCTGCCGATGCTGACGGCGCCTAGCCTAGGCGTCTCCACGATCAAGATCGGCGCGTTAGAACCGCTTACCGGCCCCTTCGCCACGTGGGGCAAGAAACACCTCGCTGGTGCGCAGCTAGCTGTTAAGGAGATCAACGAACGCGGGGGCATCTTAGGCGCAAAGCTGGAGCTGGTCGTCTACGACGACAAGAACGACGCTAAGGAAGCGATTGCGGCTTTCCAGCGGATGGTGGAGGTCGATAAGGTTGTGGCCGTTATGGGCCCCGTCTCCAGCGGGATCGGTGCAGCCCTTGCCCCAGAGGCCAACAAGGCGCAGGTAACGCTGCTGCTCCACATGGCAGGCTCCCACAGGATATTGACACTCAGCAACAGGTACGTCTTCCGGACCTGCCTCCCTGCTGCGCCCATGAACGTGGCTCCGGTGGCCGAGTTCATACAACAGCAGGGCCTGAAGAGCGTAGCCAACATAGTGGCCTCTTACGAGTGGGGCTTTGCGACGAGGGACGCGTCGGAGAGGCTGATCAAGACCATCCAGGGCATCACGTATCAGCTCGAGGAGGCGCCCCAGACGGAGAGGGATTTCACGACGTATCTGAGGAAGATAGAACCGATTAAGCCTGACGTGGTGATCACGCTCGGACACCCACCAGGTGGGCCGGCGATCGTCAAGCAGGCCCTCGAGCTGGGGATAAAGCCGAAGTACTTCATAGGGTCGTACACGCCGGTCGATAACTGGCTTGCGGCCTTGGGTGAGGACAACCTGATCAACTCTGGTCTACTAGAGTTCTCGTGCATCAACTTCGACGCGCCAGAATACAGGCAAACCGCTGAGAAGTTCTACAAGGAGGCCGGGATGTGGTTCGACATCCACGCTGCCACCGGTTACCTCAACGTCTACCTGATCGCCAACGCTATAGAGAAGACCAGATCGGTCGATCCGGTGAAGATAGCCGAGTACATCAGGACAAGCCGTTTCGAGCACCCGATCCTCGCCTGGCCGCTGCGCTACACCGAGTGGGGCGAGTTCGCCGAAGCTCGGATAGTACTGTACAAGTTCGAGCGGGGTGACCCCGGAGCGATCAACCCCGGCGCCAAGTGGGTGCCTAAGGTGGTCTTCAAGTCGTCGCCCGTTGAGCCGTACAGACCTGAACAGTGACCCCAACCCTCTTCTTTTTACTCCTCTTTCATCAGCCTCTCTTTCAGATCATCAGGTATAGGGACAGCGCGTTTCTCGCGCATATCGGTCATCACGCGGACTATCCTCCCCTGACAGAGCAGAGCGTCAGAACCCCTTGTGAATGAGAATTCCGTCTCCAAGGAGGAGCGGCCGACCCGTACGACGTTCTGGGTTCCTACGATCTCGTCGCCGTAGGTGCAGGAGGACCTGTAGTCGATGCTGTAGTGAACGGGTGGGAATCCGTACCCCTGCTCGAGGAGGCCCTTGAGGGTGTACCCGTTCCTCCTCAGCAGCTCCTCGAAGAGTCGGTTGTTGTACTGGAAATAGACGCCACCGTTGATCCAACCGCTGGCGTCGACATCGAAAAAATCGACGTAGAACTTCAGGGTGACCGATCGGACCATGAGTTCAGAGGGATTCGCCCACCTTCTTGTAAAGCATTTGCTCCTCGACGGGTTTGTGCATCAGCCCGTAGCCTTCCCAGCAGATGAAGAAGATCGTGTACGGCGATATCCCTGCCTTGAACATCTTGACCGGGTCCGCCGACCTGACGAGCTCCTTCTCCTCCTCCGACAGCCCGAACTCGTTCATGACGCTCTCAGGGTCCTTCCTGAACCTCTCCCTGAGCTGAGGGTCCAGGTGGATCGCCCTGCCCAGCTTGTACAGCTTCAGGTACTTCGGGTCCGGGTAGCCGTACAGGATCACCATTGCAGCTCACCTCAGACCTTGAACGCCGCTACGCAGTAACCGGCGTGCCAGGCCCTCTGGTACGTCAGGATCTCGGCCGGAGCGCTGTTCACCGCGCCCAGCAGGGTAAGCCAGGTCCTGAACTCGAACTCGCCGTGCTCGTCGAGCCAGTCGGTCGTGAGGTCCGCCAGCTCGTAGCCCTTCCCCGCCTTCATCTTCTCAATCAGGAAGTTGTCCGCCTCGACGTCGACCTTGCCGTAGTACGGCGTTCCAACGTAGTGGGATAGTCCGCCCGTCGCGATGAGCGCCACCCTGTTCGGCCGCTTGGAGTTCTCCAGAACGGTCCTGATGGCCGCACCGAGCTCGTAGGCCCGCCTCGGCTTTATCCTCGGATCGACGTTGCTGTTTATGTGGAAGGGGACTACCTTGGGCTGATACGAGTCGTGTTGTGCTCCCTTGAGTATCCAGTACAGCGGCGATATGTACGGGTGGTCCAGCTCCAGCTCCAGAGAGAACGAGACGTCGAAGCCGTAATCGATCAGCCCGTAGAGCAGCTCCTTAGCCAAGTCCGGGTTTCCGGGCAACTTCAGTTCGACGCCGGCGAACTTCCCTCCGATCTCAGTCCCGGTGAATAGGAGAAGCTGCGGGTAGTTGTTGAGCCAGAAGGTCTCCATGTGGTCGGAGCCAAAGACGATCAGCGTGTCGGCGTTGGCCTCCCTGATTCTTCTCCCCACCTCCATCAGCGCCTTGTGGACCTCCTGCAGCTGCCTCGTGAACTCCTCCGAGATCTTGGGTTGGACGAGGATCTGGGGCGTGTGGGACGTCGCAAAGGCTCCAACTATTCTCGCCATATCCGCTCGTTCGAAGGTTTTATCATTCTGCCTAAAATATTTTCTTCACACTCATCAACTGTGTCGCAAAAAACTTAAACAGAACCCAAATGCGCTCAGGTGACGGAGGCGGATATATGGTCCACCTGAGGGGTGAAGACGTGGAGTTTTCAACACCGGAATATTTCAATCTTAGCGACGTTCTGGTGGACAGACACCTCAGGGAGGGCAGGGCCGCGAAGGTGGCATATTACCACGTCGAGAGCGGGAAGGCCATCACGTACGCAGAGCTGAAAGGGAGGGTCTGCAAGGCAGGAAACGCCCTCCTCGATCTGGGGGTGGAGATAGAGGACAGGGTCTGTCTGCTCCTTCCGGACTCCATCGAGTACGTCGAGTTGCTGCTGGGGGCCATCAGGATAGGAGCGCAACCGGTGCTCCTCTCGACCCTGGAGCAGCCCCAGTTCTACGAGTTCGTCGTCAACGACTGCGTCGCGAAGCTCCTCGTGGTTCACCAGTCGCTTCTCGGGAAGGTCCAGGGCTCCCTCGATAAGATGAGGTACCTCGAGAGGGTCGTGGTGGTGGGAGGCAAACCTGAGGCAAACGACAGGTTCGTCGGCTATGAGGAGGTCTTCAGGAGGGCGAGTGGCGAGCTGCAGCCAGAGGAGCTCCACAAGGACGACTTCTGCTACTGGCAGTACAGCTCGGGCACCACGGGTCCTCCCAAAGGGGTGATACATTATCAGCACGATCCCCTCTACTCGTGTGAGACCTACTACAAGCACGTCCTCCAGGTCACGGAGAGCGACGTCCTCTTCTCGACGAGCAAGATCTTCTTCGCGTACGGACTCGGGAACACCGTTTGGGCACCGCTTTACTTCGGCGCGTCCGCCGTCCTCATGTCCAGCCCACCGAGCCCCGAGGCAGTCTTCAGCGCAATAGAGCGTTACAAGGTCACGCTCTTTTTCTCCGTGCCCGTGTTCTATAGCAGGATGCTCGCGTCGCTCGGCGGTGGCAAGTCCTACGACCTCAGCAGCATCAGGTACTGCGTCAACGCGGGGGAGGCGCTCCCAGCACCGATATACCTGAAGTGGAAGGAGGTTTTCGGGAAGGAGATCTTAGACGGAATAGGGACCACGGAGATGTGCCACATATTCATCTCCAACAGACCCGGGAAGGTGCGTCCCGGCTCGACGGGCCTTGTGGTTCCGGGATACGAGGTGAAGCTCGTTCGCGAGGACATGAAGAGCGAGGTGGACTTCGGCGAGATAGGGAGGTTGCTCGTCAAGGGGAAGAGCATGGCAGCGATGTACTGGAGGCGCCACGAGAAGACGAAGGAGCACTTCCTCGGCGAGTGGTTCTACACCGGGGACCTGTATGTGGCTGACAGGGACGGTTATCTGACCCACATGGGGAGGGCGGACGACCTGATCAAGTCGGGCGGAGCATGGGTGTCACCGGTTGAGGTGGAGTCTGCCATTCTCTCTCACCCGGCGGTCCTGGAGTGCGCTGTAGTACAGGGCTACACGCCCGAGGGAATAGGGAGGCCTAAGGCCTACGTCGTCCTGAAGGACGGTTACTCGGCCGGGGAGGCTCTTGCCGAGGAGATAAAGCGTCACGTCCAGCAGAAGCTGGGAGTCGGCTTCAAGGTTCCCGCCTGGGTGGAGTTCGTCACGGAGTTGCCAAAGACCGCGACCGGTAAGATCCAGAGGTACAAGCTCAGGGAGGTAAGACCCGACGTCGTTTCACCGTGAGACTATCCTCGCGTCCACCACGACGCATCCCTTCTCAAGGACCTTCACGGGGTTCATGTCCAGCTCTCGGATCCAGCTCTCATTCACCATCAGATCGCTCACCTTCATCAGCAGGTCCACGAGGGAGCCGATGTCCTTCTCCGGCTCTCCCCTGAACCCCCTCAGCAACCTGGAGGCCATCGTCTCCTCCACCATCTCCCTGGCCTCTGACCTGCTGAGTGGAGCGAGCCTGAAGGTAACGTCCCTGAGCAGCTCGACGAGAATTCCGCCGCTCCCGAAGCTCACGACCGGCCCGAAGGATTCGTCCCTCAGACCTCCCACTATCACCTCAACTCCAGACCCGATCATCCGCTGAACGAGGTATCCGGTTGGGGCCTCCCCGAGCTTCGCGATCACGTTCCTCTTGACCGATTCCGCGGCCTCCCTCACCTGCCTCGGGTCGCGGAGGTTCAAGGCCACGGCCCCTGCCTCGGTCTTGTGGACGAGCCTGGGATGCTGCGCCTTGAGTACAACGGGATATCCCACCTTCTCCGCGGCGTCCACTGCCTCATCCTCGCTGCCGACCACCCGGTACTCCGCGACCGGTATCCCGTATCTCTCGAGGATCGGGTATGCCTGGTTCTCGATGAGTACGGCCTTCGATCCAAACCCTTTCGCCTCAGACCGCTCCGGTATGGGGTATATCTGGGGGGCATCCGCTAACGCTCTCCGCTTTCGGGCGTACCAGAGCATGTACTCCAGAACCGCGACCGCGATCTCCGGCGTCGGAAACGTGGGCAGCCCCCTCCTCTCCATCTCGAGCTTGAACTCGGGGAGGGACTCATCGAACGCCACGACGTTCAGGAAGGTCTTACCCAACGGTTTCCCGGCCTCCTCGAAGGCGGCGTGGACCTTCTCCGCCATCAGCCTCTGGTTGAGGAACATGCTGTGGCCGAGAACCTGTATGACCGCGTCGACGGATTCCTCCTCGAAGAGCACCTTCAGGACCCTGTAGTGAAGCTCCTCGGTGTGGGAGGCAGTGAGGTCGATGTAACCTTCAGGGTTGCAGACGGTTGCCGTAGGAGCCACCATCGACCTGATGGTCGATTTGCCCCTCTCAGATATCGTCGCCATCGTCAGGAGCCTGCTCGTGCCTATCCTGTCCACCGTAAGCGTTCCCGGGCCTCCGATGTGCGTCAACACGGTGACCCTTCCGCCTTTGGGTATGGGCTGCTTCTCCAGCGCGTGGATCACCTCGTACCACTCAAGGACGTCCCTCACCCTTATGACGCCACACTGCTTCGAGGCTGCCTCGTAGAGGGCATCGGTTCCCGTCATCGAGGCCGTGTGGCTCAGCGCTGCCCTGCTTCCGACCTCGGACCGTCCCGCCTTGAGCAGGACTATGGGTTTGACCTGAGAGACCTGCCTCATCTTCTCGAACAACCTCCTCGGCTCCCTGTAGCCCTCCAAGTAGACCCCGATGACCTTAGTCGTTTCGTCGTCCTTCAGGTACTCGAGGCACTCCACCATATCGACGTCGGCCATGTTCCCTATCGAGATGAGCTTGCTCAGGCCGATCTTTTGGAAGGGCCTCGCCCAGAAGATCAGTGCGGTTGCAAGCGCGCCGCTCTGGGACACCAGTGAGACACCTCCTGCTGGGTAATCGTCGACGTCGAAGTTCGTCGTGAACCTGCTGTAGCAGTCGATGACGCCGACGCAGTTCGGACCCATGAGCCTGACGCCTGCCGACCTAAGGACCTCGACCATTCTCCTCTCCCGCTCCCTTCCCTCTGGTGTGTTCAGCTCGCTGAATCCCCCAGATATGCAGACGACGGCCTTCACGTCGCCTCGTTTCCTGGCGCGCTCCGCGACCTCCTCCGCGACCTTCACAGCCCTCTCCGCGGACACCAGTATCACCACCGTCTCAACGTCCCCATCGATCTCGGACACGCTCGGGTAACATCGGAGACCGTCTATTTCGTTGACGTTCGGGTTGACGGGATATATTGCACCGCGATACCCCATCGATATGAGGTTCTTCAGCAACGTGTATCCCGGCCTGCCGCGCTCCCTCGAAGCGCCGACAACGGCCACCCCCTTCGGATCGAAGAAGGGTCTCAGACTCATCGTGGACCGACCGCTCCGGGCTGCTATTAAGTTAGAGGTTCTGCGGCACTCACCAGAAGTCAGGAGCGTACATTGACTCGACGTATGCCGACGCAACAGTTGTGTATTTCCTGTTGTGGTAGATTAGTGGGAACGGCGATCCGTAAACTCCTCCGTCGATGACCTCGCCGAGGATAATGCTGTGATCGCCAGCCTCGTAGACCCTCCATCTCCTACAGTCCAGGTATGCGCATGCGTCAGAAAGGATGGGTGCACCAGATCTCCCAAACCGGTATTTCACCTGCTCGAACCTTTGCTCCTGCGGCACCTTACCGGCGAATGTCTCAGCCAGCGACTCCTGACCCGCCGACAGCATGTTGACCGCCAAGTTGTCTGATGATGTGAACGCTTCGTGGCTCTTCGAGCCCTTTGCGATGGAGACCATTATCAGAGGAGGTTCCAGGGATATTGAGGTGAATGAGCTGACCGTCAGACCCCAGGGCCGCTTGTCGTACGTAGTCGTTGCGATGCTGACCCCCTGAGGATATGCCCTCATGAACCTCTTTATGACCTCAGCAATTGGAACCTGGACCATTCCGATCGACCTATTCTATTCCGGCCTCTTTCATCAGCGATTTGATGAACTGCATTTGATTGTCGACCAGGCCCTTGAACCTCGTCTTGTCCGAGAACCTGTAGTGGACTATCGCGACCCTGAACGGGTCCGCGGCGAAGTACCTCTCGTACTGCAGCAGTCGTCCTCCCAGAGCTCCTACCGTGATGTCGTGGATGAACTTGGAGAGGAGGAGCCTGTCGAGTGCCGGAGCTCCCTTAGCCCTGAAGTACCTCTCGACGTACCTCCTAAGCCTCTCGTCCTTGTAGACCGATAACGGCGGGTTCATTATGACGCCGCTCCCCGTTAGGACCCTCAGCGTCTCGACGGCCATCGGATAGATGTAGGTGCCGTGTACCATCACGAGCGGCCACGTCTTCCAGACGTCGGGGATCAGGAAGCCGTTGTGGGACCTGGCCGTCAGCTCGACTCCCTCTATCGCCGCCGAAAGGACGTTCCTCCACTCTATGAGCCAGCCGATCCTCTCCTGCACGTTCGGATAGGAATCGGTGCCGAAGATCTCCGCCCACTTGAGGGCCAGTCCAATTATGAACTCCAACTTGACTATTGCCCTGACGGTCGCCTGCCAGCACGCATACGCCATTATCGGGTCGTATATCTCGAAGTTCACCCTAGGTTCCCTGAAGATGAAGACTCGATCCCACGGTATCAGGACCCTGTCGAAGACGACCTGGGCGTCGAGGTCGTCGTACAGTGTCGCCAGCGGGTGGTCCCACGGAGCCTCCGGCGTGGAGTATGCCTCCCTGCAGAAGAAAACGAGCCCCTTGGTGTTCATGGGTAGGGCGAACCCAATGACGTAGTCGGGGTCCTCGTCCGGGTTGGCTGGGAGCTGGGGTAATGTGATGAACTCGTTCGCGAACGGAGCGTAGGTGCTGACGGTTCTGCACCCCTCCACCACCACGCCCCTGTCGTTCACGTCCACGATGTGGAGGTCCTCGTTCTGCTTCCTTCCGGCTCCGGGCGACCTGTCGATCTGGGGCATGCTGATCGCGTGGGTCAGGGCCAGATCCCTGGACCTCGCGTAATAGTAGTAATTGATCATGTTCTGGCCGAACTTCGGGTCTGGCTTGGCAAGCACGTCGTGAAGCATGTAGAGCGCGGTGACCCAGATGGTGAGGTAGTCGTGGAGCCTGCCGAAGACTCCGGCCGTCGATTCGTGCCAGAGGGTGACTGCTCGTCTCACCCTCTCGAAGTCGGCCTTCGTCCTCACGGGCAACCAGATGTTGCTGAAGCGCTCACCGTTCTCGACGAAGGTCACCTCGTCCGCCTTCGCTATCTGCATGTCGTAGCACCTCGCAACGCTCAGCGCGGTGTACCTGAGCTTCGGATGGGTGGCTGGGTCCTTGACGAGCTCGTTTCCTATGTAGAGCTCCCGGCCGTCCTTGAGGCTCTCAAGGTACTCTTTTCCGGATCTCAGGACCATATTCGCGGCGTAGTTCCCCCCTATTGGCAATTTTTAAGTGTGATTACGCATAGGTCTTATGTCCTCAGGACGTGTTGGTCTGCGCCGGACGCCCTGTAGGGCATATTAGTCGCGCGTAGG
>Ga0105163_1000343_pt1 | contig 28418 bp, 28 predicted proteins | sample JNZ110809AmetaG_FD_81531 | JGI IMG/M metagenome (GOLD analysis project Ga0105163, IMG submission 81531) | Hot spring microbial communities from Jinze hot spring, China to study Microbial Dark Matter (Phase II) - JNZ 110809A | ecosystem: Environmental > Aquatic > Thermal springs > Hot (42-90C) >... | reverse complement strand
CATTTGATCCGAATAGATCGTGTATATATTAATCCTGAAGAATATTTCAATGTCATATTACCAGCTGGAAAGGAGCATAAAATTCTGCAGAGTTTCTATAGAGAAGCACTTATATGGAGTTATGTTTCACATGTTGTCCCTAAGGTACATAAGGTTAGACTTCTCGAGGCTTCAGGCTCATGGCTACTAGTAGCTATATCGATAGACAAAGCTCATGATGCTGATGCAAAAAACGCTATATTAGCAGCATTTGCAGCTAATCCAAGTCTAAAGATGGTGATGGCTGTAGATGGTGATATCGATGTAGATTCGTATGATATGATTCTATGGGCTTTATCCACAAGATTCAGAGGAAGAGATAGTATGATCATTATAGATAAAGCTAGATGCTCTACACTAGATCCAAGCTCTAGTACAGGTTTATGCGATAAGGTTGGATTTGATTTAACTATACCTTTCAATGAGAATAAGCTTAAGTACATGTTTGTAAAGCCTGGATGAACTATGTATTTAGGTAAATGGGAAGAAAAAGCATTACAAGGTGAGTTTGGAGAAGCTCTTCAGCTATCTATGAATGTTCTTGTAAAAGTCTGCAGAGCTCTTAAAGCTGAGAAACTTGTTGAAATTTCTCATGCACATGTTTCAGGTGTATCGTATTTCAATATAGGTGATGAAGGAATAGAATTTCTAGAAGACCTTGTGAAGAAAGGGGCAAAAACATCTATCTATACCACAGCTAACCCTGCCTCTATAGCTTTTCTCGATAAATTTAGAGATTCATATAGTGCAGAAATAATAGTTAAACAGAGGAAAATCATAGATATCTTGATATCTATCGGTATAGATAGAAAGAGCTTTACTTGTATACCATATAAATTGAAAACACCTGTACTTGGTGAGCATTTAGCATGGGCTGAATCAAGTGCCGTTATCTATGCAAACTCTATTTTGGGAGCTAAAACGAATAGAGAGGGTGGCGTAACAGCACTTATGGCAGCTATAGCCGGAAGAACATGCTTCAGCGGTATGCACTTAGATGAAAATAGATGTCCCACGGAAACTATAGTGATAGATTTTCCCATAAGGTCTATAGCTGAAGCTTCTGCCATAGGATTATACATAGGGAATGTGGTAAGAGGTATTCCTTACATAAAAATGAAGATGTATATCGATGAAAAACTAAAGAATGTGGTATTAAGATCTTTTTTAGCCTCACTAGCATCTACATCAAGTTGTCCTTTAGTATTAATAGAAGGTGTTTCTCCTGAGGCACAAAAGTATGTGGATAAACATAGTTCTTTGGAAAAGATCTCTATAGATTTTAAGGATGTCCAGACCTTCTTTGATTCCATGTGTTCACCAGTTCTCTACCTAGGATGTCCGCATATAGATATAGATGAATTAGAATTGATTTTGAGAAACTCTATAGAAGTATTGAAGATATTGAAAATAGAAAAACTGTATGTCTCTGTACCTATGTATGAACAAGAGAAGATCCTTAAGTATATTGGTTCTTTAGAAGGAATTGAGATTGTTTATCTCCCCGGTGCATGTCCTGTGGTATCTGATTTAAAGAATTTAAAGGCTGTGTCAACTGTTCATGGAAAAGCACGACACTATATACCTAAAACAGCTGGTGCTTCAGCATGTTTAGTAGATATTGCATGAAGTTAGAGAATGATATCATGAACACTATCGAAGGTGAAGTTGTAAAGGTTTCTGTAATATCGTTTCTAGGTGATATTGATAGAGAGAAAGGAACCATAATATCTAAAGATAGTGGCTGTTTTGGTTGTAGTATAAAGAACAAGATCCTAGTGGTTGAAAGATTTAGAGGTAGTACTGTAGGAACCTATGTACTCTATTCGTTATGTAGAAAAGGTTTAGCGCCAAAAGCTATAATATCGATTGAACCAGATCCTGTTGTAGTTGCTGGTGCAGCTCTTTGTGGAATTCCACTAATTTACGGTATCTCAGAAAACTTTCTTTCCTCTATTTCTACAGATGATAAAATAAGAATCGAAATGGATAAGGGTGCAAACGAGGTATGTATAGTCGTAGAAAAGGATTTTTTGTAGTTATAGAAGGAATAGATGGGTCAGGAAAAACAACCATAGCTAAAAAACTTGTTGAAGAACTTAAATCTATGGGCTATAGAGCTGAATATACATATGAACCATTTGCATCACCTTTCTCACAAGCTCTTAAACAATACATCGATACATATGGAGGTGCAGAACCAGAAATAGAGACACTCACAATGGCTCTAGACAGACTGTATCACATTAAGAAAGTTGTACTACCTCTTCTTAACGAAGGATTTATTGTTGTTAGCGATAGGTATTTGTATTCGTCTATAGCTTATCAAGGTGCTCGTGGAATTGATCTAGATTGGATATACATAGTCAATAGATACGCTATAGAACCTGATGTAGCGATATACTTGAGGGTACCATTTGATATAGCTATAGAGAGAAAAAAACAGAAAGAATCTAAATGGAGCTATTTTGAAGATATAGAACGGTTAAAAAAAGCTCAAGATATATATGAGAAGCTTGTATTATTGAACAAATTGGTACCTGTAGACGCTTCACGTAAAGTTAATGATGTAGTAAACGAGTGTTTGAACATTATTTTCGATCATCTTGATAAAAGAAAACCTCAAACCTGAAAACCTTATATATCTTGGAAGATACTAAGGTATCACGATGAATGGGATCTCCGATACTGAAAAGTGATGAAGCCCCGCAGTGATGAATAGTAAAGATATAGCGAGAATAATTGTAGTAAAACTCAAGGCATCTATAAACCTATAGAATATAGAATCATCAATAAAACTTATAATCCTCTCATAATTCACTATAGCAGTATTTGTGGTGGGCCGGTAGCTCAGCTGGAAGAGCGCTCGGTTGGCATCCGAGAGGTCCCGGGTTCAAATCCCGGCCGGTCCACCAAACATTGGTTATTCACCATAGGTTGTATGTACATTTCATTAATATGATACCGTGTACCATATACTTAAAATATTTAAAGAAATATTTAAAGAGTGATCTCAAAACTACCTATTAATGCTTATTCTACAGTTATTTCTAAACCAGTAATTACGTGACTGAAGGATATCATCTATTGCGATTTTAGTTGATACCTTGGATGAACTCTTTCACTAATCTCTCTCCTCATATATTCTTCTAAACTACAGTATAGTTGTGGCAGAATCTTATGGTAGCCGGACATCAACCAATAGTACTTATATTAAGTAAAATTATTACAGATCTTGATATAGTTGAGATTATCGACGGTAATAATTTTGATTTCAGGATAGTTGTCCAGAAGGTTGGGTATATATACCAGAAGATTGGTCAGGATCTGGAACTTAGATTTGGATGGTTTTCTCTGGGTCCATACTCTAAGTCTCTGCAGAACCTCTATAGCGCTATAGCTACTACGATAGAAGGTATTAGACGCGGAGATATAGATCCTAGTATGGAACTTGATAGTGACACACAGATGGCAATAAAGAATGTTATTGAGTTCTTAGAGGAGTTCCGAAGTCGTGTAGGAACTTTGGATCCTAAATCACTTGAAGTGCTAGCTAGTCTAATTATGGTGTGTAGCGATATCTATCCAAAACCTGTGGATCCAGTCGAAGAACTTCTGAAAAAGAAGAAGAACCTATCCAGAGAGTTTGTTAAAAATGTGTGGAGGTTTCTTGTAGATAAAGATATATGTGGTTAAACAGTAAACAAGTTAGATTCCGTGTATAGATAGGCTACCAGTATCTAAAGGGTGGTTTTGTGAATCCTAGTGATATCAGAGTACGTAATATAGTTAAACGAATATATGATGAGGTACACGGATATATAGAGTTATCTGATATAGAACTAGATATCGTGAATGCCTCCATTTTTCAGAGACTTAGATATGTCAAACAGCTTGCAACTGCATGGTATGTATATCCAGGTGCAACACACACACGTTTTAGTCATAGCTTGGGCGCCATGCATATAGCAGGTCTTATAGCATCTAAATTCTATACGCTTGGATACATATATGACGTAGACGATATACAGCTTCTACGTTTAGCCGCATTACTTCACGATGTGGGTCACACACCTTTTAGTCACGCTATAGAGCCATTCTATAGACATAGACTCAACATAAATCATGAAGATATATCTAGAGTCATAATAAGTGAGAGTTCTGAATTAAGAGATGTGTTATCAAAACATGGTTTCGATTATAAAGAGATATTGGCTCTTTTAGAGGGAAGGTATAAAGAGCCTCTATATAATCAGCTTCTCTCTAGTGATATAGATATAGATAGAATGGACTATTTGATACGTGATGCACTTCATACCGGTGTAACCTATGGAATGATAGATATACACAGGATAATAGCTACAATAAGTGTTGATGGTGATGGAAATATAGCCGTTCTCGATAAAGGTATAGATTCCATCGATAACTTCTATCTAGCCAGAATGCATATGTATAGAGCTGTATACTATCATAAAACTCTTGTAGGATACGAGCTTATGCTTAGGAAAATCTATGAATATCTATGTAACAATTATTCAGATCAGCTCCTATTTAAGTCTCTTCAAGATATAGCTAAAGCAATTAGAAACGGTGATATAGCTTACTGGAATGATGAATGGTTATCAGGATTAATGATACAAGTATATAGGTCTAGATCAGTATCTAAGGAGCTTATAGAACTTATAGACTCTTTTTTCAAAAGGAAAGGCTACAAAATAATTATAGATAGATCAAGTTTTGGGAACACCCAGCTCGATGTTAGTAATGATGCTGATGTCCAGATGATACGTCACATAACCTCTATTGTGAGAGGTATAGTTGAAGAATACCAAATGGCGCCCTTTGTCGATGATATAAAGATAATCGATGAGGATCCCCATATAGTGCCTAGAATTATTTCGGGTAAGAAGTCTATACCAATAACAATGATTGAGACAAGCATTGTAAAGTATATTCCACGAAGATACCACATAAAGAGATTATATGTATTGAATAGTGAATGGAGTAAGGTGTATAACGCATTAAGATCTCGAGGTATAATTGAATGATTAGATTCGTAGGGCTAGGATTATCATTAGAGCAACTAGCTATAGGAGCGATACTCAGGCTCTTAAAATGCAGAAAAGTTTATATCGATGTATACACGAACCTGTGGTTTCCCTCCATAGACGAGCTTGCTAGAGTTTTAAAGGAGCATGGTATTGATGTGATTATGGCTTATAGAAAGGATCTCGAAGGCTATAGTATCTCTAAGATCGTGAGAGAAGCTTCGGAATTTGATGTCTGTATAGCTACAGCTGGAGATCCCATGATAGCAACAACACATGTAGCTATAGCAGTTGAAGCTGCAAGAAATGGTGTGGAGCTAGAGATTTTTCCCTCTACATCTATACTTAATGCTGCAATGTCTTTAAGCTGTTTACAGATGTATAGATTTGGAAAGACTGTAACAGTAGTTAAACCAAAGGATGGTATAGTATATGAATACCCCATACACGTTATAAAGATTAATAGATCTCTTGGTCTACATACACTAATTCTTCTGGAAGTAGATATAGAGAAAGACTACTTCATGACTCCTAAGGATGCTATAACTGTTCTGCTATATATTCAAAGACTACTAGGAGAGGAGGTACTAAGTGAAGATGATGTAGTAGTAATACTAAAAGCTATCGGTAGCCCTAAATGTGAAATAAAGATTAGAACTATCAAAGAAGTGCTTAAAGAGTATTTTGATAAAACTGTATATACATTAATCATACCGGCAAAAAAGCTTCACTCAATTGAAGAAGATTGTCTAAGGACTATTGAGAAGCTCAAGACATATCAGACAATAAATGTAGATACCTTCAGAAATATTGTTAAATTTATGGCTATCTAAGTTGAGCATCGATTATAACGTTAATTAAAGAGAAATATTAATAAACCTGGACTTTCACCATTTTCTGTTGAACAAGCCGCGGTAGCTCAGCCTGGTAGAGCGCCGCCCTGGTAAGGCGGAGGTCCCGGGTTCAAATCCCGGCCGCGGCTCTAGAGATGGAGTTAGATACTTTAATGTCCAGAAGATCTTTGTACGTAATGAAGCAATATTTCTGAGCGCCATGCATTGAGATACTTGAATATTCTTTTCCAAGGGATACAAACATCTATTTGAATAGGCTTAAAACTGCTTTAGTCAATATTCCTTCATGGTGATCATAATAGTACTCATTACCTATGTCTATCGATACTTTTTTAAAGATTTTTGTCCAGTTCATGTTGATTTTGCTAAAGGTTCTGTACAAAATATAGTAAACTCTGTATTGTTTCTTAAGCTCGTTTATTAACATCTCTACCTTCTCTTTAATTAAATCATTTCTGTGTATATTTTCTCCATAGATTTTTGAGAGAATAGATATAGCATAGAGTCCACCACCGCTAATGCTCTTTACAGCTCCAATAGCATCACCAATGCCTAGAAAGTCCTTTTTTACAATATCTATTGGGTATCCCCTTAAAATAGCTCCACCATAACCGTTCTCTATTTTTGATATCTCTATACCGAATTTTTTCTCGAAAAATTTCATGTACACATAGACACTATTAAGAACATTTCCACTAGGTAACGCTACACCTATTACAGCCTTTCTATCTGATATAGGTACGAACCATCCAAATTCAGACAAAAATCTTTTAAATGACGTAGCAACATATAGATTGTCTATGGCCAAGTTGCTGGTCTTTCTACTAAAAAATACCTCTACCTGAAATCCTTTTAAGCATTCTCTGTAGGATTTTAATCCAGCTAATTTAGCTAGCCTAGAGGGAAAACCTTCTGCAACAATCACAATATCGTATAACTCATTCTTAGTGATACTACCTACCGATATTACATGAATTTTCTCGTTAATCTTCTCTAGACTAGTAACGTTATTATTGAATCTAACTTCAATACCTTTGTCTCTAACTATGTCAATTAGATAAGATTCATGAGCAACTCTATCAATTTTATATACCGCATCCTTCTCTAAATATATATTGAAATCTGTTCCCTCAAACATCACTATGTTAATGCAACTATAACTATTTACAATAAACTTATCAGCAAAAGGCATACGCTTTAATGTGCTCCTCGAAACAAGGCCAGTACAATGTCTTCTTGGAGAAACATCCTTTCTTTTCTCAAAAATATCTACTCTACATATCCTCCTATTTCTTGATAAGGTGTACCCCGTTAGGATACCTGAAATTCCTGCTCCAACTATCGCTACATCCATATGAACACCTTAAATATATCTGTATTCTATCTATGTAGTATAGGGTACTGTAAAACTTTACGTTGGTACGAGCTTGATTGAGTATAGAGTTATACTATAGAGTTATACTATTGTGGGAACATCTTCAATGATTCGAACTAATTTGAATTCTCTTAAATAATGACCCTAAAGACATTTTATGTATATCCTATCCATCAACCTTATGGCAACGGTCCTTTATCTAGCCTTCAACTGTAGTTGATTTGACTAGAGAAAAGGTTGATGAAGAGGAGAGATATTATTGTTAGTGCTTCCCATGATGTTTATAGGCTAACGCTTTTCGGGTAGATCAATTCTAAATTCTATCTTCTTTCTCAAGCTCCATGGAAAACATAGAAACAGATTCTCATGTTCATTCTTATTGTTTTCGTTATCGTGTAGATAGGATGGGAGGTAGAGTGGTTAAGAGGTTTAGGGTTAATTCTTGTAATAGCGATATTACGGATCATGTTAGAGAATTTATGTTACTTATAGAACCATTACGTGTGTTTTGAGGTATTTGAAGAATGTTCTTGGTCATAGATGTTTTAGATAATATTATCAAAGATATTGATGTGTCTCTGCCGTTAATAGATTGTGAGCTTTTCGTGAATTGTATGTTCTAGGACTACACCAAGACCTGCTAGTTTACCTCTCTCAGCAACTCTACAACACACCCATGCCACCTGTTTCTCGAGGAGCACAGCTACTACTCTCATAATAGAGCACACCTAGCAGTTGATTCACTCCGGAAGAGTGCAAAAACCATTGCACGATATTATTCTGCTTAGACTTGTAGAGAGGACCATCAACCTCTTAGTTTTAATCCTCATAGCTACTGCAACCGTAACTGACAGTAGTATATGATATCCTCAGTGCCAGAAGCAGGAGAACGAATACAGTGCAGAGAACCATGTTATTCTTCCTGTACTCTGTAAACCTAATATGTACAGAGCTCAAGCTAATTCCCGGAATAATTAAACGAGCATTTACTTTATTTATGGTTTGTGAGAAAATGATGAAAGTATAAGCAGGATAATTACTGGACAGGGGTAATGGTGATTAAGTGTTCATGAAGCTTTATCCCTTCTAGGATGTATAGTAGTATACATGGTTTGGGTGTAGTGATATAGAGGTATAGGAGAATTTATGAATGTTGCATCTGATTTTTATATTGTTGGATTTAATATTGTTAGTAATTTTTAGCTCGATACCCTATGATTGAATAGTGATCTCTACTATTTCTTCAAAATTTTTCATTACTCACTTCAGATAATTCTATAACTATACATTTTGAATCAGAATAGCGATCATTGTCATTTATTGTAACACTTAATTATACAATTATTCGCTACATCGCTACACTAATTTCGTTACACAAAATCTTAGTTATATGTAAAGCATTTAACTACATCTTCTAAAAGACTCTTAACCTCAGGAGACATCTCCAAACCTATATCCAAATTCTTAACAGGTATAGCTATGAATAAGATATCAACATTGTTTAACTCATCCTTTAGATATCTCACTATTGTGTTCATAGGTATAGAATGCGATGATAACGAAACCCCATGAGTATCTTCTAATTCATCTAATGAGAGAATGGCTATACCATCTAGTTCCGCTCCTTCTATTATAGCTGCATCAAATATAGCTAGTTTCGATAGTTTTTTCTCAATTATTTCATGTATACAATTTTCAAGCCCATGTTCACATGATATAGTAGTAATATTATGTATATTGATGGTGTTGCATAGTTCTAGAGCTACTCTATCATCTGATCTTAGGTATGTTCCTATACACACAATTGTATACGAGTTCTTTAACATGTTGTGTATAAACTTACATATATCTTCCTTCTTAACTATCTCTACCATATGCTCTCATCTGGTTATCAATACCTTCACTACTTTCATAAGGTGCTGTTTAAATAATTCATATATGGTGTCTATACGTCCGTACAGTTTATCAAATCCATCTATTTTTGGTATACAAGCTATAACATCATCTCTCTGTAGATAGGTTTCTAAGATATGGATATCACCACTTTTACACATATTTCCTACAATACCTAAGATATCTATATCCTCACTCTTTAAGAGCTCAATCAATCTGCTTGCTGAGTATAAGGAAAGCTTATCTGTTGTTGATACAATGATCGGCTTGATAATGCTTTTTATGCGCATCAAATCCATAACCTCATCTGAAAATCCTGGAGGTGTATCTACAATCAATACCTTGCCACTCCATCTGGTGATTGCTAAGATTTCTAGAATAGCATTGGATATATCTCTACCTCTCAATGGTACAAGTTTATCTCTTGTAAATAGTGTTATGGACATGAACTCGAGTCTAGAATCGAATAGTTTTATAGGAAGTATTCCTTTATCTTCTTCTATCTTTAGTGAACCGGCATCTACCCCCAGAATGATGTGAGCTGTTGGGTTATTGATATCTAGATCCACCAGAGATACTGTTCCAAAGCTGTCGGTTAATACTAGAGAAAGAGCCGTAGCTACTGTAGACTTACCTACACCTCCCTTAGGACTTAGTACCGGAACTATATACTTAAATACAGATAATCTACTTGAAGCTAAGAAGATTCTGGGGTCTATGGTCATAGAGATCAACTTATCTCGATAGCTATACCTCGTCCACCGACAATACTGAAGTCATGTGAGTTACATTGAGGGCATGAGATATATACATGAATTACTTCTGGAATGAAATGTATACATTCTTTAACAGATTCATCAAGAATATCTAGAGCTGGTCTCCATATGTAGCCACATCTGGAGCATTGCAAAACCACATTCTCTTTTTCAAAAACAATATTATCAACATTAATATCTAGAGAATTTCTAGTCAATTTGAGTAACTCATCAAGAGCGTACTTAAGTATTTCTCTATCTATTTGCTGCAATTCTCCCAAAATTATCTTGAGCCTACTGAATCTGTTTACACCAACTTCTTTAGCTCTTCTTACTAATGCTTCTACAATTCCTTCGGCTAAGGCCCACTCATGCATAGTTTCCACCACACACTTGTTTCTGGCTACAGTAATTAGCTAAATTAAGCTATCAGGTTATGTTAGAGTATATATACCATTTTTAGTGTAATTGAATAGATGTTCAATAGTATTATACAAAAAGTTCTGTATATCAACAACCCATAGAACTATATCATCATCGGTCTTTACCTCTGAATCTATGGTGAATGTAACTTCGGAAATATCGTCATACAGAAGCGTCACCATAATATTGTACATTTTTAAATGTTTACCTACAGTTTTTCCGCGGATTACAACAATAGTTATGTTATCTATATGGTGTTTCTCTTTAGTTTCGATAACTACTCCCAAACTCGATAAGGACTTCATAAGCTTATCCATATTAATATGATCTATTTTGAATGTACTCCTTAGAGAAAGCTGAATATCTCCAAAAGATTTGCAGAACTTGCTGAAGGTTTTATCGAGATTGTGAAAAATGTCTTGAATGAACCGTAGAGTTGACGTCGAAAGAGAATTAACTGAGTCAAAGATTATACTGAGATGTAGCTCATAAGAAGTATTTATGAATAATCTGATCTCGAAGTTGCTACCTATTACAAATATATGTGAACATATTGGCTTCTCGTATACTATAGATACAGACTCATCTTTGAACATCTTAAAGAGAGCATAACATATATCATCTAAACCATGTGGATCTACAAGATATCTCCTGGATAAGCCTATTACATTATTGAAACGCTGAACAGCCATAGCGCTTTCCTAAATATTTTACTCGCTTAACCACTAAGATTTGAATTGTGAAAATAGATTTATAGCTGTTTCTATGAATTTCTCACCATCTATTACTGCTACACCTTTAGATGGAATTCCATAGACAATGTATGTAATTTTATGAGTATTTAAAGCCGTAGCTAACACTAAAAGATCTTCTTCACCATTTACTATAATTAAACATCGACGATGTGAATTGATCGCGTTATTCAATACATCAAGACACTCTTGAGAGATCGTACCTGGAGGATTTGAGCAACGGGTTACACAATCGTAGCATTCCATAATTTCAGCCATATAATTTATAGGTATTCTAAGGGATTTCCCGTCAATTACACATATTCTTGGTATACCAACAAACTTAAGAAAAGTATAGCAAACGGTGTCTCCGATAACAGCTACCCTATGTAAATCACAATACAGCTTAGCTCTTAGCGAAAGACCTACATATTCCCTGGAACCTATAACAACAGTTAATGAGCCTTCAGCATACACATGTAATTCTGCCAAAATCTTCCTTAGATTGTTTGGAAGAATATAAAGTCTCATCTCTACTTCTCTTTACAGCTCTATGGCTATGTATATTTTCTGATCTTCTATATCGAATTCTATAGAGTTACTAGGTCTCGAAGTTACTAATACTACTTCCTTAGCTCTTGTTTCTCTAGCTATATACTCTCTAAATTTAGTTACAGCTCTGCGTATGGCTTCAGATTCTGTATATATAGATACCTTGTTGAGTACATAATCTACAGGAAGGCTCCTTTCCTTACGTAACATTTGAATCCTCCTAACGATATCTCTCACAAACCCTTCATGCAGTAAATCTTCATCCACTGTAATGTCTACGTACCCCTTTAAGTACTTAAGGTCTATCTCGATTAACCCAGAGGTATCTATACTCTCGGTACTGCTGTAAACAAGTATCTCCTTAACATTAGCATATGTTTTCACAACATCTATAGCCTTCTCGTAGAGGTTCTTATCAGCATCATTCGTTATTATCATCACTCTCTTTAATGGCCATCGCCTCTTGATCCCATATTTAGATCTTGTAGCTAGGACCTCTTCAGATAACCTAAATAACGTTGATACACATTCCCATAACTTCTTATTGAGCAGATTTTCTGGAATTGTTGGAAGTACCTCGATATGAACACTTTCCTTAACTTCATTTTCTTTCGCATATTTTTTAATAAATGCTTGATACAAGTACTCCGATACATAAGGTGCAAAGGGTGCCAACACTTTGATGAGTGCTGTAAGCACCATGAACAATATAGCGTAAGCAGATCTTTTCTGTGGAGCTTCTTCTTCAAGCCAGACTCTAGGTCTTATAACGGTTATGTATTTGTGGCTCAATACGTCGACTATGAAGTTCAATAACCTTCTTGTAGCCAAATGCAGATCTCCTGAGGTTATGTGTTTATCAATATCGTTAATCATCATATAGAGTTCGTATATGAACCAGTAATCTTCTGCCTTAAGATGCTTAAGATCCTCTTCTATTGATACAGCACTCCATCTGTCTAGATCCATATACGTTTTAGCAAAATTAACTGAATTCCATAGTATATCTAGTATTCTCTTCACGTCTTTAACTTCATCAGGATCAAAGTTTATACTATCCCATGGAGCAGATTTAGATAATAGATACAGCCTTAGAGAATCTGCACCGTTTTTCTCCATAAAGTCTAAAGCCCATACAACATTACCTCTGCTCTTACTCATTTTCTTACCATACTTATCTAGTACATGACCTTGACACAATATTGTCTTATAGGGCACTGCATTATGCATAATTATAGATGTAAACAACAGGGTATAGAACCATCCTCTTGTTTGATCAACAGCTTCTGTAATCCAGTCATACGGAAACAGCTCATTGAATCGATACTCTTCGTTTATTTGTACTAGTGAAGCTGTATGTGCTACACCACTATCCATCCATACATCTACTACATAAGGTTCCCTATACATATCGTTTCCACATCTAGGACATCTAAACACAATTTTATCGATCCACGGTCTATGCACATCTTTTGGAGCTTCACTTGTTTTTGAGAGCTTCTTTATTTCTTCAATACTTTCTACAGCAACCCTATATCCACAGAAGCTGCATGTCCATATAGGCAAAGGTGTACCCCAATACCTCTCTCTAGATATACACCAGTCTCTAGCATTCTCTATCCAATCAGAAAATCTTTTTCCCGCCCACTCAGGATACCATGTAACCTTTTCATTCTCACGCAACATAGTGTTCTTGATAGGCTCTATCTTTATAAACCACTGTTTATCTGCATAGAACATTAGTGGTGTTTCACATCTCCAACAATGCGGATATTCGTGCTGAAGAACCCCCACATGTACAACAAGATTCTTTCTTCTTAGATCTTCAATTACAATGCTATTGGCTTCCTTAAACCATAGCCCTCTATATTTGCCAGCCAATTCATTAAAAACACCATTTTTCTGTAGACTATTGAATACATTTATGCCATATTTTTTACATAATTCAAAATCTTCGGGACCGTGGGCAGGAGCTATATGTACTATACCTGTTCCTTCTTCCATGCTAACCCAATCAGCTAACAAAATTCTGTGATTCAGAGGTTCATGATTTATATGCGCAGGAACTTCTTCTAGTAATGGATGAATATACTTCTTATTAAATAGTTGTGAACCTTTAAGTGCTTCAATAACCTCATAACCATTTATTTTTGCTTCAGAGATTAATGCTCTTAATCTCTTCTCAGCTACAATCCATATCTCATTTCCTACCCTAAGCTTTAGATATATCTCATTTGGATTAACAGCTATAGCTTCATTATCTATAATAGTCCAGGGGGTTGTTGTCCATGCTATAAGGTATGTATTTTCTTCGTCAACTAGCTTCACTTTAAAGAAGAGACTAGGATCCTCTACTGTGTTATATCCTTGAGCTACTTCATGAGAACTTAGTGCCGTTTCACATCTAGGGCATATTGGTACAACCCTAAAATCCTCGTATAGATAACCTTTTTCCCATGCTTTTTTCAGAAATCTCCATACAACCTCTATGTATTTGGGGTTCCTTGTCTCATAAGCATTATCGTAATCTAGCCATAGTCCAAGCCTTTCACTACCTTTTCTCCACTGACTTATATAGAAATCCACAATTTTCTGACACTCTTGAACGAATCTATCAACACCATAAACCTCTATATCCTTTTTCGTCTTAAACCTCAAGTTTCTCTCAACTTCAAGTTCTACGGGTAGTCCTTGCGTATCCCATCCAGCTTGATCCCATACACAGTAGTCCTTGAGTCTAGCATAACGAAGTACAACATCTTTATAGGTACGTCCTCTAGCATGTCCTACATGCATGAATCCATTAGTTGTTGGAGGACCTTCGAGGAATCTGAATAACTTCTTATTATCATTTCTGCATTTTTCTTTCTTGACTTTCTCATATATTCTATGTCGTTTCCAGAAATCCATCACCCATTTCTCTACAGATATAGGGTCATAACGTCCCTTTATAGATGGTGATACTAATTCTTCTAAAGACAATGTACATCCACTTCAATCAGCTACACTAGGTATTTTACCAATTGTGAGTGAAACTTTATAAAGCTTATTTATATCGCGTCTAGCATACCTTTGAACCTGGCTCTACAGGTTCCATTACCGTTAATATACTTGGTTTACCTTTACTACACGTAGCTAGAATCATTCCTTGACTCTCATAACCCATTAACTTTCTAGGCTTCAAATTAGCTACAACGATAACATATTTGTTAACAAGATCTTCAGGATTGTACCATTCAGCTAGACCAGCTATAATTTGTCTTACTTCTGAACCTAGATCTACAATCAGTTTTATCAACTTCTTTGAGCCTGGTATATGTTCAGCATTTCTAATTAAACCAACCCTTAAATCTATTTTCTTGAAAAACTCTATATCAATCAACTCATGCACATTGTTTTTATCTTCAATGAGACTGTTGGTGCTCATCTATCTCACCTACATGCATTAACCACAATAGTCAAATAAATGTTTTAAACACAGAATTTGATAGACCAAGTTTACCTATGTTTCAATATACAAAAATTATACAGACTAGTTTTGATTAAACCATTACCTTTAAAATCTACTACACAATTACGAGCTAGTTGGGGGCCCGTAGTCTAGCTTGGCTAGGATGCGGGGTACACCTTAGATTAGGTGCCCGACTCGGGACCTCTTCAGCGGAGATCCCCGTGATCCCGGGTTCGAATCCCGGCGGGCCCACTGGTAACTATTTCTCTTATCTTTTGTAGCACCATATCTTTGTCTACATCAGGTCTTAGTAATGATATTGTTAGCGTTTGGTGACCAACAATATCCTCTGCGATACCGGCTCTATAGAGATGGAGTGCTAAGTCGTATGCTAATGTTCCATCAGATTTTATTATCAGTATCTTTCGTCCTTGTCTACTCTTAGCTAAAAGAAACACAGGTGTTTTGAGAAGTCTGTAGAGTATTGATGCGATAGAGGTTGACTTATAGGGATAATTTCTATGGCTAATGTCTATAAACCTAATATTGAATATTCTTATAGCACTTAAAGCAATTTCATTCGCTATAGCTTTAAGCTCTTTAAAATCATTTTGCGATCTGCTAACAAACTGCTTGATATCAATACTGAACGGTATAGATAATCTAGGTAGAGGTTCTGTAAGCCAGTTAACTGTTTTTACCCATAGATCTTTATTCTTGGATTTAATTAGTGTTCTGGAAATAGCTACAACAATATCCACCAGTCTTCTATCTATGGACTTGATCCTAAGCTTATCACCTCCTTTCTCAATGAACGATACAGCCTCTATGAATGCTCTCAATCTATCAGTAACATCTAGTCCATGAGATTTCAGCAAATTATACACAAGTACTGCTGTTGCAGATTTACCTATGACAAGGTTTACTGTACGTGATCTTATTTCATCAGCATGAATTGCCGTGGAAATATGGTGATCGACATACAGTACCTCTGCTCCCTTTTCCTTGAATATGGACAGAGCTTTATTCATAAACTCTGAGTAAGCTATATCAAGAATAACTATGTACTCGACCTCAATATCTTTAATGTTTCTGAAATCTCTAATTATAGATCTTGGTGATGTGGGTATCAGTTCGACATTACACTTCTTGTTCACAGGATATATCCCTAGAACAGTTTGTGAATATAGTATTTCTGCAGCAGAAACAGCACCATCTATATCCCAATCACTAAACACAACTACTGCCATCCATTAACACCATCTATTAAGATCCCGCTTTCCTTTAATGCTCAATATAGTGTACTCACTTTTAAATTGTTTATAGAGAATAACAGTAAACAAACTACTAATGCTACAATTCAACCCTGATTATAGCTAAACCAGCAATGAACATAACAACATAAAGCTTATAAGGAGACCACAAAAGAAATCCTAATGGTGTGCCGCGGTAGTATAGCCAGGCCAGTATGCGGGCCTGTCGCATATCTTTGGCGTGCAGAAAGCCCGTGACCCGGGTTCAAATCCCGGCCGCGGCGCCAAATAAACTACGACTTGAGTACTGTTCATGTCACCTGAAATACTTCATTGCTCTTCAAGTTCGAGGCTGGAACACAAGGAACATCAATACATTACGGAGTTAAAATAGTAAACAGCGTAATTCAGTAGTATGATCTACAAACAGAAATCGGAGATACCAAGACGTTTTGATGCAAATTGATTTGAAAGAGGTGCCCTGGGGCTACATATCTATCTGATACCACAATAGCTAGATTAGACCATAAAGCGTATGAAAACATCTATTGTAAGCGAATCAGCAATCCCTAATGTGTTTAAAGTAGATAACATGTTATTCTTATCAGAGTGCATGGTTTTCAAGATCGAAGAGTCTGTGCCTTAGGTAATGATGGTAACAACATGAAACCAAAGCTTAATGGATTCCCATAGGGCATATTTAATTAAACTTAGTAGATATGAATTACATCTTATATACTGTTTCTTTCAGTTAGGGAGATACCTATCGTAATCTTTTCGTTAAGCCACAAAAATTTAACTAGAAGAAAAATATTGATACAATTTATTTTAGTACTCTCTATCGTTATTCTAGAGACTGCGATACTGGTCATCAATATTGATGACATTAAGGTTTCGTCATTTGATGAATTTCCACATAATCCAAATAAACTTGGTATATACCTTGGCTATACATTGAGTGTAATATTATTACCTTTCGTTTCTGTTGCTTCTCTGAATGTTATCAAGAGTGTTCGTAATATATATAGATCTCTTGCTGTAAAAAGTTTAAGATTTAATTCTATTGAAATAGCGATAAAATACGTGAACATCCTTATAACTATGTTGCCATTGACATTACTGTTAATGGTATCAGGAATTATTTTTAGATTGTATGTATTTACACTTTTTTCGTTGGTACCACTAATATTCCTCGGATACGTAATTGCAAAACCTTTTGTTGATGTATATGATCATAGCAAAAATATTGAAAATGAGCTTAAATGGTTTCTTATCTTGATGATTGTTACAGAAAGTGTTAGAGCTAACATAGGGTTCCTTATAGATAAGTTAAAACGTACACGCATTCTATCTGCAATCACAAAAGAGCTTACAGTCATTAATAGAGATTCTCTACTTTATTTACCTTCATATATCGATTCCTTTATTCATAGAGCTAAATACACACCCAACTCTAGATTATCCAACATGTTTACCGGTTATGCAAGTAGATTGCGTAGTGGTGGTGATACTGTTTCTTGGCTAAGATCTAAATTAGGCGAGGAACTTACTATTAGCGAATTTTCTGCAAAACTTTATAGCGAAAGAATTTCAAACATCTTCGGACAGATTATGTTGGCGCTCTATGCACTTTTACCACTTGTAGCTATTTCCACATATGCTCTGAATATAACTACAGTTATGCTGTTAAACACAGCTGTGACGCCACTACTTGTGCTTACCATGTACACAATAAGACCAAAATCCTTAGATATTTTCCCCATGAAGCACCTATTCATCACCTTAACGGTAATGGTACTATCATCACTCCTACTCTACGTATTTATGGGCTCTATCTCATTAGCTATAGGATGGATTCTAGCCTTAATATTGTCACATAGATATCGGTCTATTCTAAAAGAGATATCGATTCTAGAAAAGGATTGCATAGAGATTATGAAACTCATGGTTGAACTTCGAAGAAATGGTTACGATGTAGCTAAAGCCATAGAATATATAATATCCACGAATACACTCAATGAAACTACAAAAAGAAAACTTAGGCTCGCTTTAACCATGCTTCGTCAAGGTGTATCTCTAACAGAGACTTCAATGAAAATCCCCACCCATAGTTTCTTGTTCAAATTCACGTTATTTACATTAGGACTAGTACATGAATGTGGTGGAGGAGATCCAGAAGTATTTCAAGCAGTATACGAATATATTAACAAAATTAGTATACTGCAAAATGCTGTTAAGAAGATTAGTACTCTTTTTGATGTTTTCGCATTGGTAAATACGGTACTGATTGTATGGATATGGAGAACGTTGATACCTCTTCATACATCACTCAGCTACATGGGTATAGGATCAGCATTCGGAATAGACATAAATATGCTATACTTACTCATATACTCGTCACTATTGGGCTACACAATGGTTTCAAGCACATTACGTACAGGTTTACCGGTTATCGAGTTTAGGTCAATAGCTTTTCTGGCAATAGGAACTCTACTTCCTTTGCTACTTTGATTGCCTACATGAACACCTTATAAATACAGCAACAGATTAGGGATAAAACTGTTGTTAACAATATGTAATGTAAAGAAAATTGATAAAGGCATAAGCGAATTACTTGCTATCGTTATAGGTATCGCTATAACAATAGCTATAGGTGTAGCATTCTATACATTTATACCCAATTTTGTGAACACATTTATACAGCAACAAAAGGTAGGCATTGTAGTGACATCGACATCGGTCATAGATAAAAACACTGCTATAGCAACAATATCTGTTAGAAATCTAGGGACAAGAGACATCCATGCATTAAGCATAATGATTGCTACTAACAGAAGCATTAATCTAGAACTTCTATCTCCTACACCAAGTACCACTAGCAATGGTAGAATAGATATAGATCTCAGAAACTCTATCCTTTCACCAGGCCAGGAAATACCATTAATAATCCGGTTATCAACTCATGACAATAGCCCCTTAATAGGTAAAAAAGTGGGTCTCATAATTACAGCAAAATTTGTTGATAACGTTTATACCTCTGAATCTCTAGCATTAACTATCATATAGCTCTGATTACGTTAATGCGTAACCTCAAATCTTTTAACTTTTTAACCATCTTCGACTAGTGGTAAATATTCTACTTTATAAAGTCTATTCAACGATTAGTATAGTGATGAGCCACCTAATATACTGTACATTATTTAGTATACAGGTGTAGTAACAATACATAAGAATTCGATATAGGGGTAGAGCTAAAACTACTTCACAGAACATCAAGATAAGTATAGAGCATTGCTACATCTAATTAGAGTCTTCACAAAATAACGAAATCTCATTACAAGTTTCCCAACAAGTTAAAAGAATTACTATCTATTACTATCATGTAACAAAATCACAGTAACACTAGATTAATAGATAACAAATATTTAGTATAGTAGATTTAGGATAGGGTACTTGATGACTCAACCATCTTTTTGTGCATTAGGGATGACAACAGGCAGTAACAAATGTGAAATAGATAGATACATCTGTACAACTAATTTATATTCATATCAAATAAATTTTTATAATTTTTAAAACATATTGTTTTTGTACAAATGATGTATTCGGCAGGAGCTGAAATATGATGTAACTTTCCATGGACTGAATTTCTAAATAGAATTATAGCGTAAATCAGATGGTTGATCTCTCGTCATCTATCCCAGATCACCTCCCTCATCATCAAATTTCTAAACCGCTCGTAAATGATCTATACAACAATATTAAATGCTTGACTACAACTACATCTGTATAACATATAGTGTATAACAATAGTATCATTAACATTATGGTTAATCCCGCCGGGGGGACTTGAACCCCCGACCACCCGGTATCTACCCGCCTCACTACAGCCGGGCGCTCTGCCGCTGAGCTACGGCGGGATTTTATTCTGTACACTACCTAGTGGTGTGAAGCTATATATTTTTTGCTTCATTCATTTTCAATGACTTTATCTTACTAAACTTATTGGATCAATGACTTAGTCCATTTGTGTTGGACGATCATCAGTTTGTTATGTGCTATTACTATCTAAAAATAATACAAAGTTTTATTAATTCTCTATGTCACCATAACAGTTATATTCCAACTAAAGGTAACAACTCGATGATGATAGATGTCAGTAACATCAGTTATAGAGACTCTTAATCTAAAAAATGTTAGGAATGCTATAATCGTTATGAGTGGGAAAGGTGGTGTAGGAAAATCTTTTGTAGCTACATCTCTAGCAATAGCCTTAAAAAATCTTGGATATAGTGTAGCTATTCTTGATGCTGATATTCATGGACCTAGCGTTCCATGGATTTTAGGAATTGAAAATAGCCTCATGGGAGCATCTATTGAGGGTAACCTTGTTCCACAAGAAGTTGATGGTATAGCTGTTGCATCTTTTGAACTTCTCTTGAGTCAAAAATATAACCCCATTGCCTGGAGAGGCCCCCTTAAGACACGGGCAATAATTGAGCTTGTAACAAAAACTATGTGGGGAAATAGAGACTTTATGGTAGTCGATATGCCTCCAGGTACAGGAGATGAACATCTAACAATAATTCATACGCTTAGATCTATAGTTAGAGGAGCTCTTCTTGTTTTAACACCAGGAAACCTTGTGGCACATATAGTTAACAAAGTTAGATTGTTCCTGAAAAATACTAACGTAGATCTTCTGGGAGCTATCCTAAATATGTCCTACTTCAGATGTCCTGTATGTGGATCTACTCACAAGATTTATGGCGAAATCAATCTTAGTGAGACACCAATTCTGGCTGAACTACCTATAAAACCGGAATTATCTCACGCTTTAAATGAAGGAAAGCTTCTCGAATATTTACAGAAACAAGATAAAGATCTTTTAACAGTATTCATAAACTTATGTTATAATATTTTGGGAAGATTGGAACACAACACATAGAAATACTATTATTGTTTGCCTCTATGTCTTCGATGTATTAGAATAAAATAGAGCCATTAAGAGTTAAAGTTAAATAGTTCTATCTGTCTCAGTATAGATGATGTAAAATGGTTATCGATATAGAGTCCTGGATTTCTTCATTTCTTATGTTTTCTATAACTATATACATAACTTCGTTTTCACTATACTTAGTTAGAATAATTAAAGGACCAACATTACCAGATATGGTAATAGCTATTGATGCCTTGGGTTACGATCTTGCCGCCTTCTTCATTGTATTAAGCGTGCTCTTTAGATCCCCTATTCTAATCATATGTGCTATTGTTTTAACTCTATGGATTTATGCTCTCGATATATATGTGGCTAAGTATCTAGAACATAAAGAGCTAGGCGACTGAATTATGCAAGAGACGCTCAACCTAATATTAGTCATAATTGGGCAAATAATGGTGGCTATAGGTCTTTTATGTGATATTATAGCAGCAATTCTTATGATAAGATTCCCCAATTTCTATGTAAGATTGCATGCATTAACTATTGGAAGCATTGGTGGAGCTGTTGTACCAATGATAGGTGCTGGACTGATAGCATTAGGCTCTCCCTTTCTAGGTGACCACAGATGGTATTTAGCTGGAGGAGCATTTGTTGCAGCATTCTTTACATTTATCCTTGGTGGAGCTGGTACTCATGCCATCTCTAGGGCAGCTTATAGATCTAAGACAGTTGTTCTTGATCCTTGTTACGTAGATCATCTAGCTGAAGATAAAGGTGAGAAAACATGTTAGAGGAGACAATATTCATAATCATAGGGCTCATCTCGATGATCTCTGTTTTGTTTGTAGCTTTAGCAATAGTTTCGAAGGATCTTCTAAAAGCTATAATGTTTTCAGCAGTACAGAGTACTCTCTACGCTTTTCTTCTCTTTCTCTTAATGGCACCAGATATAGTACTTGTCTACATAGCTATATCTGTGGGACTTCTACCATTAATATCTATTGTACTGATTAAAAAGGTGGGAAGATATGAAAAAGCATAGAGAGATGATATTTGATATACTTTTGATAGTAATCATATTGTTAGTGTTAATACCAACATTACTAGGAGGTATTGGACCTCTACCTCCTAGAGAGATAAGACCTTTGGCTAAAGCTTATCTTAACTCGACATTAAATATCTACAACAAAGATCTATGGACAGCATCACCTGAAGCTGTTGCAGCTATTGTGTGGGACTATAGGGGTTTAGATACATTCTATGAAACAATAGTTTTTTATACAGCTATAGTAAGTTGTCTAATCCTGTATAGAGAGATACTAGGTAAGCGTGATATTTCGAAAGGTGAAGGATTGAGTATTGTTGTAAAGAGGGTTACAGCTATATCGCTTCTAGGAATCTTGGTAGTTGGCGCTTCTACAGTCCTTCACGGAATGCTAACTCCTGGTGGAGGATTCCAAGGAGGTGCTATAATGGCTGTAGCGCCAGTTATTGCAATAGTAGTCTTCTCAAGACTTTTAGTCGATACCTCTAGATTATCGTACAGTAAAGTTGTAACTTTCAGAAATCTAGCTATATTAGGTATAGCATTAACGGCATTAATACCGATAATTCTAAACTTTGGTAACGCTTTTATATTCCAAAACCAGTATAAACGCTCCATAAACTTCTCATATCCCGCACATATACTCGATGTACCTATGGGTGGCTCTCTATGGTTTTTAAACCTATTTGAGGGATTAGCAGTGCTTATGGCATTCTATCTAGCTTTCAATATAATTCTCTATAGCGAAGAGGTATCCAAAGAGGTTATCCTAGGTGAAGAATATGGATATTAGGATCTCTATGTATATAGCCACCGTAGTTTCACTTTATGTGAATATAGCATTATGTATCTATGGAGTTATATCTAAACCTAACCTGATTAAGAAATTCATAGCTTTAACTATTCTTCAAGACTCTATAAACGTCTTTCTAGTACTTGGTGGATATAGGCTATGGAGACCAGGATTGTTGCTGCAACCTCCAGTACTACTCAATTGGTCACCTACAAGTGAAGATCTGAAGCAGTTCCTGATGAAATCTGTAGACCCATTACCTCAAGCACTAGTTCTAACAGCTATAGTCATAGGTTTAGCTGTTAACACATTTTTAGCTATAGTTATAATTCATCTCTATAGACATTTCTCTACAATTGATGTGGATGAAATAGGTAGTATGAAAAAGGTGATGATAGTTGAAGAGAGTGCTTAGGGTTATAGCACCAACTATTATTGCCTTTACCATATACATAATATACACAGGTTCTCTAAAGGTATATGATCTTGTGAGTGGCGCAGTTGTAGCCATAGTGGTTGGCTCAATACTATCTCCAATGCTAGTGGAGGACTGGAGAAAAAGCCTAGACATTAAGAGATTTCTACATCTAATTGTATACACTTTACGTTACTTCCTAATAGATGAGGTGAAGGCCCATATACATGTAATTAAATTAGGTCTCTCACCTAGAATGCCCATAAGGCCTGGAATAGTTAGAGTCCCAATAAGTTCTAAAGATGATTATGCTTGGACCCTTGTATCTATATCAATTACTAATACTCCTGGAACAGTTGTCGTAGATATAGATAGAGAGAAGGGTTTAGCATATGTTAATTGGATAAACGTTACAACTACTGATCCTTTAGAGTGTTACAAGAATATTGCACGAGTTTTCGATAGTTATGCCAAAAAGATATTTGATTAAGTGATGAAACTTGTTTAATCATGAACTTGCATTAATACCATTAGTACCGGCTATTACAGCTCTTATCATACCCTTTCTTGCTCTAGTTACAAGAAACAGATATGTTTATTCGTTTCTACAGCTTTCTGCTGCAACCATAATGCTTATATTGTCATTGATTGTTCTAAAGAATGTTCTGCAAAACGGAGCTGTCGTCTATGTGTTTGGCGGCTGGCCTCCACCTATGGGTATAGTTTATGTAGCTGATTTCATTAACGCTGTATACGGATTACTTGCGTGTACGATATTCTTCCTAGTCTCACTATATACCTTCTGGTACTATAAAATAATTAAAGACTGTGTATGGCATTCACTTCTACTTTTACTCTTAGTTACAGGTATAACAGGCTGTATTTATACTGGTGATATATTCAATTTCTTCGTTATGCTTGAAGTCTTAGCACTATCTTCATATGCTCTCGTTTCATTTTTTAAAAAAAGAAAATGGGCTATAGAAGCTTCAGCAAGTTATGCGTTTATAGGTTCTTTAGCAACAACATTCTTTCTCTTTGGCGTAAGCTTTCTATACCTATCTTTTGGAACACTAAATATTGCTGATCTCTCAGCTAAAGCTCACGACTGTAACTCGATAATGAGTCACTGGAGTGGAAGCTGTACTAATAATATCTGTATCGGAAACTTTGTGTTAGCTTCAGCCACAGCTACGGCATTCATGATCTGGGCACTAACTTTCGAAGCAGGTCTCTTTCCTAATAACTACTGGCTTCCAAGCGCATATACTGAGGCACCTACACCAGCTTCAGCAATCTTTGCAGGTATAGTCGATAAGGTTGGGATCTACGGTATTTTGAGGCTATTTTTAACAATATTTACACCTTACGGCTCAACTCTGATGTTCAGGTTATGGGGAGTACCTTTTAGAGACTTTATACTATATGTTCTAAGTGTACTTGGTCTTATAACGGGACTTCTTGGAGCTCTCATAATGACTATCCAGAAAGATGTTAAGAGACTTTTATCCTATAGCACAATAAGCCATATAGGGCTTATGTTCATGGCTATGGCTGGTTTAACATCAGGTCAAACTGAAGTAACTATGGCATTAACCTTAACAGGAATAATCTTTCACAGCATTACACATGCTCTAGGAGAATCAATGGTTTTTATGGGATTAGGAGCTCTAGCTAGTATAGCAAATAGTAGAAAAATTAACGATATGTACGGCTATGGAACAATGTATCCATACTTGTCTATAGCTATAGTTATTGGTTTATTGAGTCTTCTAGGTATTGCTCCTCTAGCAGGTTTCTTCAGCAAGTATATGCTTTTTCTTGCACTAATAAGTGCGAATCTCATTTATTATGCAATAGCATTAATAGTAATATCAGGTATTACTGCTATAGGTTATTTTAAACTTATATATGCTCTTTTCCTTCAGAAACCAAAAGAGGACAAGAAAACAGATAGCATAACTGTAGCAACAATAGTGTGTATGATTATGGTAATAGGATTAATAACTTTGGGGGTGATGTCCATTCAAGGAGAACCCTATAAACTTCTGTACAGCAACAATATTCATGTCTCTTCAATAGATGGTGTTAAGCAATATATAAAAATAGTTGAAGATATTGCTAGAATATTAGGTGGCAAACCTTGATAGTAGCTGAAGAATATTTCAAAACCATTTACTTCATACCCATTATAGTGACACTAATCTCTATAGCTATTATTGGAAGCTTCAAAAAAATTAGGAAATTAAGATTCATAGGGTATGTAGGATTAGTTTTCATGACTTTAGCAACATATGGTCAAGGCTTCGTAGATTCACTTTCATTAATATTTTCATGCTTAGCATTAGTGGTAGGGTTTTCTGCATCAATGTATAGTGATACATATGAATTAAAGAAATATGGATCCTCAGATTTACATACACTTGTAGATCTCTTTGCTCTATCAATCTACTTGACTTTTCTAGCACCTACTATTGCTTTATTCATCATCTTCTGGTTCCTCTCCGAAATCATAGGCTTTTTCGCAATAGTGTATGAAATAAGGACTGAAACATTTAGAGCAGGTCTAAGATACCTAGTGGCGTCAATGGTACCGGCAGATTTAGCTTTAATGAGCTTTTTAGCCTATTTATCCTTAAATAGAGGATTTCTAAACGCATTATCTACATACTTAACTGCTGTTCCGCTAATAATAACTATGATGCCACTACACATATCTTTAATAACTATATTAGGTTTTTCAGCTAAAGCAGCTATAATTCCTTTACACTTTTGGTTACCCGATGCTCATTCACTTGCACCAGCGCCTGCATCAGCTCTTCTCTCAGGTGTGATGGTTAAGATGGGGATCTACGGTATAATGAGAACTTTACCCATAACTGATGCCCAGGTTGTGCCAGTAATCTTTGCTGTTTTGGGAATCTTTTCGGCCATATATGGAGGATTTATGGCCCTAGTTCAAACAGATATAAAGAGGATCCTAGCCTACAGCACAATAGAAAATACAGGACTAATGATTATCTCTCTTATGATTTACAGGCTAACGAATAGTTTACTAGCATATAGTGCATTAATATCTCTAGTATTAGCTCATTCGCTATTCAAATCTGCTTTATTCCTCAATGCAGGAACAGTTGAAGTAATTACTCATACGAGAGATATAGATAGGTTAGGCTTTTTAGCGAGAATAGCTCCAAGAGCATCTACATCTGCATTAATTTCAGCTCTATCGCTAATGGGTATACCACCTACAGTTGGATTTATAGCCAAACTTTTACTGCTTGTATTGCTGATAGAGTTCGTAACACTTAATACTCTATGGGGAGTGCTTCTACTTGTTTCTATAGTAATGGCTTTAGCTCTAACAATAATATACAGCATAAAGTATTTAACAGTTTATTGGGGATCTTGGAAAACAAGGAAAACAGATATTGCTTATTTCTCTGAAAAACAGTTAGTGAAATGGGAATATATACTAGCGATATTAAGTCTAACATTATCACCTTTGATGCCCTTGATTCTTAACGTATCCATAACTATGGATGTAATTATTTCGTTACTGCTAGCATTAGTGTTATTCATTATAGTAACAATGTACATATACTCACGAATTAAGCGCATAACTCACGATACTATATGGCTTGGAGGAGAACTACCTTGAATTATACAGTTGCATCTATAATAGAGAGAATTACTGAGACATTGAAACGTAAAGGAGACAAAATAATAGCTGATAGTAGAACAAAACTCAGTAAGCTAGTAAATATCTTCGTATACGTACATAGGGCGTTATCAAAAGAAGACAAGATCATTAATATAGCTAAAGCTATAGCTATAACACTTCAAAAAATCCAGAGTTCTCTAGAAGATTCTCTTTCAACTCAATCTCTATTTCTAGAACTACTTTCTGTACTCGCCATAATCACAGTCTTGGTGGTTGCTTGGTGGAGCTAACAACAATCTTAGCCATATTTCTATCCATATCACTATACATATTCATACCACCTATACTTGATGGCATAGAGCGTAAGATTAAGGCTAATATACAGACTAGGTATGGTCCTTCAACAATTTTTCAGACATGGTATGACATACTTAAATTAATGTCTAAGGAATTAATTATATCTACAGAGGTCAGATACCTAATTCTACCTCTATCTATATCGATAACCCTAACGCTATTTCTAGCCATAGTTGTATCATTTTATGTTGCATCTACTAAATCTCTATTACTACCCTACTACTCCTATGCCGCCCTATTTCTTGTCACCATGATATCTATACACGCACTGCATCTACTGCTATACATATCTTCAGCAAATCTTTTCTCCATCATAGGCACATTTAGGATTATCTCTATAGATGTGGCTAATGAAGTTAGCTTTGCAACATTCTTGGTATTAACTATGGTGTCACGGTATGTTAATAGCTCAGCTAGTCTATCTCTTTTTATATTATCCTTTATACCTCTATTGATAGCTGTGTATGTATCTAGTAGGAGACTTCCATATGATTTACATGAAGCTGAACCGGAACTAGCTTCAGGTTCAATAATAGAGTTATCAGGTCCTATATTGGGATTATACATATATAACCATCTTCTTGAAAAATATTTACTTACCTCTATACCTGTAGCTCTAATTATGTTAATGTTCGAATTAAACGTAGGTAACCAGAGTATACATCTGCTTTTTCTTCACATATTTGCAGCAATAATCTATATGGTTTTCTCTATAGTTAGTACAATTCTCGGAAGATCGAGAATTGATTTAGCTTTCAAAACCTTAATACTAATATACTCACTAGCCATAATTATCTGGATTGGTGTATACATATTTGAGCAAACTCT
>Ga0105163_1000342_pt1 | contig 28459 bp, 18 predicted proteins | sample JNZ110809AmetaG_FD_81531 | JGI IMG/M metagenome (GOLD analysis project Ga0105163, IMG submission 81531) | Hot spring microbial communities from Jinze hot spring, China to study Microbial Dark Matter (Phase II) - JNZ 110809A | ecosystem: Environmental > Aquatic > Thermal springs > Hot (42-90C) >... | reverse complement strand
CCGCATTAGCAACGGAAGATGGATATATAATCAAAATGTTAAGAGAACAAACACCAACGACTGAAGGTGCTCAAGCTGGGTATGAAGTGATTTGTGTAATGATACAAAATTTGATCAATGAAGCAGTTAAATTTGATTTTAAGGTTACACATATCGGGGTTGGATTTGGTGGTCCTGTTGATTTTAAACACGGCATAGTTTATCTTTCGCATCATGTTGAAGGATGGGAAAATTTTCCTTTGAAAGAAAAACTTGAAACAAAATTCGGTATCCCTACAATTATTGATAACGACGCAAACGCAGGCACAATTGCTGAATGGATGTTCGGAGCTGGTAAAGGAATGGACAATCTAATATATGTCAACATAGGAACAGGAATCGGAGGCGGAATTATAAGCGATGGGAAATTGCTCCGTGGATGGAAAAATTTAGCTGGCGAGATCGGACATATCACCGTTAAACCAGACGGCCCAAATTGCACATGTGGCAGGAAAGGTTGCCTTGAAGCATTTTCCTCTGGAAGTGCAATTTCTTATAAAGGGACTCTTTACTTTGGAAAACCTTTAAAAAGCGAAGAAGTTTTCCAGCTTGCTCAACAGGGTAATCAAGTTGCAAATAAAATCATTCAAGAAGCGGTTGATATGCTTGCGTTTGCACTTGGAGCTGTAATCAATTTAATTAATCCACAATTGATTATCATTGGTGGTGGAGTAGCTGATGCACCGGAAAATTTACTCCTTGAACCGCTACGAAAGAAATTGCCAGAATATACACTGCCAGAAAGCATTGATGGACTTAAAATAATCAAAGCTAAACTTGGATATGATGCTGGTGTAATTGGAGCAATTGCGCTCGCTCTGCTTGAAAAAAATAAATAAATCTATTTTCTCAATTTTTCTCTTGCAACCTTGAAAATTTCCGCATAAACCTTGTCACGCGGAACGCAACCGGCTGGGAATTGCCCAAGTTCATTGTGTTTTGATCGCATAAGGTTTGTGCAATGACTTATCGTTATGCAAACTTTTGACGAATTTAATCTCCCATACCTCTTTAAATCATACACGAAATCAGGATACGCAAGTGCACCTCTACCGACACCGACGATTGAAACTTTATTTTCTTTCAAATTCGCTTCACCAGCATAAACAAAAAATTCCCGAAGATAACTATATCCCGTCCCAACAACCAAAACCTTATCTGTTAAGTTATTTAATGAATCAACTGCTTTCTTTATTTCAGCTGTTAGTTTAAAATGCCTTGCAACTCCAATCAACGGATGTTCGGGTTGAATATAACCATCAATTGGTGGAGTTTCAAAAGGTCTCCCTATGTGCGGATTATAATACGGACTCCCCATAGAAATGTTAATTATCTTAACACCAAGTGAGCACAGTATTTCAACAAGTTTTATCGGTTCTGTCAAATCTGGTTCAAGTGGATTATTTTCTTTCACACCGAAACCAAATAAATATGGCAATGGATATTCAACCGATTTCCCAACCCCATCATCATCTTTAACAAAAGGAACGCAATCAAAAACATTTATTCTTGATGCAATAAAAATTTTTTCTCCAAGTTCAGATTTTATCTTGGTTACCACATTTCTTATAAATTTTGTCCTGTTTTGAAAATCGCCACCGTATTTCCCCTCCCTTGTTTTTCCAGCGAGCAACTCGTTCAAAAGATAAGTATGACATTGCTTTATATCAATAAATTGAAAACCCACCTCATAAGCAAGTTTTGCACATTTAACAAATTCATCTTCAAGCTTTTCAAGATAATCGTCGCTCACAACTGGATAACTTTCATCAATGCTTATCTTCTTGTCTTTATCAATAAATGTTAACTTATCAACTACTGGATTATGAAATGCAATTATCGGTTTTTTATAACTCCATCTTCCCGAATGTGTTAGTTGTATTCCGATAACCAGATCAGAGTCATCACCCCAGATTTTCTTATGTGCCTGCCTTGTTTTTTCAACAAGCTCTGCAAACAATTTAAGATTTTTCTCATTTAACCAAAGTTGTCTTGGGTTTGCTCTTCCTTCTTCAACAACAGCGGTAGCTTCGCCCCAGATTAATTTTGCACCACCTGCGCCAAATTTTTCCCATCTTCTAAATGTAAGTTCATCGGGTTTGCCATCAAGCGTTCCATCACAACCTTCCATCGGATGTATAGCAAATCTATTTCCAATTTTTAACCTGCCAATCTCAATTGGCTGAAAAATAAGTTCAAGGTTCTCATCAAACTTTAAAACTTCACCAAGACCCAATTTTTCAACTTCTGCAATTAATTCTTCAAGTGTTTTAAACTTAAAAAATCTCATTTAACAAAAAATTTTATTTTGACTTTCTTACCCGAATAAGGCAAAATCAATTTCCCATTTTTCAAAGCGAATTCCCGTCCATCAACCAAAGCAAACATTTTGTCGCTTCTTTCTATATCAAGATCAACAAGTATGTTCCTAACTTTTATGCTTGATGAAATTAAATTAACACCAGATAACAAGTTTGGTTTTATTGTCAAATTTTCCAGCTCGGGTCTAAACCCAAGGATATGATAAACAAAAAGCGAGATCATTTCAGCCCAAGTCCATCCTATGATTCCAACAGGTGGAAGTGGCGGTGTTAACTGTTCAACGGAGTAATACTCAAACCATCCCCCAGATTTTCCACCGTTTATGTTATAAAGCCAATTGAGAATACGCCAGACCCTTTCATAATTTTTCGCTTCCAGATTTGCCCTTGCCACAAAAAGCGACGCAAAAGGCCAAGGTCCAGGTGGCTCTGGTTCGCTTGAACTATCATATCTCTCATAACCTCCATAGCTCCATCTCTGATTCCAGAGTTTCTCAATCCATTCAAGTGTCTTGATTGAAACTTCACTTCCTGCATCAACAAATCCGTAAATGATCGGCAAAACCTCGGAAGTATCTGGCTCAGCAGAAGGTTTATCCTCAATTGCTATCGGTGAATTTTGTGGCATCCTTTTTCTGTCTGGTGGAATAAAATACCTCTGCCATTGCCCATTTAAATTTTTCCTCTTTATAAAATGACCATCTTCAATTAGTTTGAAAACTGGATCGTTTAACATTGAATTTTTAATTTCGCCTGATGCAGAAAGCCATCTCTGTGCTAACTTATTTTCGCCAAGTTTTTTAGCAAGTTCAGAAACTTTTTCAAGCCCTAATGAAACCCAGAATTGATATGCAAGCTCGTATCCATTTTCAACGCCGAAAGCATCCGTCCTTTCCCAAAACTCTCTTTTATTTTTCAAAAGTTTGCTATTTTTATCCCAGAAAACATCTTTCAAAGGAAATTCCGCAACTAATTTTATCTTATCCCAAAATTTTTTCACAAACTCAAAATCTCCGCTCCAGCAAACATACGACCAAACCGCATATAAAAGTTGCCCATTTTGATCAAGCTCTGTAAGCTCGTATCCGAACCATCTGCTTGACTCAATCGTTTGACCTTCCCGACCGACAAACTTATCAAGCAATTTAGTTAACATAATTTTTGCCTCATCAAAAAATCCACACATTAAAAGTCCAAGAACAAACATTGAATCATCACGCACCCACTCCATATTATACTGCCATATTCCAGAATCCCTTTTTCCACTTTTTGAAACCGTTGATTTCAAACCATTCTTTGAAACATTGAAAAGATGGTTCAAAACCTCGCTATCACTTCTAAATTTGTTTTTCTCATCCCAAAACTTTGAGGTTTCATCAAAAATTTGTGTAAAGTTTTTTACCTTCAAAATTTTATCATCATCTTCAAGCGAATAAACATAAACTACCTCAGCGTTTTTATCAACAGTGCCGATATCAACCCAAAGGTCATACCTTCCTGCTGTTCTTGCACCTTTATGAAAAGTTTGAAGTTTCATAATCGTCCATCCCTTCGCATAAACAGTTTTCTCACGCTCACTTGTGAAAATCTCGTCAAATAATCCAAAGTTTGGATAAAGTTGAAGACGAAGCGAAATACTCATTGGACTTTTCAATTTATTGCTAACTTCAACAACCCTGAATAAAATTTTCCCATCTTTCGGAACGAAAAATTTTTCCAGCACACTAAATTTTTCATTGCCCCATTTTAACTTAACAATTGGAATTCCAGATGAAAAATCCCACAAAATCTCTTGAAAATTTTCTCTATTAAGTTGATAAAATTCTTCACCAAATTGAAGCGTTAACTTCGTATTTTCAAATCCACGTTCGGGATGATAAAGAAATGTGCTCCATTTTCTGACAAATCTTTCCGCATCCCAGAGTGTTAACCCAAAAAGCGATGCACCTGAATTCCCATCTTTACAAAACTGAATTCCGACAGTTATTTCACCATTCCCAATGAGAAAATACTCAACCCCTGGCAAAGTTGTAATGTAATCTATGTGAATCCTTTGAGTATCAAATCGTTGAAAAGGGATTTCATCTGTGGTCTGGTAAAAATAATCTATGCAACCGTAAACTTTGCTCTCAAATAAATTTCCAGAGAAATTTGCATCTTTAAATTTTACGAACTCGTTGCTTACATACTTAGAAAGAAACAACCCACCAAAGAGTGTTAAGAACTTTCTTCGTCTCATCTTAAACTTGCTCTTACTTTTCAATTATTTTCATATTTTTGAAGTCAATTATTCTCTTTTCCCTTTTTGGATTTGCAATAAGAGAAGCAAGAAGTGCAAGTGCTTTTTCTACCTCTTTTTCAAAATTTATCTTCGCATTTTTTGCCGTATCAATTTTAAGCGAATCAACATAATAAGATATTATCTTGCTTTTTCTGACTTCAAAATCAGCCCTGTAATCGTCCATCCCAAATGATTGTTTGTTCAAAAGAAACATCGCAAACATTATAAAAACAAGCGTCATAGTTTGATGATTGTTTTATTTAAATACGACTCTATCATCGCATTTATAACTTCAAGATTTTTTAATCCAGCGATTGCGTCAACTTCGGGCTTCTTTCGGTTTAAAACGCAATCCGCAAATTCGCAAAGTTCCTCAACATAACTTTCAATATCTTCATCCAAAGTTAACACAAGTTTTTCTCCATTTCTCCGTTCAACTTCAACTTTGTTTAATGAGCATTTCAAAATTGCATCCGTTCCACTTATCCTTATCTCGTAAATATCTGGACAGACATATGATGAAGTTAAAACGCCAATTAAACCATTTGAAAACTTAAAAATTGCAACAGCACTATCTTCAACATCAAGATGGACATCTCTTGCAAAACATGCGATTTCTTTAATTTCACCAAAGAAATAAATCAAGGTATCAACAAAATGTATTCCAAGCTGTGTCATCGGCAAAAGCGGGCATTTTTCTCTGTCCCTCTTCCATTCGGGAAATCGTCCTAAACCAGTTGGCATTGATATATTCGCTTCAACAGAGATAATTTTACCAAAAATTCCATCGCTTATAAATTCCTTCGCTTTTCTGAAAACTTTTCGTTTTCTGGTATTATGACCGACCTGAATGATTAATTTTTTCTCTTCAGCAACCTTCGCAAGCTCTTTCGCTTCTTCAACTTTAACAGCAATTGGCTTCTCAACAAAGACATCTTTACCCAGGTTGAGCGCTTTTAACGCCTGCTCAAAGTGTAAAAAATTTGGCGTTGAAATCACAACCGCTTCAAAATTTGATTTATTTAACATCTCATCATAATTATCAAATCCACGACACATAAATTCACTTGCAGTTTCCTCAACTAATTTTTTATCAATATCAAAACATGCAACAACATTAAATTTACCACACATCTTAACAGCCCTTCTTAATGTCACGCCATGACCACCAAGTCCAACAAGCGCTATATTGACTTTTCTGTCATCCTTCATACTCGCTTTCTTCAATTGCTTTTAAAATTGCTCTTAATCTTTTTAAATCTTCAATCGTTGATTCAACAAGGGGTAAATGATGCGTTTCAAGTGTAATGCTTTGAATTATTTTATCTTTAATTATCGCCATAAGCTGTCCATACCAGTTTACTGCACCTTCACCAATCAAAGTGCATTTAAATTTAGGGAAATTGACCGAATCCTTGACATGCAGATTCTTTATAAAATTTTTCACTTTCTCATAGCCGTTTGGGAAAGCAAACTCACCTGCTCCAACTGCATTTGCTGGATCCCAATTAGCCCACAAATTATCTATTTCAGATGAAGCTCTGACAAAATCAATAATCTTTGCGGTATTTTCGCCCGTATCACAATAAAAACCAGGCTCATTTTCAATGAGAAGATTAAACTTTTCCTGTTTCGCATACATTGAAGCGTTTTTTAAAATTTCAACAATTTCATCTCCTGATGTTCCATCTCTTACAAATCCAAAAATTATAATTTTATCAACGCCAAGTTCCGTCGCAAGTTTAAATGTGTCGGGGAGAACTTGTTCAAGTTCAAATTTTAACTTCTCCTTTTCGCTCGCTCTTATTTTAAAAATCCCCGGCGATAACGCTGTGATTTTAATTTTTCCATCATCAAGATTTCTTTTTATAAAGTCAATATCTTTACGCTCAATATAAGGCACTCTTTTCTCATAGCTTCCGACACAACGAAGCTCATAACTTTTTATGCCAAGTTTCAACCCAATTTTTATCGCTTCCTCAACATCAAGAGAAATTTCATCACTTACAATTCCAATTTCAATCATAAAATTTTGTGGTTTTATTTTCAATGTTCAAGTATAGTTGCAGATCTTTTCCACATATAATCTGGATCAATGTATGGTTCATCATCAATGTGTTTTTTCATAAGTTCAATCTTCTTTTTCAAAAGCTCAGGGAAATTTTCACCGTGTATAAGCGGTGTTTCACCCATATCAGTTACAGCCATAAATTCAACCCCGTTGCTATTTTCCCAAAGTTTAACAAGTTCGTTTGCGTTCTCAATTTCATCTTCAATCATCTCTCTTATCATAACTTTGTATCTTCGCTTCTCTTCATCACTTTGACTTTCAAGATAACCGTGAACCCCTGCAATCCACGCTGAAACATTTCGCATAGTTTTAAACCAGCATTTTAAAGCTTTCAATCTAACAAACTGATCAAATAAAACTTTTCTCGCAGGCGAATCATCTCTCAAATTTTCAAGTTCATCGCTTAAAATTTTTATCGCTGATTCAAGCGGTGGAAATAGAAATTTATCCATTCTTTCAACTGCAACTTCACATCTTTTTCTATCTGTTAACTCAAAAAGCACATCTTTCATCAAATCAACATTGTTTGGATTATGCGGTGTTGAACACATAAACTCTTCATAATATCTTCTCTCTTTCTCGGGAATTGCCTCAATGTTAGGCACAAGCGGTCTAACCCATATCCTAAGCCATGTAAATCCAAAAGTTGAATAAAGATGAACAGGTATCGGATATGAGAGGATTGACTCTTCAGCAAGTTTCCAAACTTTGATTAAAACACCCGCTTTATCTCCTGCCCAGGATTTTGCAATTCTCTCAATTTCATCATCAATGTTTAAATTTGGATTAAACTGGAATATGCGAATTATCTCTTGATTTATGTTAAAAGGAACCAAGTTAGGTGGATTAATTCCACCCATATTTGCTGTAAATTCAACGCCTTTTTCCTTCATTGATTTTAATTTTTCATAAGTAAGCCAAGGATACGGAACCCCAAGCAAAGGATCAAAAAATGTAAATGGACCACAAACAAAGTAAAAATGTGCATTTGAACCTTTTGATTTAAGCTCAGAAATAAAATCTTTCTCCTTTTCATCAAGTTTAATTTGATATGGCGTTCCACCTACCTCTTTTAATTCTGGATATTTTGGATGTGAATAAGGCACAGACCAACCACGACCAAGAAGTGTGTTCGTTTCTACTTCAATTCCTTTTTCAAGACCCGACCAAACGATTTCATGTTCTCCGTAAAATGGCTCCATTCTCGTTATCACTTTAAAATCTGGATTAATTTCCATCGCTGAGTCTCTCAATGTTTTAAAAAATCGTAAAACATTCTGCCCTGCAACTTTTGCTATTTCTTCATCGCTTTTCCACTCACGAATAAGATAAGCTCCACCATTTCTTCCAACATAAAGAGATTTTGTATGCTCAAATCCAGCTCCGCTGTCGTTCGTCCATATAACGAGATATTCAAGCTCTGGAACTTCAATCATCAACTTTCTTAACATTTCCGCATAATGTTCAAGAACTTTCGGATGAGCAATCGTCATATTAAATCTTGGCTTAAAACTTCTAAATGGATGGTCCACACGTGCACCTCTTAACATCGGATATCTTGCAAAAAATTCCTCCGGGACAGAGCGTGGCTCAAAGCACAACAACCCCGGCGATAGTCCATATTTAATCGCAAGTCGTGCGTTCTTTTTTAAGAATGCAAGATTTATGCTTAAATAATAAAACGGATAAATTCCTCTGTTCAACTCGCTGTAAACAAATTGATCAAGCGCAGGAAGATAAGTATAAAACATTGGATAAACCTCTCCCTTGGGACCGGTTTCAATGCCCATTGGAAAACCAAGACCGTTAACCTCAATATGTGTAAATCCAAATTTCGCAAGCCCACGGATATACGCTTCTCTATCAAAATTCCTCTGTATCCTACCCTGTTGAGTTAAGAAAAAATCATTAACACTTCTTATCCACTTAAAACTCACAGGAACAAATTTCCCTTCTCTCCATTGCTCAAAATCATCATTTACAGCGTCTTCGGTTAGATAAGCGAAAAACGAAAAAAGATAATACGGCTTTGATGAGGTTAAAATCCCTGAACCATCATCGTTTATTTTAAAGTATGAAAATGCCCCATCAAATTGTGAAATCGCCTTTTCATATCCATCGTAAATGAACTCATCTCCAGCGGAAATATACATAACCCCATCTCCAAATTTAACATCAAAACTTTCAACTTCTTCAATCTCAACAATGCGAGAACTTTTCTCAAGCACAAACTTCTTCAACTCCGTTGCAACTGTTCTTACAACGGGGACACAATTTTTGCGAATGTGGATTTTTTTAATTTTTCCAAAAACATCAAGAAGTTTCATAATCATTTCCTTTATTTTATTTTGGAATTCCAGAGTTTCTCACCGCTTCAAGATACTCATTAAATTTTTTCTCGGCTTTCCTTCCGTGGTAAATCATCAAGATTCCAAAGACAATATAAACGACACTAATAGCCACAAAAATATAAATATCTCTCTCCGAATGTGCGACAACTGACAAAAAAGGTATAAGCACACCAATTATAATCAAAATAGAACCAATGAACGGAAAAGTTGACACCTCTTTTTCTCCCTTTCCATAAACCTCATTTATCACATCAACTGGCTTTTCAATTCGCTTGAAGAAATTTTCAACGAGTTCTTTATCTTCCTCGTTTTCCTTGATGAATTTGTTAAAATAAATCAAGCTAAAACCGAGAAGAAAAGAGCTAGTGACAATGAGAAAAATTTTAACAAAATTTAATTCACCAAAGACATTGAAGATAAAAATTCCAGAATAAAAAATTGACACAACAAGTGAAATAAAAGCCAGAAGGTTTCTTTTGTTGAGATAAAGTTGACGAATTTTTTCACTAAAAAGAAGTACAAGAAGTGTTGATATTCCAGCGATATAAACCTGAAGTCCCATAGACCAGCCAGCGACAAATCTTGCGATTGCTCCGACGACAAGACCCCAGATTATGCTGAGAAAAGCTCCCCACCTTGGTATTCCCTTTAAGATCAAGCCGAGAGCAAGTGGAATGTTAACGGGGATATTGAAAAGCGTGAAAAATGTCGTCATAATGTTGAATATGCCAAATTCGCTGTGTATATAAATTAACGCTTCGGCTATGACTATAACCCCAAGAACAAGCGAGATAATTCTACCAAACTTAAATTGTTTTGTTTCGTCAGCTTTCGGATTAAACAAACTGACATAAATATCACGAGTTATAATTGAGCCAACATAATTATAAACGCTTGATAGAGTGCTCATCGTTGCAGCAAGCATTGCGGACATAAGAAGACCGACAAGTCCGATTGGCAAAATTTTCACAGCAACCCCAAGATAAACAAGATCGTTAGGCTGGAAAAATTTTTTAAACAATTCAACCTGCATTAAATCTGGCCATATAATTCTTGCAACAAGCGGAGGGACAGCAAATAACAAGGGTTGAGCAAGTGAAAGAGTTGATGCGAGAATTCCAACTTTTAATGCTGATTTTTCATCAACAACGCTATAAAACCTTTGCGACGCCCCAGCAGCAATTCCAAATATGCCAATCAAATAAATCGCTATTAAAAAATGAACATCATAATGAACGTTGTTATAAATGTGATTGAAAACAAGCGGAGGTGCTTTTTCAATTAAGCCAGTTATACCACCGACAAGCTTTAAACTCAATGGCGAAATAATTAGTGTCATGCTTATCAAAATAACAAACTGAACAAAATCCGTTATCATCACTCCCCATAAACCTCCTAGAAAAGTATAAAGCAAAATGACAAAACCCGTTATAACTATCAAAAGATCAATGTCAATTCCAAATAAAGGGGCAAGAAATTTACACGTTGCAGACAATTGAGCTCCCGCCGAAAGGATGAAATTCGCTGATATAACCCATCCAAGAAGTTGTTGCGTTTGGATGTTGAATCTTGTTTGAGTGTATTCAATTGGTGAAACGACACGCGATCTACGCCATCTTTTCGCAGTTAACAATGCTCCAACTGCATAGGTGACTATTCCACTACTTATGTAAATTACCCCATACCAAGAAGAATGATATATAAAGCCAGCAGCTGCTGTAAATGTCCAAGCGCTGAAATTTGTCATATACAAAGAAATTCCACTAACCCACCACGGCACTCTATTCCCACCCGCAAAGTAATCACGGACATTTTTGCTAAATTTTGAAAAATAAATTCCAATAGCGAGCATCAAGATGAAATAAATTATAAGAACTATATAATCAACATCCTGAGCAAGTCGCATTGTTTACTCTTTTTAATTTTTGAAGTTATTTCAGAAAAATTTGCGCCTTCCCGTAATTTTTCACATTGACTGAGAAAGACGCATAATTGCTCTTTTCAACTTTTGAATTTTTAAAATCAATTTCCTTTCCATTCCACAAAACTTTCCTCGCTTTTGCTCCCTCGGGTAGTAAAACATTTACATCAACGGTTGAATTTTGAGACGAAATTTCAAACACAATTTTTTCTCCATCATAATTGAAGTCATAAAAAATTCCACACCCAGAAACTTTGTAAAATGCATTTACCTGTGCTTTATCAACACCTGCAGAAATCCATCTTGGAGAAAGTTTGACTTTTCTAAAAAGTTTAAATTTATCTTCAACCCCAGCAAGCCCTTCTATCATAGCATAAAACATAGCGCTTGAACCCCAAATGTCTGTTGAGGATTCCATTGGACTTGTCATTTTATCTTGGCTAAGTGGTGTTCCATCAGGAAAATACCATAAATAAGTTTTTCTTGTTTTTATCGCAAGGTCGTAATATCGTTTCAATATATCAACTCCATACCATTCAAAGCCATGATCAAAAGCTGCTTTTGCAAGCTCACCCCCAACAAGTGGCATAATCCCACCGTTGCAATAAGCACCACGAATAATTCTTTCATCTCCAAAAATTCCATCCGGAAATGGTGGATCAATGGAAAACCATTCCGCAAATGCGCTCGTCTTTGCTTTTCTATCAAGATACTCTTTGATAATTGACACTGCCATTTTATGTGTTGTAACACCACGATTTATATCCATCGGATTGCTTAAACTTAACTGTTGAGATTCATCAACCCCTTCAATTACAACGGGAGTTATCTTCACAAAATGAGTGTAAAATTTACCGTTCCAACAAATTTTATTCATTCTCCTTTTCAAATCAAGAGCTCTTCTTTTCCATTCTTCTGATTTTCGCTTGTTTTTAAAAAGTTCATAAAAAAATGACATAATCATAAACGCCTCATAATACCCGCTGTTATCTCCATGCATTATACCCCAGAAGGTATTTTCATCAATTTGAAACTGCAACCAGCTATGTTTCCCCGCCGTATAAGCAAAATCCCAAGTATCAATTGTATATGCTCTCTTAACAAGTTTCAACTTTTTATCCCATCTCCAAGGATTTGTGAGAATATAGTTTAACGCTTTTTCCATTTTCGGCATTAACTTCTTAACCCAGTCGTCATCTCCACACGCCTGCCACATCAGATAAATTGCCTTTATAAATCTAAATTCAACATCTGCCTCAACAGGCACTCGCACATATTTTGTCCAGTTCTCTTTTTCGCAAGGCAACTTTTCTGGAAAAACTGTAAAGTAATCAAAGATGCGCCCGTTATCTGCTTGCGTCTCAGCAAAATGCTCAATTGCACTTCTCATATCTGCGAAATACTTTGACGCTCTGAGATGATCCGCAATTGTTCTTATCCAAAAAGATGGAGCATCTGGGTCAATAAATGCACTTATCTTCTTCGCATCAATATAAACTTCAACAGCATTAGCATCAAAAAACGATTTAATCACAGGTAAAAATTCATCAAATTCAGGTTTTCCAGTTTTGATGTAAGTTTCGCTCATTTCTCTTGAACTTTTATTTTTTCAAAAATTAAATTTTTAAACTCTGATTCCAAACAGGACAAATAAGCATAAATCACCATACCAAGACACCAAGCATGTGAAAGTGTTAAGATTGTTCCCTCGGGTCTGAGCCAATCAACATAATAAAATTGCTCCGGCATCATTCCTTTAAAAGCATTGAAATCGCCATCAAATCTCCCGATAAATTGAAGAGAAAAAAGTATATTGTCAATTGCTCTGTCAAGGTAATATCCATCGCCAGTGTATTTGTAAAGTTTTAAAATTTCCGGAAGACAGATGAGCCCGTAATTGTGAAGATGTTGATTGACAGGTGAAGCAATATCCCCGCCCAGCGTTCTGAAATCGTATAAATTTAAAATTGTTCCCTCTTTAAATTTGAGATTATGCGAAAATCTGAAAGTCATCATAAGGTCTGCACTTCTTTTTGCAAGTTCAAGCCAAAAATTATTTTTGTCAATTTCATAGAGTTTAACATATGCGATCAAAGCATTGTAAGTATCTTCTGATGTTGGAATCATATACGCATCTTCGGGTGCCCCGTATAAAAACTCATCATAAACAAATTGAGAATAATACTCACCCGCTTTTATAGCCGAATCTTTATATTTTCTATCTCCAAAAATTTCAAACGCTTCAATAAGCGCTGGAATCCAGATCAAACCCGCACATCCATCCCATATTTTAACTTCGCCTGTTTTTGAATCGTAATAAGAGCCGAAATTACCATCTGAATTTTGAACTTTTAGAGCGAAATTTAAATTCTGAACGATGCAATTCTTCCATTTTTCAACCTCAATTGAGTTCAAATTTTGATTTGAAATTTTTGAAACAAATTTATAAGCGCGACATAAAAACAAAATTGCCTCACCAAGCGTTCGTGCCTGTGTTAAGTTTTTTTCTGGATTCCATCCATCAGTCCATCCATCCTCAATCGTCCACTGAGACCACAAAATCCCAATTGGTGATACTCCCTCACTCACAATTTTATTTATAACATTTTTTCCCGCAATAAAATAATCCCACTTGTCAAAAAGATGCCCGTATTTCATAAGCGCAAATGCGTATGGAATTCCGCTTACCCAGCTTATATGCATATGTTTTCTCGTGTCTGCATCATTCACATTTAAACTCAAAACATTATCAAATCCTCTTGTTTCATAAATTACATTGTTTTTCTGGTCATAGTGCCATTTGAAAAGTCCATATGCAGAAAGCTTCGCCCCACGCTCAAGGGGAAACCATGGCTTCGGGAAATTTGAATTTTTCAAAGAGTAATAATATAAACGCACAACTTCATCATAAGAATGAAGATCGGAAGAACAGATGAAAAGTTTAAATTTAAATTCAATTTTCTCACCTCTGCGAATTTCAAAATTTTTATAAACTGGCTCATTACCTCTAAATGGAGCGTATGAGATAGGTTCTTCACAATATGGGAAAATACTACCAAGTTTAGTTTCGCTTCCATTACCAAATAAATAAAGTCCACTTTCACCAGCTGAAAATTCAACATCAACAACAATTGAACACATGAATTCATCAGCCCAGCAAAAAACAGCAGGCATTGAACATCTTCGCGATGAAAAAGCCCAGTAATTTGAGATGAAGTTTTCCATATCCACATCTATGCTAAACTTTGGAAATTTCCTTAACGCTTTTCCGGGATTGTTGTGTTTGTATAATATGCCGGGGACAAGCCATCTTGGATTTGAGCAGTTTATAACTTTAAAGATTACATTTATTCTGCCCGACAAATAATCGCGTGCATAACTTGACACGACATATTTAAATTCCCAAAAAACATCTCTGTTTAAAATTTCAACTTCACACGATAAAGTTTCAGATTCTCCTTTAACGCTTATGCAATTTTCATTTCGTGCAAAATTTGAAACTTTGATTTTATCAATGTAGCCATCTTTACAAATCAAATCACCAAGCCCATCGGTTTCAAGCAAAATTTTATCTTTATGAAAAATTTGAATTTTGCCATTTCTCGCTGACTCAGAGGTTGGTTGAATTTTCAAATCTGTTTTAATAAAGTTCCCGGGCATATTTATGCTCTCGGACAAATTTTTTCAAATTTCAATTCTCAAAGTCAAAATTTTGAATGGTGATAAATTAACAGTGAAAGTCCCATTTACATCCGGGGTCAAGGTTGATATTTTGCTCTCATTCAATTTAGCTAGTGCGACTTCTTTAAATTTAAAATTTAATTTTACTCTTGCCTCTGCAAATTTTTCAAGAGGATTGTAAAACCTTAAAATCACCGCCTTTTTATCCTCGGAAACTTTAAAAGCACTTAAAACTGCTACATCTGATTCAATTTCAAAAAGCGAAGCAAGTTTCAACGATTCAACATCCTGTTTTCTCTTAAAATAAAATGTTGGATTATGATACAATTCTGCTTGGAAATTTACATCTTTTAAATCACCCGGTTTGAAAAGATAAATGCTGTAATCAAACTCATGAAGCCCAAGACATTGTGCATCTGGCGTTTCATTCTTCCATCCCGCATCTCCACCCGGTCTTGTTTTCAGATTTGATTTTGATAATTGACCAACCCCTCTTAAAAGTGTAATCGCAATTCGTCCAGGTTTATCAAGTGAAAGCTCATATTCTGGCAAACCCTTTGCGAAAACTGCAAATCCACGGGACTTATCCTGTAAGCAAACAAACCTTTGAAAAACTTCAAGATTCAACGGCTTTTCATAAGGATATTCATCCCAGTTATATTTTCTGTGCGTCCTCTTAACAACGCAGAATTGAGAATCAGCATAACTTATATTTGTATCTATCCCCGTATCAAATATGACTCTTAACCTATGGTCTCTGGCTGTGTTATTAACTTTGGTTTTAAAATCAACTCTTTTTGAATTCTCTTCAAGATAAACCGTTGAGACGATTTCCATCTCAACTTTCTCATCTGATCTTTTATGTATATCTGTGCTTTGCGGAACGAGCATTTTATATTTGATTTGGAGAGCAAATCGCAGGGGTCCAGTTTCAACGAATTCTATCTTCTCCGGCTTTATATCTGTTGAATAATAAATTTCATCTTTTTCGGGGAAACAATAGTTATATTCATCGCCTGCATCTCCGGATTCCTCAAAAATGTTAAGTTTATCAAATTCAATTTTTTTCTCTTTATCAAAAACTCTCAAACTTCCATCTTTACTTGCTTCAACTCTTAAAAATTTATTCTCCATAAAAAACTCCCCATCGCCAGATTCACCGTATGAGATGCCCGACCCATATTCTGGAAATTCATCAACTCTGACAATGTTAAATTTTTTAAAACCAAATGATGGAAAATTTTTAACATCAAGAAGAATTTTAAAACTTTCAACAAGCGTTTGATGTGGATATTCGTAATAACCCCAGACGAGAGAGTATCTCTCGGAACGATCAAGAATTTGATATTTTATCTCATTTCCATCTTGATCAAAAATTTTAAAACCTGAAACAAGAGTGCCTTTCTCCGGTGATTTAACATCAGGATTTAAGCCGACGATGATATCTTGAAGATGAAATTCAACTTCGCATTCAATCACTTTATCCAGAGCAAATGGCAGAAAATTGAAGATAAATAAATTAACATCGTCCTTGTAAAATTTACTGTCGTAAGGCATTAAATCGTTTGCAATTTGAAATGTCAAGGCATTGAAAATTTCTTCAATTTTAAGATACCTTGTCATCGCTTCGTGATAAACTCTATCAACGCAGGTACCGTTAATTGTATCGTGATCTTGATTTTGAAGGCAATAAAGCCACGCCTGTTTTATAATCTCGCTTCTATCTTTGCACCCGAACACAAAAGCAAAAGCGTTTAAAGGTTCAAGTATTTTTTCAAGTTTTATCTGTGCTGAATAATTTTTTTGTTTTACATAAATCCTTGATGATGCCGTTCCACCTATGACTGCAAAAGCATGCTTTAAACCAAACCTAGTTTCACCAAGCAATTCAGGAAGTTTTTCAAGTTTGACTTCTGATTTAACTTTGTCAGCGTAATCTTCAAGCGTTGAATGAATAAAATCAAATTCTGGATATTTTTCTTCCAAAATTTTAATAGCGTAAGGAAGTTTAAAATCAGGCCAATGATGATCGCCACCGTTTAAAATTAATCTATGAGAAGTTTGAGCTCTTGTGTCAATTTCTTTTCTCAAACGCTCAAATCTTTGAACTATCATCTCGTCATCATCCATAGCAAAATAACCAAAACTATAACCATCCTTTGGAAGATGAAACATTAAAACTTTACTTTCATCTGGCGACTTCCAAATATACTCGGATGACTCTTGACCTGGTTCCCCGCCAAAACCACGATAGATAACAGCAGTATCAATATCAAAACCATTCAAAATTTGTGGCATCTGCGCTATATGACCGAATTGATCAGGTATATAACCAACCTTCATCGGCTCACCAAATCTTCTTGCCATTTCAAATCCCAAAAGAAGGTTTCTTATGTGCGATTCACCGCTTGGGAGGAATTGATCAATTTGAATATACCACGGTCCAATTGAAAGTTTTTTATCTTCAACAAGTTTTTTTATACGATTGAAATTTTGCGGTTTAATTTCAAGATAATCAATGATCATTTGCATTTGTCCATCCGTCATAAAATGCTTGAAACCAGAGTTAGATTCAAGGAGTTCAAAAAGAGCATCCCACATATCAACTAAAAGAACTCTGTATTCTTCAAATGAGAGAACCCATTCCCTGTCCCAGTGAGATTGTGAGACAAAGTGATAGGTTACTTTTTTATCTTTCATCTTTCAAAAATTTTAATTTTAAAGTTCAGCACGAACAATTTTCGCACCCTCAACCATTGCCTTTAACTTAGCAAAAGCCCTATTTCTTGGCATAAACTTCATTCCACAATCTGGCGAAAGCCAAACTTTTTCAGGTGGAATAACATCAAAAACTTTTTTAATTCTATTTGCGACAATTTCAGGAGTTTCAACATTTGGGTCTTTCACATCAATTACACCTACAACAATTTCTTTATCTCTTGTTCCATATTTTTTGAAAAGTTCAAGCGGTTCAGCGTTATTTACAGCAAATTCTAAACTTAACTGCTTAGCATTTACATCAAGTAAAGCAGGAAAAAGATCCGAATACTGACCTTTAAAAAGCCGTTTTAATTGATAATTTCCGTAACAAACATGCAGGCAAAATTTAGCATTAATTCCTTCAATCATTTTGTTAAAAATTTCAACAAGCCACGGTAAATCCTCAGGATACCCAACCCACACTGGCTCATCAATTTGAACAAGTTTACAACCAGCGTTGACAACTTCAATTATCTCTTCTCTTAAAATTTCAGCCAAATCCTGAATAAGCTCTCTTTCATCTTTATAATACTCATTCGTTGCTCTCTTTGCAAGCATCTGTGGACCTGTGATTGTCACTTTTGTTTCTTTCGTTGTGTGTTCTTTCAAAAATTGCCAATGTCTTGCAACACCTATGCTTCCTATTCTTTTTACTTTATCAAAAATTATTGGATCTGGCATTTGAATTGACGGGTCAAGATTTCCAATTGGTTTCATTTTTCCATCAGTTTTAAATCCATAAATTCTCTTTGTAAAGAAATAAACCATCGTCTCTCGTCTTAATTCCCCATCTGTTATAACATCAACTCCGGCAAGTTCCTGATCTTTGATGCATGATTTGACAGCGTTATCGTGAGCTTCTTCAAGTTCTTCATCAGTAATGCTCCCATTTTTGTGCAAATCTCTTATGATTTCAAGCCATTTGGGGAGCGAATAGCTTCCAACAACTGTGGTCGGTAAAATTGGAAGATTCATAATGGTGAGTTTATTTTTGGTTTGGAAATTTTATAAAAGGGCGGGTCTTTAAAACCCGCCCCGCAGTTTTAAACTATTTTAAACCAAATCCAACCGTTATCCTGTGAACATTGTCAAGAAGTTTCATCTGTGTAAATGCATAATCAAAACTGACAGAATAATCACTAATGCCAAGTTTTGCACCAACTCCTACAGAAAATCCTTCAATCGTCGTTTCAACAGGACCACGCCAAGATGTTCCCTTATCTTTTGTTCCAGAGTAATTGAACTTATAACCCGCTCTAACAAAAAACATATTCCAAGCATCAAGCTCAACACCTGTGAAAAACAATTGCGGTAAATCCTGCGGTTGAACAAAATCAACAAATAATTTCCCAGTAAAACTTCCTTGATATGTGTAATGAAAAGAAGTTCCGATTGAGAACGAAAGCGGAATTGGAGATGCTATGTCATAATATCTTATATCCGAACCAAGGTTTGAAAGACGTGCTCCAATGTCCCAAAAATCTGTTACCTTATAACTTGCACCAAGGTCAACAGCAAAAGCGCTGGCACTTAAATCGTCAATTTGTTCGCGAAGATATTTTAAGTTAACGCCGATAGATAAAACATCGGTTACATTCCTTGCATAAGAAATGATAATTGCTATATCGCGGAAATTATAAGTTGAAGAAGTTTGCTGATCAATTTGTAGATATGCAAGATCAGGTGGTAATAAATCTCTATCAGCAGGTATATTACTCAAACCAAAACTTATAAGCCCAAATCCAACAGTTCCAATTTTTCCAAAGTTATATGTTGCTCCAAGAGCGACTTGAGCTATATCGGCAATCCAGCGGTTATAAGTGAATTCAATTGCGAGTTTTTTATCAGATAAAACAATTCCAGCGGGATTCCAGAAAATCATATTCGGTTCGCCTTTTAAAGTAGTCGCTGCAGAGCCGATGGCAACTTGCCTTGCACCAACCCCAACTTTTAAAAACGCAAGTGAATTGATTCCTGATTTTCTCACCTGTGAATGTGAATTTGATAACAAAAGTAAAAAGCTGAAAAAAATCGCAATTGTTTTCCTCATTTTTAAACTCCTTTTTGGTTTTTTATCTTAAAATTGCAAAATATCCAACTTGTTTGCCACCCTCATATTCAACAACATAAATGTATAAACCATTTGCAACTTCAATTCCATCCTTTGAAAACATATCCCAGGTGTAAGTCCCATCATTTGGATTTGGTGCAGTGAAATCAATTTTATCAATTATTTGACCCGAGACATCAAGAATCGTTATCGTGCATTTTTGAGGAAGATTGTAGAACAAAAGCTTATGCTGCGTTCCAATGTCGTGAAGTGCTGCTTTTTTATACGGATTTGGTCTGACACCTACCTTTTTAACTCCAGATGAAAGTTCAGCTGGCGTTGATGTCCTTGACTTAACAACGACAGTTGCACCGATTTTCTTTTGACCCTCTGCACTTGTTGGATAAAACGAATTTTGAGTCGCCCACGGATAAGTTCCCTCCCATAGACCGCTTGCGCCATTGACATTTACTCTCCCGGATTCAAGAACATTTGTGCTTCTTCCATTTATAGTCAATGGCGATGGTAAATTTTTGTATGCTGAAACATAGTACCAGTATGAGAAACCAAGCAAAACATCAAGCGCATCATCTTTAAAGGCATAATCATAACCACCGGATGAATTTGCATATTGTGAGAGCTGATTCTTCGGGATTATTTTTCTCACTTTGTAAGGACCCCAATAACCTGCTTGCATATCTTTCAAAGCACCAAAGGCATCAAACTTCGGATTTATCGGATCTTTGTATGTATCCTTTATATCCCCTTCTTCCATCTGCTCTGTATATCTTTGCAAAACTCTGAAACCAACATCAGTTGATTTAAACTTTGGAAATGCGCTTGCACGATAAATTTTATATCCACCAAAATTTGGATCATTTTCATCAGATGATTTTTTCCATCGGATTAGAACTTTATTATCATCGGTTATCTCAACTTTTATATCAGGAGAAGCTGGACCAGCTGGAACTTGGAAATAATTTTCATAAGCCCAACGAGCAGCTTGCAATGATCTTAACAATCCTGGCAATCTAAATCCTGCATATTCAGCGAAAACAACCGTAATTGCTTCACCAACCTCAAGTGAAAATGGACCACAACCTATGAAAGCATCACCATCAAAATTATGCTGTGCTGAATATCCTTTCGTCCATCCATCTTCCCAAACATTTTCAAAAACGTTTGTTGATTTTTTATCTCCGTCCGGTTTGCCTCTTTGTCCAGCTGGTTTTGGGACAAAAGAAAGTGGATCACCTACTGTTCCAGATTGGAAATAATTCGGGTTTGGATTCAAATCAAGAAGAGTTGTGCTATTGCTTTTACCACCATCTTTATACCATGTCCCCATCAAAATTGTGTGAATTAATCTTGCATCATTACGATTATCAAGTCCACCACGACCTGTGCCAGCTGAAAGATACCATCCTCTTTCAGGACCAACTCCAACAGGATGACTATCAAAAATTGTCTTTTTATCCAGAGCACCCGGAAGCCCAACTGAATCATTTTTAACCGCAAGGACAGTTCTACCAAACCAGACATCTGTGTACCAACCAAGTGGATATGCATTTAAGCCCATATCTCTTTTGCCCTGCGGTACGGAGTTTGGATCAGGATAAGCAGTGTAATTTGCTGGATTAACACCCGCATAACTTACGAGCGTAGCCCACGGTGCACCAGTTTCATCAGCATCTGCAATATAACCGCTGTTTCTCCCTGAACCAAACCTATTTGCGGTTCTTCTCCCGGTTACGCCAACCTCAGCACTATGCATTACCTCCGAAAACCATCCGACAACAAGAGCATTTATCCTATTATTTGTTCTTTCAGGTGTCCCATCGGCATTAACATCAAGAATTCCCACATTCTTAAATGTTAATCCAACGATTATAAAATCGTTGAAGTTATTCCAATTTTGAGTAAACTGCAAAATTCTAACCGTCACCCAGACACCAAGATTAGTTGGGAAACCAGATTCGTAATATAACGCATATCTATAACTTCCATCAGCATCAACTGTGAAATCAGGTTTAAGCCAAACAGGTCCTATGAAATAAGGTCCTCTCCCGAACAAAGCATCAAGTTTATTGGTATAAATCATAAACGCATAATTTTCGCTTGAACTTCTAATTTTTTGCGGATTGATATTCGGGCTATATTCAACAGCAATTATATCTTGTGCCCAGAAATAACTTATCGGGTAACCCCCAGGCCATTGTGCAGTTGGAGTTGACCATTGACGATCAAAGTTCCCCACTCTGACAAGATCCCAAAGTTGCGCAGGGTTATTTGCAGTTTCACTGTAATAAACACCTTGTCCTATTGGCAAGAACGAATCCCAAAGATCGCCGGCAATCATAACTGCTGAACCTGGGAATATATCATTTGGAACAGCTGGAGACATACCTTTGTAAAGTTCGGCATCATGAATTTTAACCTGTGAAAGTGAAATTGAGAAAAAAATCAGAGTTAAAATTGCAAACTTTTTCATTTTTAACCTCCTGTTAATTTTTGATTAAAAGTTTATGCTTATTCCAAAGTAAACTTCTCTTGCGATATCAAATGCGCTTGTCCCATCTCTGAAAACAGTAAGCCCAAGCGGTCCAGTTGGTATTTTCTTTTGCTCCCACAAAAGCTGACCTTCATCCGTTGTTCTATCATAGCCAATTATATTTTCACGGTCAAATAAATTCTTAATTTCAAGATACGGAGCAATTCTTACTTTCCCGAGCGAATAACCCGCTTCCAATCTCATATCTGTTCTTATATTCCAAGGACCCTCGCCAAGTTTCCTTGATCTTGGGTCAGCAAGTATAAGTGGATAAAGAAATCCGCTCGCTGCTGTTGTAAATGTGCTCAGACGAAAATCAACTGGAACACCTTTGAACGGCGCTGGAAAATCAAAGAAAAGTGAAAGTGAAATTCTATGCGGTCTATCATATCCCGTAAAACTTGAGGAAAGATTTGAAACAACATTCATCTCATATCCTGCAAAATACTTTGCATTTTCAAATGGCAATTTACCACCATATTTCGCACTATCACCACCAAGCGTTGAAAACGATGTAACATTTTGACCTCTCAACGCATCCGGCGAAACAACAAGATTCTTAATGTAGCTGTATGCATATGTCAATTTACCAGATAATTTAAAAAGATTAGCAACAGGCAAAGCTCTACTGTTAAGTGTTAACTCAATTCCTCTTGAATCAGCATATCCGCCGTTAAATCTTATAAAGTAAGTTATGGCAACGCCTGGTCTTGGAGTTACACCATAAGCAAGCGGAACATAATTTTCAATCGTTTTATAATAAGCGCTCAAATCAATACCAAAATAATTTGAAATCACATATTGTATTCCCATTTCATAAATTGTTGATTTTAACGGCTCTTGATCAACAAGCCAAACATTTGGCAATGTACCGTGCATTTCAGAATATGCATCAGCATAAAGTGATGCAAATGGTGGAACTTGCATTGACCTTGAAAATGAATAATACATTGATGCTTTATCTGATATTGGGTGCGATATTCCCAAACGAGGACCAATTAACCATTTCGTCTTAACATTTGTGTTTCTGCGGAGTATGTATCTATTAACTGTCAAGACCTCATTCGTCCCGCCAAGTTGAACTTGCTCAGTTTTAACATCATAAGGCGCAAAATAATTGTCAATTTCCTTCGCACCAGCATTGAAAGCATCCGCCCTCAAACCAACATTTACGATTATACCAGAATACTCAATTTTATCCTGCAAATAAAAACCTAACTCATACGGCTTAACGATATAATCTTCAACATCAAACCTTCCAACAACGGTGTATCTTCTCAAATGTGTGAACTTGTAAAATTTCAAATCAAATCCAGCGGAGACAAAATGATGGTTTGTGACCTGACTTTTGATATCACCCTTGACATTGAATTGACTCAATCTCTGGTATTCATAATATGCCCCAGGTCTTGCAAGTGGATACGGACCTGATGATGGAAAAGATGCCTCAGATTCAGATTCATTTCTCGGTGTTGTTGTGAAAAATTTAGTTTTATCTGTTTTGCTTATGTATTTTCTTATCTCTTCCGGCGTTGCAAATTTTATAAAGTCGCCGTCATCTTCATTGACTTCAACTTTTCCATCTCCATTGCTGTCAACAAAACCTGCCTCCGTTGGACTTGTCAAAAAAGAAACTTGCAATTCATAAAATGTCCTTGAAGACAACGCATGCGTCAACTTACCACTTAAAGCAAATGAACCTTTTGTATATTTCGGCACACCTTCAAGGAAAAATTTATAATTTTCGTTGAAAACCCTGTTTTTCCATCCAAAATAAAAACCTTGATCATTTACCAATCCAATCGCTGTCAATTTTATTGAAGGTGTTAAGTTATAAGTTAACTTGCCCGTGATGTCAAGCCGACGATTAAACTCATTTGGAAATCTACCGTAAGTTTCGTAAAACCTCACATCGGCGAAAAATCCCATATCTTTAAACAAACCCCCACCAAGCGACGCCTCAAATTCCGCCGTTGGCTTATTTCCATACCAGTATTTCCCCGGTGTCCAAGTGTAAAGTCTAGCTTTTGCTAAACTTGCGGGGTCACCTTTTGCTTCAAGAGCCCGTTTTTCACCGAAGTATTTATCCGCAGCTGTTGAGCCATCGGGAAGAAGCCCAAAGTAAAGATCAGGACCTTTGTGTGGAAGTTTTGAAGCATATCTAACATATGCTTTGCCTGAAATTCTACCTCTACCTTCTTTCAAAGTTATATTTACAACACCGCCGGTTGCCTGTGAAAGCTCGGCACTTGAAGCACCTGAATTAACACTTATCTCTTCAATTGCCCCAACCCCAACTTCCGCCACATTTGAATTTTCTCTAAATGTCAAACTTAATCCGTGATAAGTCGTGTAAAGATTCCCACCGTAATTTGCAGAAAAAGCTTCATAATACTTATCGCTAACATCTACACCTTCAATTAAAAATTTTGTCTCATATCTTCTTCCACCTCTGATATATCCAGAATAATTGCTCGGTGATATTCTCAAAGCCTCTTGAAAATTTGCAACAGGAAGCGCAGATATATCATCCGAGGTTATCATCGCCCTTGAACTTGTTTGAGAAATATCAATAAGCGGTCGCTCCGCTTGAACCACTACTTCTGGCAAACCTATAACTTCTTCCTTCAAAGCAACATCAAGAAAAGTTGTTTTATCCGCATTTACGATAACATTTTTAATCGTCGTCTTAACATATCCAACTGCTGAAACAACAACATCATATTTCCCTGGTGGGATGTTCAAGATGATATAATTCCCATTTACATCAGCTGCGGAACCCAAACGAGTGCCTTCAAGGATAACATTTGCTCCAGGGATTGGCTCTTTTGTCGCTTCATTATAAACTTTGCCTGATATTTTACCAGTTTGAGAAATTAACATCGCTGGAAGGAGAAACAAAAGAGGGATTAAAAATTTTAATCTCATAACAACCTCCTGTGTGTTTTGTAAATTAAACTTGAATTCACATAAAAAATAAAACACGAAAACGAATTTGTCAATAGTTTTTTCACAAATGTTAAATCGTTTCGCGAATGAAAAACAAAACCTATGAAACGGCACAGAAATTGTTAATCACCAAATTCAACGCTTCCCCCGCCATATCTTTGTATATATGGACCATTTTGCCAAGTTTCATCTTTAACCCACACAATTGCATCAACAGGGCAAGATTCAAAACAAAGTCCACACCCAGTGCAATTATCCTTATTTATAAAAGCAACTTTATCAATCATTTTGATTGAATCAAAAAAACAAATCTTAACACATCTTTCACATCCAATGCACCTTTCAACAACTACCTCAGCAACGGGTGGATATTTATCATAAAAATCAGGTGGCAGAGGTTTCAAACCAATGTATTTGCCCATAATTTAAAATTCTTTTCTTACCATTCTTCAAAAGTATTTCTCGGTCCGCTTTTCTTCTCCCCCGTCCATCTTACAATTAAATCTGGCTCAATAAGATTGCGTGATGCTATGCCCCGCACTTCTTCAAGATTTTCTATTTGTCTTTCAAGCATAAACGAAAGCAAACCTTCATTAATTCGTCTGATTGATCCCCATCCATTTACGATTATAACCGAGAGAATTTGAACGGTTTTCGCACCCAGCATTATGTATTTCAATGCGTCAACCCAGTTTAAAACTCCACCGGTGGCGCTTATGGTTATGTTAACTTCTTTATAAACTTCTGAAACATGCTTGAACACATAATACTTTGCCCACGGACCTCCAACACCAGCATAATAACCGTGAAGTATTGGTTTACCTGTTTCAATGTCAATTTCAAGACCTCTCAAACGATTGCATAATGTCACAGCATCAGCCCCAAGCTCAGAACATATTTTTGCCTGGGTTAAAACATCCGGACCAGGAGCTAATTTAACAAGAACAGGTATCTTAACATTTTCAACTACGGACTTTATCGCTTGAACAAAGTGAGTTTCAAATTGCAAGGTTCCAGGTTTATGTGGTGAAGATATATCAAGCTCAATAGCATCTGCGCCTGCTTCTTCAATCCCTTTCGCAAGATATATCCAATCACTAGGCTCATCTGCAAACGCACTACCGATGATCATTATGTCTGAAATTGATTTTGAAATTTTCACAAAGTTGAAGTAATCATCAACCGAACCACTATACGCTTGCTCATAAGAATAAAGCGTGAAATATTGTGATTTGCCATTCATCTTCTTATCCCAATCAATCAACTTATATCGTGGTCTTGGCCAGTATCTCATATAATCAAATTTATCTGGAACAACAGTTTTTAAGACAACACCACCTGCCCCCATCTCCTGCGCAATTGGAATTTGCTTAACATCATGGCTTGCTGGACCAGAAGCAACAAAAATTGGGCTCTTAACACGATAACCTAAAAATTCAACTTCAAGTGTTGGCATTCAACAATGTATCTTAATTTTTTTGACCGTGTATCTATCAATCTTTTTTTGATTTATCTCAAACGCAAAATCTTCTGAAACCTCAACAAATCCATTTTTCACCATAATTAACGGCTCAATTACATCATCCAAATACCATCGCAATGATGCTTCAACATCCGTCGGAAATTTGCAATTATCAAGCGCACACAAATTAAGAGAGTGCAAACTTCCAATGCCAAGTTCAGGCATTGTCCCAATCCACACCGGAATACCGTTGATTTTACAGAAATCGTGCATTCTCTTTGCGTTTAAAATTCCACCTACTCTCTGAATCTTAATGTTTACCACTTTACACGCACCAAGTTCAAATGCAATTTTCAAATTCTCAATTGTATCTGCACTTTCATCAAAACAAATTGGAGTTGAAATTTGCCTCTGCAAAATTGCAGAAACTTTAATATCACTCTTGCCAAACGGTTGTTCAATCATAATTAAACCAAACTCATCAAACTTTTTAAGATGCTCAATGTCATCGCTCGTATAAGCACAGTTTGCATCAACCATAAGCGGAATATCTCCGAAATTTTTTCTTATTTCTTTCAATGGCTCAATATCCCAACCTTTCTGAACTTTTATTTTTACCCTTTTATATCCGCCATCACTGAGATATTTTTCAATTTTGCTCAAAAGTTCACTCACATTATCACAAATTCCAACCGCAAGCCCCGATTCTATCTTCTTGAATTCAGCTGAAATCAATTTATATATCGGCTGTCCCCTGATTTTTGAAAAAGCATCCCATAATGCCGTCTCAATCCCAGCCCTTGCGAAAGAACTTAATCCATAAGATGAAAATTTTGAGTTTAATTTATCAACCTCCGTTTCAAAATTTTCAAAATCAAAATCATTCCCGATCAAGTTAACACAATCTATAAGTTCATCCCATACGCTTTCTGGAGTTTCACTTGAATAAAACGAACCCGCCATCGGAGAAGCTTCGCCATAACCTGTAAAACCATCGCTGAACTTAACTTCAACAATTATTGAATCCTTAACAGAAACCTCACCGCTACTTATCTTGAACTTTTCAACCATAGGAATTCTCAAATGTCTTAAAAATATCTCCTCAATTTTAAACTTCATTTCTCGCTATAACCAAGCATATTTGATATTTTTTTAGCATAAAGTTTCAAATCCTCCGCAAGTTCATAAGCTCTTGCGATCGTTTTATTTCCTCTGTATTGAAGGGTTATCAAAAGAGCAGCTATTATCTTTCCCCACGCATTTCTAATAGGTGCAGCAACCGCCACAAGGTCTGGATTATATTCTCTATCTACAACAGAGAATCCCTGCTCTCTTACCTTCTTTAACCTCGCTTTTAACTCAGAAAGCGATGTTATCGTCTTATCAGTGTATTTTTTCAATCCAACCTTTCTGACAAGTTCCGAAAGTTCTTTATCGCTCATTTCAGAAATTAACACTTGCCCGCTCGCTGTGCAGTGCACAGGCGAACGCAAACCAAGCTTTGTAACAAGAGACCACATGCTTGGAGAATCAACACGCTGAATCAAGACAACTTTATAATTATTCAAAACCGCAAGATAAACACTTTCACCGGTTTTACTCGCAAGTTCCTCAAGATACCTGTATGAATCATAACCAAGATTCATTTTGTTAAGCTTTGCTATGCCAAGTTGAGATAATCTCAAACCAAGTGTGAATGTGTTATCACTTGTGTTTCTCTCCACGAAACCATATTTTTCAAGCGTCACAAGTATTCTAAAAATTGAACTTTTTGGGTAGTTCACATATTTAGAAATTTCACTCAACCCCATCGGTTTATCCGACTTTTCAAGCAAATTTAAAATTTCAATCGCCCTTTTAACAGCTGGAACAGTATATTTCCCAGCATCGGTAAATTGCTCCAACTTCATTTTAAATCCTCTGTTAGTTTTTTAACTTATATCCAAGATTTTTCAACGCTTTTTTAATTTTTTCCTTATCTCTGTTTGAGACAGGAAGAAGTGGCGGACGAACAAAACTTGT
>Ga0105163_1000341_pt1 | contig 28484 bp, 29 predicted proteins | sample JNZ110809AmetaG_FD_81531 | JGI IMG/M metagenome (GOLD analysis project Ga0105163, IMG submission 81531) | Hot spring microbial communities from Jinze hot spring, China to study Microbial Dark Matter (Phase II) - JNZ 110809A | ecosystem: Environmental > Aquatic > Thermal springs > Hot (42-90C) >... | reverse complement strand
TCTCTCAACAACTCCCTCACATACTCCCTCAAAGTCGTATAGCTAATACCAACCTCCTCACACCTTCTTTAGCTGAAGTGACGAACTCTCAGTAATGATCGTAAATTAATATCAAACCCTATAAACATCATGAAAATAGGAGCAACCGATAAGGACGGATGGTACGATAGATATCTGCATTGTTTTGCAGACTTACTTTAGGTTGCCTCGTTGAGGGCCTATTTGATTTTCAGTAAGACTTTAAATTCTCTCTTTGTAGGTGGTCTTAGCGATCGAGTTAATCCATGGAAGTCTAGAGTAATGTTTTTAGGTTGCTCATTTAGAGTAATAGGAGGAAGTAACTTTATGGTTAATCTAAGAAGGCTGGTAAGTCCGTTCATGCTAGTACTCGTAGCGACTTCATGGTTTATTCGATCAGTTTTTGAGAAGGACGCCGTCGCTGCTGTAGTAGGATTAGCTCTTCTCCTAGGCTCTATTTCCTACGTTCTTCAAGCCTATGTTATTAATTCCTCTAAGAATGAGTATTGGAAATTAATTGAGGTGGGTTTAACAGTTTTAGTACCTATTGTGATAATTGTAGGATACTTTATGACTGGCTCTGCACTTCTTATGATTCTTACCTTACTAATAACCCTCCTAATAATACTCGGTATTACACTCTCATGCGTTATCCCGAGAATACGTAGGGAGGTTTAGCCGACATGTAGTCTATCTAAGCCTAGGAGGTTTGCCACTATTTCAGCGTAATCATATGAACTCTCTATATAATATTTTTCTTTGAGAGCCATCTCTAGCTACTGCCTTACACGTTACTCCATTAATATAGCTTACAAGGGTTTCTTAACATAGTGAATTGAGAGATGTTGTGGATTAATGCGTGCATAATGTCTGCAGATGTCACTTTAGGTATAGTTCAATAGTTCTAATGTAGGTATTTTAGCTTCATCCAGACTCGCTCTTGCCTCGGGGTTGATGGTGTTAGAAGTGGTGGGTAATTATTTTTAAACTCTAGGGATTATTATATCATTTGTGATTGAGTTGACGATGTATGGTTACGTAGCGATCATGGTTGCGTCAATTATTTGGAGTTTAGTGCCGGCTTTAATATCTAGGATTAAGGAGTTTGTGAGGCCTTTCATATTTACTTCGCTTAGGGCTACTTTCGCCACTATTGCGTTGCTACCCATGCTAGTGTTAAGCGGTGTTCGTATGAGTCTGTTGGACTTACCGGTACTGTTACTAGCAGTGGTTTCAGGTATTTTAGGGCCTGGGTTAGGGGATGCTTTCTACGCTAAGGCTATTCAGAGTATGGGTGCTTCATTAGCTGTTATTCTAAGCTATACGTACATCTTTATCGCTCAGTTTATGTCAGTATTAATTTTAGGTGAGTCTTTAAGGACCACCCTTATCTTCGGTTCGCTATTAGCTTTTACGGGAGTGGTGGTAGCTTTATCAAGTAATAACTCAGTAAGTAAGCTAAACGTTAGAGGTGTGCTTAGCTCATTCATAGCGGCCTTATCGTGGAGTTCGGGAGCTGTCATCATAAAGCTAACATTAGACTACGTTGATATCCTAACCTTAACTATTTACAGGTTGGCCTCAACAGCTTTAGTATTTACTGCGTTGGGGTACGTGTTAGAACGTTCCTTAGGTAAGGAAGCAGTAGTGCCCGTAGTCACCATCTCCGCCATAACCGGGGTACTTGGATTCGGCATCGGTGCATACCTCTTCGCATACTCTATAAGCTCTCTAGGGGTTTCAGCAACAGCTATGGCTACAGCACTAACACCAGTACTCTCTCAAGTAACTACTAAACTACTCAGTAGGGAGAGACCAACACTTAAGAACTTTGCCGGCGCCTTACTAACATCATGTGGGATAGTAATCTCAACTACATGATGCTTATTAAGTAGTCTGAAGCTCATTATCAGTAGCTAATACTACGACTGGTATGAACATACTTAGCTCCCTCCACTACCACGCAGACTCTAAGACCTGAAACGCAAAGACTCCTCAACTCTTCTAAGACTGAATCATACCTATTAGTAATTACTAGAGATTCACTACTAAAGGATATTCGACTATTATTAGTTAGCATTACTAACCTCCTACCACGTAGCTTTTCCTTCAGAGTGTAAGCAACTAGATATGGAACTACGTCTCCAACCCCCTTCCTAACAACTTCATCTAACGGTAAGTCTTCAGATCTTAACGCATCTACAAACTCTTGAGGACACTCACCTAATGAACTACTTACTAATATAGCTAATCCACCATCACTTAAAATCCCTAAATTATTAAATACCGCTTTGACGGACTGGTAGAGATTCATATTTAATGGCCTTCCATCAACTACTAAGACATCACATTTCCCACCTACCTCCCTCACATACATATTCCTTGACAGTTCCACCGCCCTAGTATACGACTCCATAAGCTCTCCGAAAGTACCGTATATAGATGCGTTGCAATCAACTACGTTCACCGCATATACCTTAACAATACCTGAGATTAGATTACCTACATAGTCGATCTCCCTTCTAAACGGGTTATCTTTAACAATTCCTGGAGAGGCGTTAGGATGGTTGAAAAATCTTAAATGATGTTCTATTACTACATCCCGAGCGGAGGTCCCTGGCAGTAGGAGTTTAGAACCGCCTGTGAAGCCAGCCCATACGTGAGGTATTACCGAACATATAAGTAGGAGTGCATCAGTATTTACAACCTTATCAAGTAGTTTTATTGGGATACCCCCTGGCGTAGTTCCTAAGTATACGTAACGATCATCTACTTCCGGTTCATTTAGGAATACGTCTACGTTGAGGTCTGCTACGATTTCAGGAATGTCCTCAGCTTTGATTTTATGCAGGCCTGTAGCAACTACCACATAGGTGTTAAGCCCCCTACCCCTTAATTTTGGAACGACCTTAAGGAGTAATTCCTTAGTTGGTGTAGGCCTACTCCTATCTGTAACGACGACCGCCACAGTCTTAGGTCTGTCTTCAATGATAGTATCTGTTAAGAAGTCTAAAGACCTAGAGTCGAGTTCGAAATGTGCGGGAATATCCTTATTATAATGGTTAAAAATAACTACGTTTTTAAGTGTTGTTAACTCTTTAATTATCCGTTCTTCAAACATCTTAAAACCACGTTAGAGACCACCTATAAACGATATGAGGTAGAGGAACATCCCAGCTAGGAGTGCCCCGCTAAACACTACCTTAACTCCCGCAGCCCTCCTCAACTCCTTAGGCATTAAGTAGTGGTTAACTATTAATGTGGCTGGAATGCTGAGGATTTGCTGGATCATGCCTAGGTACGCACCCAACTTCACCAACTCTACAGGTTGGTACTTAAATAGACCACTCGTTATTATTATTAGTCCTACCGCGGTGAATATCATTAAGAATATCATGTAGGTCTTCTTTATACCTAAATCTCTAATCCTCTTAACGTATACTGATGTTGTATCAGCCCAGGTCCTAGCCATAGCGTCTAATATACCGATCTGAGTTGACCACAACACAAATGTAGCCACAAGTAAGTAGATGTAGTAGCCGATAGGTCCAATTAATACTTCAAAGAATTTAGACTGCATAACAACTGCGGTTATACCGCTTAAATCACTAGGTCTTAACTCACCGCGTAGTAATGCAGGACGTAGCAGGGCGCCAGCTAAGTAGGTGAAGAGGAAGAGTGAGATCAGGCTGGGAATGAAGAAGAATAGCAGTACCTCCTTCTCCAATAGCTTAACCCACCGGGACAGCTTTACCTCATTATCACCCTCACTTATCTTAGGTAATGAGCCTGATGTAGAGATAGTTGTAGGCTTACCTAAGATTCCGGGAATCCTACCAACGTAGTAGGCCATCCCCATACCCCTATCCCTCACGTAAAGTGAGTAGAACGCATTGCCCATAGCCCCCAATCCAGCCCAAGCAATAGCTGATGCTAATAACCTCATATCAACGCCCTTGGGTACGTAGCCAAAACTCACCAACCCGACTAACGCATCAGCCAAGCTCGAGGGATTATTAAGAGCGACTACAATCCCAGACACTACTAATCCAACATTAAACACTACTAAGCTGACTAAGCTAGCAATATAGAGTCCTGAGTAGACATACCGAGGTAAGGTGAGGGCTACAATACATATTAGGTATGAGATAACCCCCCACCCAACTAAATCTATAGGGGACTTACTACCGCCGGTAAACACCCACAAAGCTGAGGCAGAAACTACTGCCCAACTAGGCCATATAAGCGATATTGTCATAGAAAGCAACCACAGCATAACCCACACACCCCTACCAGGTATTCTACCAGTTCCTTGAATCCAACTCTCACCAGTAACTACAGTCCACCTACATGACTCAATAACCCAGAAGTACTGTACAGCTAGTGCAAGCGGGATAATCCACAACAACCCATAACCATGTTGCGTTACGAGCACAGGCCATAAGATCAGCTCACCAGCACCTATAGCCATAGCCGTAAGTATTACACCGGGACCTATAACACCTCTTAAGTCTTTAGGAGGGTTAGGTACGTCACTAACCTTCCAGAAGTTCCTATTAAACTTAAATGTATTGAATATGTAGTTCTTTAGATTTAACCCTAGGCCTGGAGAGCCTTCTCTTACGGTAGTGTCCATTGGCGTTCAGACACCTTTAACACCCACTAGATGTTAAGGTAGTCTATTTTAAATTTTTCTATAACCTTCATCTGAATAATATTTATAAATTCCAACTCACATCTTGAAATATTTTCTAATTAAACTTAACTATAGCTGACTTCCATCTTTCAATATCCTCTAAGTACTTTATACTCCATACTGAAATTACTGCCATTTTAGGCTGTCTTAATACTACGTCCCTAATAATCTACTTAATTCTCGTTCAGTAGGTAATGCTATCCCTCGTAGTGTGACCTTAGAGTGGAGGAGTTAACTGTGTGGAGGATTTTTAAGTAGTATCTTTTAGTTAAAAGGTTTAAAATACTATAGCATGTAAGGTTTTTATTGAATAATTTTTATTTAGGTTTTTCAGCTATTATTGCTAACCTCTCCTCTAATTTCTTCCTCGCAATAGTGAATATCGGCTTCTCAGGTATGAGTCCCTGCGGTCTGAACATTGCTATCAATACTATGGCCATCCCTACGAAGGTGTATTCAAGCCATACCGGGTCGAAGGGCACGTATGGTGCTAATACCCCTCTATATGTAACTATAAGTGTCTTCACTATTACGAATATTAGTACCCCTAAGGTCACTCCGATATTATTTCCAGTCCCGCCTAACATCATGAATGCCCATGGCCAGAACGTCCATGTGACTCTAGTATATGTAGATGCTATGCAGCTCCCGGTGTAGTATGTGTAGAGGGCACCTCCTAGAGCAGCTATGGATGCCCCAACGATTAATGCATGCGTTCTCAGCTTAGCTACATCCCTACCGTACACAGTGATGGTGACTTCAGAGTCCCTCATAGCTCTTAAAGCCCTACCGAAGGGGGATTTCATTATTCTCTCAACCATTAGTAGAACTGCTAGTGAAAATCCTAGGAGGACTAAGGTTGCTACTGTAAATCTATTAGGGCCTGCCCACCTGAATGGGTCGGGGACTGTAACACCGGTTGTACCACCGATTATGGGTGTGTAGTAGAGGGAGATCAGCATAACTACATCACCCATGGCTAGTAGGGTAATGCCTAAATACGCCTCTCTTAACCTGATGGCAGGTCTTGAAGTTAGGTATCCTACAGCAGCTCCTAGAACCATTGCGATGGCTAGGGTTAGGAGGAAGATACCTATAGAGAGTACGGGGTCTTTCTCGAGGATGGAGTTTATATCGTTAACTATTTTATAGTTGTATTCGTAGTAGGCGTATTCCGCCCCATAGGGATAGCCGTACATCATGGCTAATATCCTACCAGGTATTGCTCCAGCAACTAACGCACCGGTAATAACTGCTAAAACCCTACCGAATTGTGGTAGTCCCGCATACCCCGCTTCTATATTAAGGCTTAATGTAACGATTAAGTAAACGCTGAAATCTACTAAGATGTAGAGAAGTACTGGGGGTACTACCTCCATGACCCACCACCTAAACCTCTTACCTTCAGTAGGATTCTACCCCAATTAATGCCTGCAAGTCCTTTGGGATAGACTAAGAGCGTAATAGCCATGGAGATCAAGGGAATCACAGGCCTATAGGTTATGATCCAACCACCTAACTGAAATGAAAGTACGGTAATGCCGAGGTACTCCGTTAGACCTATGAGTAGTCCTCCAAGAACGCTACCATAAACACTGTAGAGACCTCCAACAATGCTTGAAGCAAACATCGACACAACAATCCTAGACCCTATAGTGGGGTCACCAGTTATTGTTAGGGATGCTATACCGCCGCCCAGACCTGCCAGTCCACCACCAATAAACCAGGATACTAAGTACACTACATCAGGATTTATTCCTAGGATTTTAGAGAGGTCTGGATTCTCTATAGTTGCCCTCATAGCAGTTCCAAACTTAGTCTTAACCATAAACCAATGAATTACCGCAATTAAAGCTACTACGATAATCAACGAAACGAACGTAATTCCCGGCACCCCTAGTAGGTAGAAATCGTAAACTTCGAGGACTATCTTCCTAGCATAGAGTTTATATGTTCGTGTGAGGAAGTCAGCAAACATCTGAATAGTTGATAGTAGGACGAGATCCACACCTAATGTAGACATCATTAAAGTAGTTGGTGAGGCACCTCTCCTCATTAACGGACCTATCACTAAGAGGTATACTAATACCCCCAGACATCCAACGAATAGAAATGCGAAGGGTAGGTAGTAGTAAGGAGTCCCACCCATCAACGCAGTCATCGTGTAAACCACATATAAACCCCACGTAGCAAACGATGCTTGCGCGAAGTTAAACGTCCTAGTACACATGTATATTAGTGTAATTCCTCCAGCCATCAACGCAATACTATCTGCGTATGCGATAGCCTTAGCCACAGCTATTGGTGGTAGCATGTGTTTCGCCTAGAGGTGTTAGAGTTTAAACGTTATAAATATATCGTTTTATTGTACTTTATACTTAATAGCACTTAAAAATATATTTGCAGGACGTAGAGAGATAGTAGATAAATTTTTAAACTACTTAAGTAGTTTAATTTGAGAGGTGTTTAAAGTGGCTTTAACTCAGAAAGGATTAATTATAGGTGTGATATTACTCATAGTGGGATTAGGGGTAGGTTATGGGTTTGGGACGGCAGCAGCTCCAACTAAGACAGTAACAGTAACAACAACCATTACCGCTCCTGTGGCGAGAGGTTTAAGCGGGGCGATTCCTATCGCTGGTTTATGGCCTCTAACAGGTGAGTTAAGCTCTTTTGGTGAGGAGAATAAGGTAGCGTTTGAGTTAGCTGTTAAGGAGGTCAACGAGTGGCTGAAGGCGAGTGGTAAGGCGTGGTACTTAAGTCCGTTAATTGAGGATACTGCTACAGATCCTAAAACAACGCTTGATAAGGTTAGAATACTTCACGGAAGGGGTGTTAAGATATTCGTAGGCCCTATGGCTAGTGCTGAGGTGAGGGAGATTAAATCATATGCAGATGCTAATAAGTTACTAGTCATTAGTCCCTCATCTACCTCTCCTGCCTTGGCGATTCCAGGGGACTTTATCCTAAGGTACTGTCCAGACGATACTGTTCAAGGTCCCGCAATAGCGAGAGCCGCATTTGTAGCTGGGGTGAGGTACTTAGTCCCTGTGTGGAGGGGTGATGCCTGGGGTGACGGTCTTAAAGATGCAACTGTTAAGGCATTTTCGAATATACTTAAGAAGGAGGGTGTTGAAGGAGGAGTTCATGAGGGTATAAGATTTGAGCCAGGAGCTAAGGAATTCTCCGTAGAGGCAGCAAAGCTAGCAAGGATAGTTGACGAGTTAGTAGGTAAGTACGGTACCGATAAAGTCGGTGTGCTACTGATCAGTTTTGAGGAGGCAATACCGTTCTTCATAGCTTCAAGCAAGTATGAAGTTCTAACAAAGGTGAAATGGTTTGGGAGTGATGGTACAGCTCTTAACGCACTCCTAGTCCAGACTAAGGAGAGCGCCGCATTCGCAGTGAAGACTAAGTTCGTAAGCACGATTGCAGCTCCTTCTGAATCACCTAAGTTCGAACACGTTAAGAGTTATATAGAGAAGACTTTAGGTAGGACGCCAGCACCTTATGCCTACAACACATATGATATAGTATGGACCGTTGCCCTAGCTTTAGAAGTTGTTGACGAATATGATGCGGAGAAAGTTAAGGCGGTACTACCTACTATTGTTGAAAATTACTTCGGTGCTAGTGGTTGGTTTAAATTAAATGAGGCAGGTGATAGAGCGTTCGCCGATTATGAGTTGTGGGCTATTCAGGAGAAGGATGGAAAGTTTGTTTGGGAGTTAGTCGGAGTCTGGAAAGGTGCTACTGATACGATAGAATGGAAGATACCTTACTACGGCTGAATAATTTTTTTACAATAATTAAGAACAAAAAACTTAAAGTTTTTCTATACTCCTACTTTCCTCAGGTAAAACATATGAGTAATGACTACATATTAGTGACTAAGGAGGTAACTAAGAGGTTCGGAGGTCTAGTTGCTGTAAATAAGGTCAGCATAGCTGTTAGAAGGAATACTGTTACGATGTTAATGGGTCCTAACGGTGCTGGTAAGACAACTTTAGTTAACGTATGTACGGGTGTTTACAGGGCTGATGAGGGTAGAGTCTTCTTCGACGGCAACGACATTACTGAGCTACCCCCCTACGAGATATATAAGTTAGGCTTTGTTAGGACTTTTCAGATACCACAACCCTTCCAATCACTTACCGTATTAGAAAATGTTTTAGTTGCTATGAAGAGTATTGGTGAAAACCCCCTAATCGCTGTAGTTAAGGGTAGGTGGATTAAGGATGAAGAGGAATCCGTTAATAAAGCCTTCAACATATTGAGTAAGATAGGTTTAAGTAAATTCTGGGACCTACCTGCTTATAAGTTAGGTGCTGCTCAGCTTAAGATGCTTGAGGTTGCGAGAGCGCTTGCAGCTGGAGCTAAATTAATAGCTCTTGACGAACCTATAGGTGGTGTTGACCCTGCATATGCTGGTAGGATTTTATCCTATATAAAGGGGTTGAAGGACGAGTTTAACGTTAGCTTTCTACTAATAGAGCATAGAATTGATATAGCATTACCCTTCGCTGATTACGTCTACGTCATGGATAGAGGGAGCGTAATTGCTGAAGGCACTCCTGATGAAGTCGTTAAGAATCCTAGAATTATTGAGATCTATATAGGTGAGTAGTATGGCAGTATTAGAGGTTAGGAATCTAATCTCAGGCTATGGAAAGCTTAAAGTGCTTTATAATGTAAACTTAGATGTAAACGAGAAGGAGATCACGGTCGTTGTAGGCCCTAACGGTGCTGGTAAAACAACATTGCTTAACAGTATAATGGGTATAGCTACGATATATGACGGAGCTGTATACTACAACGGGGAGAAGATCTCCGGATTACAAACACATAGAATATCTAGGATGGGTATAGCATACCTACCTCAGATGGGTAACGTATTCTCCGAGCTTACAGTCTACGAGAATTTAAGACTTGCCTCATACCTACTCGATAAGTCTGAGGTTAAGGATAGAATGGATGAGGTATTAGGGTTATTTCCAGTACTTGAGAAATTCATCAATAGGAGGGCAGGCACCTTAAGCGGTGGGGAAAGGAGGATGTTAGCAATCGCTATGGCGTTAATGAGGAGGCCTAAGGTGATACTATTAGATGAGATAACTACTGATCTAGCACCGATAATAGCTAAGAAAGTTTTAAAACAAATAGTAGAGTTAAGGGATAGGTTAGGACTTACAATACTAATAGTTGAGCAACTGGCTAAGATGGCGTTAGAACTAGGGAATCAGGCATACTTACTAGTAAGTGGGACTATAAGATATAGTGGTAAGGCGTCAGAACTATTAAACCATCCAGACTTCTCAGAATTGTATCTAGGCATTAAGAAGGCGTAACGTTAGCATCATACGATTTTAGTGCGTGACATCATTAACGATTAAATCTCTATTTCAGGCGTTATTTAAATATTTTATAATATTAGCTAAAGTAGTAAATATTATAAAAGAATAATATTTATAAGTATGATTTAATTTATATTATCATAAGGGGGTGAAATTGACTTCCTCAGAAGCGATGTTAGGGGCAAAACCCATAAAGGTTGTTGATAAGCTTCCATCTCCTGAGGAAGTTTTCAACGTACCCAAGTTAACTTGGGGTAACATGATTACCAAGGTTTTAGGTCCTGCAGCAATCCCATTAGGTATGGCTATAGGCTCTGGCGAGTGGTTAATGGGCCCTGCCGTAACCGCCGCATATGGAACAGGTCTCTTCTGGCTGATATGGATTGCCATGATATTACAGACAGTATATAACTGCTGGTGGGCTAGGATGGTCGTTATGACCGGCGAGCCCATAAACGTCCTACTTGCTAGGATACCACCTAAGAACTTGTGGAGTAGTTTAGGAGCTATATTCTCCTTCCTAAGGATGTTCTGGCCCGGCTGGGCAGCAGGTGCTGCCACCGGACTTATGGCCATTATCCTAGGCAGGATTCCCGGTGCTGCTGAGGCTGAATTAGTTCGTTGGGCTGGTGTTGCGCTCTTCCTGTTATGCGCCTTCTTAATATCAATAGGTGGTAAAATAGAGGCTACCCTAGAAATAGCCATGAAGATTTTAATAATATTCATACTAGGCGCCCTCATATTCATATTAATTCCTTTAAGCGTTACTCCAGCATCATTAGCAGCATCAATCCAGGGTTCGATAAGCATAGGTTACATACCTAAAGGAGTTGACATACTATTATTTGCGGGTTGGTTTGCATACATCGGTGATGCGTGTGCAGCAAATGCTGATGGTTCAGGGTATTGGAGGGATAAGGGGTATGGTACTGGAAGTGTGGTAGGCTTCATACCAGCAGTAATAGGTGGTAAGAAAATAGCCTTAAGTCCCTTAGGAGCTATATTCAGGATAACACCTGAGAACTTAGCTGTCTGGAAGCGTTGGGAGAGGATCACCTACTTAGACCAGTGGCTTATATTCTTCATAGGAGGAATCTTAGGGATGTACCTACCGTGCATATTGGTAGCCTCCTTAGTACCGCCAGGCACCACACTACCTGCGTGGGGTATAGCAGCACACGTATCTAATGAATTCGCAGCTAGGGTGGGTGGTGCTTGGGGCTATTACTTAGTTGCAGTAGTAGGATTTGCAGTTCTCTTCTCAACACAGCTAGGGGTTACGGATAGGGTGACCAGAATTGTAACGGATGTAGCGTGGACAACTTCAGAAGCCATCCGTAAGTTTGCTAGGGGTGATGTGAGGAGGTTCTACTACCCATTCCTAGCTGCATATTTAGTCTTCGGATGTGCTGCAATGTGGCTCACAGCACCTTTAATACTACTCTTAATAGGTGCTAACATAGTACACTTCTACGGGCTTTGGCTAATACCAGCATTAACATATATTGATAGGAAGTTACTACCTAAGGAGTTAAGGTCTCCTATATGGATGGTTATAGTCTCATGGATTCTTTGGGCCTTCCACTTAGTGCTTGGGATAGCACTACTACTCTACTACGGTTTCGGTATTAAGGTATTCTAACTAAATAAGCTAAATAGTTTTTTACCTCAACCACCCCTAATTAACCCTACCTATTAAAATTTAAATCAAACCTTAATACAGCTATTATACCTCCTAAGCCTCTAAGCCGAGCACTTAGTGGTGTCTCACTACCCACAATCCTTACAGTCCCCCCCATCTCCTCAACAGTGTTGAGGATTTCTTCAAGTTCTTCAAACCTCTCATCAGATAGTAGGTCTTCAAGAACTAGTAGTTTTGCTATGGCGTTAGAGACTGCTGCCAACTTAACTTCATCAATACCGTAAGCAATTCTCTGCGGTCTACTTACCAGGAGTTCCATGAACTCCTCGAAGACCTTCTCAGACTCTATAATGTTAACCTCCTTTAATAACTTCTTAACACTATCCCTTCTAATTAATTCCTCAATACCGGCCCTCCCACCGTTCGAAACGCTATCCTTAAATACCTTAACGTTCTTACCCAACCTCACGGTAATTAAATCCTTCATAAATGCAGGACTAGCTACTATCACAACATCGCATTTCACAGTGCTTAATACTTTAGACACTATTTCCGAAATAGTATTGATTAGTTCATCCATGCTTCCTGAGTCCTTATTAAGGGTTGGTAGCGACTTATCAATTAAGTATTTAATTCCCTGGTCGTATAGGAGTGCTATTGAGATCTCATCAAAGTCGAAGGCAACTAATAATGCCTTCAATCCTTTAACTACACTCCTCTCCAGGCGTTTAAGTTCTGAGGGGGTCCAGGACTTCTTAACTATTTCGACCTCACACCCAACATCAATGTTGAATGTGTGGTGTGAGCCCCTCAACCCATATTCTTCAGGCCCCTCAACGATGATTCCATGAATTCTTAACCTACTGCTAAAGGGTTGGAAGTAGACGTTCTTAACCTGAAGGGCGAGTTTCATAGGCAGACGTCTCTTACCCTCACCATCTACCTTAACGTCTCGCATCGTATGTGCTATCACAACATCTCCCTCCTTGACTATAGTCTTAAGTAGCCAGAGGTCATCCTCATCTTCGACTCTGACTTTAACGATGCCCCTCTTCAAATCTTTTTCTAATACTTTCATCTTACCGTAGATCTTAGCATATGAGACGGCTTAAATATTGTAGCAAGACTTTAAATACAGCATTAGTAGTAATGTTCCTGAGATTAGTAGGAAGTTATTTACGAACCTATTATCCGATTTAAATAGTCTTAACGCTATGTTCTTACTGCTTAGCGGGTAGAAGGGAGTGAACCCCATGTACGTCATCACATCGCCAAGTAAGTGTAGGACTCCGGCAACTATTAAGGAGTAGAAACCTAGGTTAAAATCGTTGAGTAATGTTGAGGTTAGATATCCAAATAGGAGTGAAGTTGTAACAACGAAGATTAAGTTATGTGTGTACCTCCTATGGGGTAGGCCGACCCTTAAGTCTATATCTGGGAGGGATGAAAAACCAGCAGAAAGTATGAGGACCTTAATGTAGTAAACATCCCTAAGATCTAATAATAGAAAAGTTAGGCTCAATACCGTAAGAGTGAGTCCTACATGCCCCCTTAAGTTCAAATTAATTCCCCGAATCCCTATTACTCGTAGATTAACTACTTCCCATTAGGATTGGGATTTATTAAAGCTTGCGGTGACCTCGATTAGACCTGAAGTAGGGAAGCTGCTAATGTAGGAATTAGTTGAAAATCGCTACAGTTGTAGTCGTTAAGTAATTTAACCTCAACTAGAGTTATCTTTAGATGTGAGGGAAGTGAGTTTAAAGAGGAAGAGAGTTAAGGCATATGTTAACGCTTTAAGTGAGTTAATCCTCATGGACAATCCAACGAGAGAAGCTGCTGTTAACGTTTTAAAGAATGCTTTAGAATCAGCTGGTTTGGAACCTTTCAGAGGTGTTTCAAAACCCCCTGATATCTATGAGAAAGAGATGATCTCCTTATACGTTATTGGTACTAGAGGTTTAGGTATTCATGAAGAGTACAGCGATAAATTTAGTAAAATATTCTACATAGAGAAAATGTATGACGATTTACTAAAGGTTGTGGAATCTGAAAATACTAACTCCTTGAGGGACTCCTTTAAACAGGTATTAGGCAGAGATGTAAGCGACTACGATATAGCAAGGCTTCTAAGGCTAGCTATAACCCTCTACTACCTAGACTTTGTAGACTTTAACTACGTAGTCATGGTATTAAAGAAAGTAGTTAATGCCTTCCCAGAACATACCGACACTATTAGAAGATTTATTAAGTTCTTCATAGCTATTAAGATCTCCTCAGACATTGCCAGCGGTTTAATTAAAAATAAGATGAAAAAAGACATAACCAAGCAGTTAATCTCACTCGATATAGGCGTGCCGAAGGCCGTTCCCTCAGATAGGTATATACAGGAAATCGCTAAGATACTCTTCAACATACCGAAAGAGGTTATTAGTAAAATTCTTAAGTGAAAAACTCATAGTAGATTAATGTGGTGGAGGATGGCTGAACTATCATTCACGCAGAGAGAGATACTACACACACTCGTAGAACTCTACAATAAGAATCAAAAACTAATTAAAAGTACTGAGATAGCTAACGTATTAGGTAAGGATGACGGCACCATAAGGAATGTAATCCTAAACCTTAAGTCATTAGGCCTAGTTGAAAGTAAGACAGGTCCAAGCGGTGGTTACAAACCAACAAGTAAGGCGTACAGCTACTTAAGGGCCCTCTCAGACATAGCATCCGCATATGCGAAAATACGTAGAAATGGTGAGGAGATAAACGTATATGTCCTAAATGTTGAGTTAATGGACCTTAATAATCCGTACTCCAGTAAGGCTGTACTTAAAGTAGCCGGTGATATAGACCTCCTCAAACCTGGTGATAGGATTAAAGTAGGTCCACTACCTACTTACAGACTAGTTCTAGGCGGTATAATCCTCCTAGTAGATGCTTTTAGAAGTGAGATAGTTATCGAGGTAGAAAGCTTAGTGAGCATTCCCCGCATAACAGCTAAAGAGTTAATAGGTAACCGTAAGTTACTAACAGTTGATAAAGACTACACCATCAATGAGATAGCTAAGATATTAAGCGTGGAGAATATTAGAGGCTTACCAGTAATAAATGATAAAGGTGAGTTACTTGGAATGATCACTAGCGCTGATGTCCTTAAAGCAGTAACGAATAACGATGTAAACGCCCCAGTCTCCAAATATTTAAGGACGAATATAGTTACAGTATCATACGATGAAGAATTAATAGACATAATGAATAAAATGGTAAAGCATAATACGGGTAGGGTAATAGTAATTAATGATGGGAAGCCCGTAGGCATCATAACGAGAACTGACATACTTAAAAAAATAGCTGCCTTAGACTAAATAACTACCTTACGATAAGCCCAATGTTAGGTAGCATCGTCCTTTCCAGAGGTGTTAACTACTTCTCTACGTATTAGAGGGCTGAATAAGGTTAGAATGGTATTAGTGATAGTTCAAAGAAGGTTTTTAAAGATATGTTAATAGCGAATAATATTAACATGATTGCTAATACTATTAACAATAACTTATACCCCATAGTGCTTAGATACCTCGCTCCTTTAGATGACGTATAAGCTAAGAGTGTAAGCCATATAAAGTCAAGCCATACATGCGATAAGTACATAGTCGGTAGTGACTGAAGGACGTTATATCTTAGCACACCTTCTATGAGTGGCATACCGACAGTAGCCCACCATATGAGGAAGAAGGGATTAAATCCCGTTAATATTAATCCAACAAGTATTGGGTGTCTCATCTTAGAGAACTTCCCAGCAATTCCAGAGTTAAGAGCAATATTACGAGTAACACCCACCTTTACCGCATCACTTATAAGTAAGTAGGCGAAAAACGAATTAAAAATCACTACAATTACTGTAAGTAAGTACTTAATTATCTCCAACTCTAAGAACTTAACTACACTACCGTAGAGAAATGTGAGGAAAGTTACGTAGGGTAATTCGAAGATAGTATGCCCTAAAGCAACTTGAAAACCACTCCTCCAACCACCCCTCACACCTAGCGCTAAAGTCATCACGGAAAGAGGTCCTGGTGAGAGAGCGCCTGTAGCAGATATAGCTACTACCGTAGTTACAAACATAGCGTCCAACTCCTACACCACTCAATAATAACTCATATGCTTATAATCATTATCCCACCATGCTATAAATCCTTCCAAGCATATAATGAGGGCAATTATGAGCCTGTATGGGGGCGTCTAAACCCTATATAACATTTATTAACGTTAAGGTTGATTAAGAATTAATTAGGTGAGCTAGTTGATTAAGAGTGAGGTTGAAAAAGTTTTCATGGTTAAAAGCGGGTCTAAGAAGTATTTAGTTGAGGTTAACCGAACTAACTTAGGTAAATCTTACATAGTAGTGCATGAGGACCTAACCGTTAAATACCTTAAGGGTGATGAAGTTAAAGAATGGTCCCATAGTACGGAGAAAGCAGAGGAGATAGATTTTAAGGCACTGCCAAATCATTTGAGGAGAGCTATCTCCTTGAACCTTAGAAAATTGTAATTTAATGAGAGGTTAAAATCTTACAGGACGTTCTAACCCTTCATGATGGGGGAGTTAGACGAACTTAATACTCATACCTGAGGAAATTATGGACGTGTTTAAATACTTAGTAAGTTCTTTAAAGATTGAAGTAGCTGGCTTCCTACTAGGGACTTCCTCAGAGGGTTTAGTACGTGTTGAGGAGTTAGTAGTAGGGGATAATTTAGATTCATCGCCGTATTCATTTAAGTTGGAACCCTACGCCATTGTAAAATGCTACGAACTTGCTAGAATTCTTAATTTAGAAGTAGTTGCTTTAATCCACTCACATCCCGCACCTCCTTACCCTAGTGTTAAGGATAGGACTGGTATGAGGTTATGGCCCTTGCCGTGGATAATAGTGGATAGTATGAGTATGGAGTTTAGAGCGTGGGTTTTAAAGCAGGAGGACGTTGAGGAAGTTCCAATAATCTTAACGCCTCACACGACTGTTTCAGGTTTTATGAAGGTTTTATAAGGTTTGATGTAAGCTACGTTATCGTTAGTTGAACCTACCCACAATGCAGGTGTGTAGCAAAGACCCGAGTGGGCAGTGTGTTCAAGTGCCCGAGATGCGGTCTCGAAATGGATAGACAGAAGCTAGCATCCATAAACATCTACCTCAAGTACACCAGGATGTGAGGTTCCCCCACGGCTGTGAGCTAAATGAGGAGGAGCTGTGGGTCTGGGTTATCCTGAATTGGTGGAGACTAATGACGTAGGCGTCGATGAAAGGTTCTCAGAGGTTGATGAAGCTAAGGGTTGGCAGCAAACCACATCAACCAACATGAAACTCAAACCCTAATTAGTTTAACACTTAAAAGTTAGGAAGTGATATTAGTATCCTAGGTGTTGGTGATGGTGCATTCCACACTATTAAAATTAAAGCTGAGCATGTATAGTGTGATAGCTTTAGTAGTTAGCATAAGTACGTTGGTACTAGCTACTATCTTCTTTGCTTTAAGTCCGTCAGCAGACTTTAACGTAATTGTTTGGGGGTCTTTAATCTTCATAGTAATAGTACACATCATTCAATGGCTTTTAGGACCTAAGATAATTGAGGCAATGTATAGAGTGAAGCCTGCTAGCGCAGAGTTTTCCTGGGTTTCCGAAATGGTAAGGGACGTAGCTCGTAGGAGTGGTTTGAAAGAACTGCCTAAAGCCATGATAGCAGACGTAGATGTACCTAATGCCTTCGCCTATGGCAACATATTCTCAGGTTATAAAGTGGCTGTTACTAAGAGCTTAATAAATAACCTGCCTAGAGAGGAGGTAGAAGCAGTTATAGCACATGAGGTAGGTCACATAAAGCATAGAGACGTTGAGGTTATGATGGCTATTAGCATCCTACCAGCTATCATTTACTGGTTGGGTCAGGTATTGCTGAGGTATGGATTCATTTCAGGAGCCTTAGGTGATAGGAGGAATGGTAGGAATTCACCAGTACTACTAGCAACCTTAGGCTTAGGCTTACTCGCTATTAGCTATCTATTCAATCTCTTCGTATTATACCTAAGCAGGTTGAGAGAGTACTACTCTGATAGCCATGCAGCAACTACGATTTCCGGAGGTGCTTTAAAGCTTCAAAGAGCTCTTGCAAGGATAATGGTAGTGTCAGAAAGCTTCAGGAGGACTCGTCCTAGCGGGCTAAGTCAGATCTCCAAGTTTAAAGCACTACTCATCTCAGATCCGGAGTTAGTCGTGAGCGGTAGGAGGTTCTCCAACATAGATGAGGTTGTAGAATACATAAAAAGTGTTAAGACGTGGTCAGCCCTCGAAATCTTCTCAACGCATCCAGACCCTGCGAAAAGGTTAAGATTTCTAGACAGGTTTAAGAATATTTAAACTTTTTTAATGTCCTTAATTTTTAAATACTGTTTAATAATGATTATGCGGTGGTTACGTATTGTCATTAGGTAGGAAGCCGAAGGTATTTGTAACAAGGGAGATATTCAACGAGGTCATTAAGAAGTTAGAAAATTATTATGAGGTTGAGGTCTGGGACAGGTTTACGAACCCGCCTTACGAGGTCTTATTAGATAAGGCAAGGGAGTGTGATGCATTACTAACTATGGTTGGTGATAGGATAACTTGCGAATTATTAAGTAATGCTAGAAGGCTTAGGATCGTAGCGCAGATGATCGTAGGTTTCGATAACGTAGATATAGAATGCGCCACTAGATTAGGTATCTACGTCACCAACGCACCTGGGATTATCTCCGAAGCAACTGCTGATTTTACGTGGGCTTTAATCCTCGCTGTTGCTAGGAAGGTTGTAGAAGCAGATAACTACGTTAGGTGGGGTGAGTGGGAGAGGGATAGAACACCGTGGCATCCCCTAATGTTCCTAGGAACGCTAGTATATGGGAAGACCTTAGGTATCATAGGTTTAGGAGCTATAGGTAGGGCGGTTGCTAGAAGGGCTAAGGGCTTCAATATGAGGATACTTTACTACGACGTCGTACGATATCCTGAAAACGTTCAGAAGGAATTAGGTGTAGAGTATAGAGAGCTGGATGAATTGCTTATGGAGTCAGATATAATAACAATACACGCACCCCTTACTAAGGAAACCTACCACCTAATCAATGAGGAAAGACTGAAAAAAGTTAAGAGAGGAGCGATACTAATAAACGCAGCTAGAGGGCCTATAGTAGATACGAATGCCCTAATCAAAGCTCTAAGTGAGGGTAGAATAGCTGGTGCAGGTCTAGACGTATTTGAGTTAGAACCGCTTCCGCAGAACCACCCACTAACAATGTTTAAGAACGTAGTCCTAGCACCTCATATAGCGAGTGCAACATACGAGTCCAGATTCGAGATGGCTTCAAAAGCAGCTGAGAACTTAATATCGTTTGCAGAAGGTAAGATTCCACCAAACTTAGTTAATAAGGAAGTAGTTAAGGTTAGAGCTCCAGGATTTTACTAACTCCCTCTAAGTCCTGGAAGCAAGACCCAGCTATAATAAAGGTAATACACTACTAAGCACCACTTTTTAATTTCTAAGCGGCACGTAGCTCCCCGCTAACACCCTACCGGATTACGTAATTAACTCCAGACCGTCCTCCTACCGGTGACCTACGAACGTCGGTGTCGGAGGTTAGGTTGCTCCCTTCCGGGCCTGGCCAGGTTCCCCCCGCTAAAGCGGTTTAGACCCTCCTTCCAGAGGGTCCCCCGCTACCACCGACCCCGTAGGGCGGTATTCACCGCTGGTCTGGAGGATACGTAATCCGGCTCAGGTATTAGCGGAGTTACTGGTCCCGCATTTCGCCTTCGGCTACGGGGAGGAGGCGACCCTCCCAACCCTACCTACGTGCCGCATTAATTACTTAGTTACCTTAAATTTAAAGTTTAAATTTGAGGAGCCAGCTTCACCTATGTAGGTTGCTGAAGCTGTCTTCTATTCTTCATCAGCGTTGATAACGCCTCATCAAAACCTTCATCAGCCCTTAAGAAGTATTTAAGGTAAACGCCCGTCCTACCTACTCGGTCTCTCCGGCTTAGGACTTCAACCCTCTCCCTAACTGTCTCGACAGAAATTCCTACTACCTTAGCTACGTAGCCCTCATAACCTATTACTGGGTATTCTACGTGTCCAAATTCTGTCGGTATTATTAGGATTAACTGTTTATTAACTCCTGGAACTCTCACGTTCTTCACTAGGTCTTGGTAGTTAATTAAACCACCAAACTTGTAGAATTCGTACTCCCTGGGTGAGAGCGGTGTTAGTGGGAATGAGACGTTCTTCAATCCCTTGGGGTCTAACTCTACGTATGCCTTAAGAGATGATGCAGGTGTTGCCTGCACTATGTACTTACTGAAGAAAGTCATATTATTCCTCTCTAAACACAGTTCGACTTCATATGGCTGGATATTATAAGGTATTACGATGTCAATATCGCTATTAGCTTCTACGTCCCCCCTTGCTAGAGAACCGTGGAGTATTGGGTTAAACCCGCAGTTAATTAAGACCTCCATCAGCCTAGCCGCATCACGTCTTAAGGTTTTGAGGAGGTCCCACCTGCTATCCGAGTAGTATACCTCCCTGTACTCAGGAGTCCTACAAACTTTATGCTTAGGTATTGACATCCGACACCATGCTCTTCTAACCTCAATAAACTTATAAAATTAACATCAAATTTAGAGGGGAATTATGGATTTAGCTGTGGTGTTAGGGTTTGCGCTGATGGTGTATATAGCTTGGTGTATAGGTGCTAACGATGCAGCAAACCCTACGGAATGTGCTGTAGGTTCAGGTGCTGTAGACATTAGGAAGGCATTAATTCTTTTCTCAATATTCGTGGCATTAGGCTCCATAACGCAGGGTTGGATGGTTATGAAGACCTTCGGTGGTGGGGTAAGTGAGATGCGGGGCGTTCAGGACGCTTTGATCGCTTCGTTATCAACGGGGATTTGGATAACTACTGCAAGTTTTCTCGGTATGCCTATATCAACAACACATAGTGCTGTTGGAGGTGTATTAGGGATCGGTCTAGCCTACACCTTCATGTACGGTACAGCTAACATAAAGTATGAGGTGGTCTCTAAGATAATTATTAGCTGGATCACATCACCAATTAGCTCCATACTCGTTTCTGCAATGCTCTACATAGCTTTAAACAAGCTTTACGCCTACTTAAGCAGGAAGGGTAGACCTCCGGATAAGATTTTTAAGTATTTAATGATATTATCACTTGTTTTCTCAGCTTATAGTTTCGGGGCGAATGACGTAAGTAATGCTACAGGGGTCTACGTCACATTCCTCAGGATTAGTGGCATTTACGTAGGAGGGATAGATATTATGACTGCCGTAATGCTCGCAGCTGTAGGAGCTTTTGGTATAATCTTAGGTGGTTTTACTCTTGGTAGGAAGGTCATCACCACAGTAGCATTTAAGATAACCAGGTTAGATCTAATCAGTGGTGTTGCAGGGGAACTCTCTAATGCATTAGTTGTATGGCTATTTACAACAGTACCCTACATTTTATTCGGGTATGGTATGCCTATATCAACAACACATGCCAGCGTGTCTGCAGTTATCGGAGTTGGATTAGCTAGAGGTGGTTTGAAAGCTATTGATAAATCAATTATATTGAGGATAGTGCTCTCATGGATTTTAACAGTACCCCTAACTGCCGGCATAGCATTAAGTTTAAGAATTCTGACACTTAGTATATTAGGCGTATGAGTTAAACCGGTGGTTTGATGTCAACATGGCATTGGGTGGGTTCCAGACTGGGTAGGGAGGCACTTCAGTCAGTTGTCACACATTTAAGCTTAATACTTGAGGTTTCTAAGTCATCTTTAGAATTTTTTAAATGTTTTAAGGAGAACGACTTAAGCGGTGTTCAAAAATATTTTTCTGAAATCTTTAATTATGAGAGAGAAGCCGATAATGTGAAGAGGAGGATTCTAGAAGAGTTAAGTAAGGGCTTCATACACCCAATCGATAGGGATGAGATCGTAAGGCTAGTACTAGTCGCAGATGACATAGCAGCATATATAAAAGCAGCTACTAGGAGGGCAACTCTAGTAGATCCTAAGCTAATTGACTATGAAATTAAGTTTTACGCAATAGTTATGTGTGAGAAGGTATTGCAGGCTATTCAACTACTTAAGGAGGCTGTGATGGTACTACACTCAGAGCCTAATAAAGCATTAAGCATAGCTAATGATATAGAGAGGATTGAAGAGGAGGTTGATGAGATAAGGCTGAAGGCATTAAGTAAGGTTTTAAAATTCTGCGACCAGAGTGAAATGTCGACATGTATAGTCTCTAAGGAGATCATAGACTCCCTTGAAAACTCTGCCGACAGATGTGAAGATAGTGCTGATGTAGTTAGAGTGATAGCAGTATTAAGGATTTAGTAACCTCAACCATTCTTAATATCCCCTAATATCTCCCTATCACTTAGTACTTTAACCACTCTTACGGAGATGACCTTCCCTAAATAACTTGAAGAACCCCTCACATACGTTACTGGACCGTGTGGTAATGGGTAGGCCACCAAGTAAGGACCCCTACGACCTACGACCACAGCCTTAATTACGCTACCGATTAACTTACTCTTCAATGCCGTATTGTACTTCCTTACAATTTCGTAGAGCATTCTAGTATGGGGGGAGCTCACCGCTGCTGGGGGCTTTCGAAATCCTTCGAATGCCGTACCCTTCAACGGGGTAAACCTATAAAGCGTAAATTTCTCAATATCTAGTTTTGAGAGTTTATGGATAGTCTTAACAGTATTAATTACAGACCTCTCATCCTCGTGTGGTAGGCCATGTATTAAGTATATATGAGGCTTGATCCCATACCTACATAAAAGCTTTACAGCCTTCAAAACCTCACCAACGCTTGAGGGTCTGCCTAAAGATCTGTGAAGGACGTTATCACCTGTTTCTAATCCCACACCAATGGCAGTACCTCTTAAGTACTTGCCTAGTAGTCTTGCTATGTCATCGTTTACGAGGTTAGGCTTTATGTTCTCAATCATTAAGTAGGAGTCTTGATTAGCTATCTCTGGAATATCAAATAGCTTGCTAAGTAGTTCATCGATGGCTTTAGTGTTTGGAGGCGGGCTCCTCGGATCTGTTAGTGGTTTAGGTGCTACCAGCCAGTCCCTACCGAAGTCTAAGAAGTCAGGAGCGCTTAATACAATACGCCTCACACCAATTTTCACTAGGTCTTTAACCTCACTAACTACGTATTCGATGGGCTTACTCCTAGCAGGTCCGTAGAGATGTGGGACCGAACAATAACCACATCCTGGTGGGATGCCTAAGGGGCATTTAATACGTAGTTCTAGGTCTCCAGACCTACATATACCGCAGTTATTACATGAGATATTTGAAGCTAGCTTGAGGGTTGGTCTGTAGAAATTACTGCAACCCCTCACAACCTCTACATATACTCTAGCACCCCACCACCCCCGATAGTTCTTAATAACATTTAAGGATGGTTTATAATTCCAGATGAGGTCAGCATCCACGTACTTACTTGGAAGTCTGCCAACCACCCTACCGTTTACGACCTTAAAGATGCCTGACACATCACTAACGGCATCATCACCTAACTCTATACTCTTTAAAAGTATTGGGAGTTTGTCCTCAGCCTCACCCCAAACTACGAAATCGTAGCCATTCTTCAAGAGCGCTTCATATTCAACACATACTGGACCGCCAGCGATCGCTATCCCCCCACCCCTCCACAACCTAATCAATCTTAACATAGAGCCTAAGTCTACAGCCATACCAGATGCTAGTAATACGTCATACCCTCTAAGAATTTCAGCATCCTTAAACACCTCATTGAGGAGGAAGAACTCATATTTAATTCCTAAGCTCTCTAATATGCCTGCAATTATTCGAGGACCTACGCTAATTACGTCAATTGTGGAGTGCCTCCTGCCCTTACTTCCATGTCCTAAGCAGTCAACTAAGGCTATTTTCATTGCCAAGTAACTTAATTTAAATAAAAAATAAATTTCTAAGTAGGTATGTTGAAGTTAACTATATTTTGCCTTAGGGGTAGTATGAGATGGTGGTATATGTATGGTGAAGGTCGTACGGGCAGATGAGCTTAAAGCATTACTCGTTAAGATATATGAGTCATTAGGTGTTAGTAGGGACCACGCTGAAGTAGTAGCTGATTCTCTAGTTAACTCTAATTTAAGGTGTGTGGACTCACACGGAGTTTCTAGGGGGTTGGACTTCATTAACGGTATTAAGGTAGGGGAGATAAATCCCAGACCTAATATTAAGGTGTTAAGAGAGAGTGAGAGTTCTGTCCTAGTGGACGGTGATAGAGGTATAGGTATACCAGTAGCTTATGAGGTTACCTTAAAGGTTATTGAAAAGGCTAAGAAATCTGGGGTAGGTGTAGGTGCTGCTAGGAATTTATGGAATGTTGGAGCATTGGCATACTACGTTATGAGGATAGCTAGAGAGGGCTTAATAGGTATATCGTTAGCAAATGCTAAGGCTAGGATAGGTCTTCCAGGAGTTAAGTCCCCCCTAGTTGGTACTAACCCTATAGCTGTTGCGATCCCCACGGGGGATGGACCTATAGTACTCGATATGGCGTTATCAACAGTTGCTGCGGGTAAAATAGTCCTAGCTGCTAGGAAGGGTGAGAAAATCCCTGAGGGTTGGGCAATTACTAAGGATGGTAAGCCCACTACAGACCCTAAGGAAGCTTTAGAGGGGTATTTAACACCTATGGGAGGTTATAAGGGGTTAGGACTGGCGATCGTAGTAGACATATTGAGTAGTGCTTTTATAGGTGCGCCATACAGCTTAATAATAAGTGGTAAGGGACCCTACACGCAGGGAGGTTTCCTAGTAATTGCTCTAAACCCAAACATGTTTAGAGAGTTTGAAGAATTTGTTAGAGATGTGCGGAACTACGTAGAGACTTTGAAATCACTACCTAGGGATCCTGGAGTGGAGGTTTTAATGCCAGGGGAGCCTGAGGCCAGATGCTTCGATGAAAGATCTGTTAAAGGCATACCCATAGATGACGGTGTGTGGGAGCAATTAGCTAAGGTAGCTAATGAATTAGGGGTACCTCTTTAGAAAACTATCTTAAACCCCTTTAAATCGCCTCTGGCAGGTTCGTAAGTTATTTTTACATCGCTGACGAAGCCTGGACCCTCAGACTTAGTGAGATATACTAGCCTCTCTATAAGGTCTTCACTACCTTCGACAACGACTTCCACGGAGCCGTCGTCCATGTTCCTAACATATCCGTTCAGTCCTAACTTCCTTGCCTCCCTCCAGATGAAATGCCTCATACCAACTCCCTGTACTATACCGTAAAACCTAATTACAGCCCTCCTCAAAATAATCACCCAGAAACGCATGAGTTATAAGCATCACTTATAGCTTCTGCGAATTCCTCTATAGATGCTCCGACGACCTCAACACGATCTTTAAAAGTGTTTAAGATCTTAGTGACTTCGGATATTTTCCTCCCCCTCAACTCCGACTCTATAGTATGTATGTATTCTTCTGGGTATAGGAAGAAGTCACCGCTGATTACGATCTCCTTTATTTCTTCATCAAAGACCTCAAGGTCTACTTTAACGGTCTTCCCACCACTTAATCTTCTTATGGAACTACATTTAACCATTTAAACCCCCTACCGCTGAAAAACCCACTCCACACTCTTATACTTAACTACTAACTCGCTAGCTAATCTGACCTCCTCATCACTAAGTTCCCCCCTGATGAAATCAGTGTTTAATGCTTTACTAAACCCTTTAATTAAGGCATTAATTACTTCCTCCTTACTTACATCCCTACCCAATTCTCTAGAGATAGTGGTAACTCTTTCAAATATTGACGTAACTTTATGAGTTATAAGCTTCTCCTTAGGCGCTTTTAACGAGCTCCCTAAAACGTTAAGATTAGTTCTATACATTAAAGTGCCATGCTGTAGTAAGGCATTCCTCCTCCGTGACTGCGCGCTTCCTGACACCTTCTTATTATTTATTAAAACATCATTTATGGGTGCGAATTCGGCTTTAAGCCCGAACTCACTTAACGCGTAGATTATACCGTTGCATATAATTCTATAACTCTCTGAAATGTTATGTGAAATATCTGATATTGAAGCTGTGACCGAATACGTGATCTCACCGTTGGCGTCGTGGTATACGGAGCCTCCACCAGTAATCCTTCTAGTGAGGTCTATGTTATTAGCCCTAAGAAACTCTAAGTTTACAGAGTCATCAATCCTTTGGAAATATCCTACCGTAACAGCGCTTGGGTTGAAGACGTAGAGTCTAAGCGTATTTGGTATAAGCCCTCTATCCTTAAGGGTTAGGAGGGCTTCATCAACAGCCATGTTCCAGTAGGCATTACCCTCATCTATGATTAATCTCCACATAATAATACCAATTCCACAGAAGGTATTGTTAATTTATAAATCTTTACGACTTACTATCTCCGGTTAGCGTGAAGTGAGGGTTAGAGCATCTTTAGGTACTTTAGCCCTTCTAGGATTAATCAACGTGGAACTAGTTGAGAAGCCTACAACAGCCTACATACTCCTACACTCTGAAAGTGGTTGTATGGGGGAATGTGTTTTCTGCCCTCAAAGCAGGTTAAGTAAGTCGGATAAGGCTTTAGTTTCCAGGGTCTCATGGCCTGAGGTGGAGATGGAGTCCTTACTTAACAGTATTAAGAAGAACTCCACGCTGAAGAGGATATGCATTCAAACAGTCATTAAGGACGGCTTCCAAAACGATGTACTAGAAATACTTAATTCTATAAGGGGGGAGGGTATTAGGAAGCCAATAAGCTTATCAATAACCCCAGTCAGCAAGGAATACCTCCTACAGCTTAAGGACTTAGGCGTTAATGCGTTAGGGGTGGGTTTCGATGCATCAACACCTAAATTATTTAAAATTATTAGAAAGCCCTACAGCTGGGACTACTACTTAAAATTCTTAAAGGAGTCAGTAGATGTTTTCGGCTCTAATAACGTATACGTCCATCTGATCTACGGTTTAGGTGAGAGTGATGTAGAGTTTTTCAACTCAATGAAATACTTTAAGGATCTAGGAGTTAAGATAGCTCTCTTCTCTTTCACCCCAGTGAGGGGGACACCGGCAGAGAATTGGGGAAGGCCCGGCATAGTAAGTTATAGGAAGATACAGATCCTTAAGTACCTCATGGATTTAGAGGTGAAGGTAGATGATTACGTTAAAGTGGAGGGTGATAAGTTAGTCTTAAGTAGGGAGTTACTTACGGAGGTCTTAGACAATATTAGCAGATTTTACGACGCATTCATAACTTCTGGATGTCCGAACTGTAATAGGCCTTTCTACAATGAGAGTGTGAGAGGACCTTATTATAACTACCCATCAAAGGATTTCCTACTTAAGAATGAGGAGAGCTTAATGAACGAGTTGAAGGAATTGTTAAGAGAGTGTGGGTGAAGTGGTAGGTAGCGTTAGGGCATTCATACCTGGCTTTAAGTACGTTAGTATAAGCATTACAGGTTCTCACTGTGCCTTAATGTGTGAGTACTGTAAGGGGCATTACTTAAAGGGTATGAAGAACGTGACCACCCCTAAGCAACTCTACGACTTAGTCAAACATCTATCTAAGGAAGGGGTTAAGGGGGTATTAATTAGCGGGGGTTTTAATAGAGAGGGGTACTTACCGATAGAACCCTACTTAGAGGTAATTAAGGAGATTAAGAATGACTTCAACATATTAGTCAGCGTGCATACAGGGCTTATCAATAAGTCCTTAGCTATAAGGTTGAGAGAGGCTAAAGTCGATATCGTGGATTACGAACTAGTCGTTGATGAGCAAGTGATTAGGAATGTAATGCATTTAAGTAGTAAGAACAGTAATGATTTTTCAAGAACGTATGAGATATTAGCAACCTACGGACCACCACATATAATACCCCACATACTTATCGGAGCGAACTACGGATTAATTACTAAGGAGTTCGAGGCAGTCGACATAGCTAAAACCACATCACCTGAGGTAATAGTCTTTCTAATAATCAAACCTACTGAGGGAACTCCAATGCAGTCTGTAAAGATCCCTGATGAATACAGCATACTAGAGCTGATCAAGTATGCTAGACGAAGCTTTAACGGTGAGATCGCCTTAGGCTGTATGAGGCCTTTGGAAGTCAAGTACTCTTTAGACAGTAAGTTATGTGAGTTAGGAGTTGTAGACAGAGTGGTCAACCCGCTTAAAAACGTAATAGATAAATTTAAGTTAAGTATAGTTCAATCATGTTGCTCCGTACCAAATGAGCTCTTAATGCATTATGAATTATTATAGTTGAGAAGAGTAAAAGTTGAGGTCCTTCAAAAATTATAAATCATGAGCAATTTAAAATAAGTAAGTTTATAAGTATGCCACTTCCTAATATAATGAGGAGGTATTGTTAATTATGAGTGTTCAGAGGTCTTTAATTGGTGTTTTAGTTGTTCTTATAATAATTGCCGGTGTTGGTGGTTATTTTGCAGGTTCTTCAGCTGTACCACCCCCTAAGACTGTTACTTCAACTTCATTAGTAACTGTTACTACTACTGCGGCAGCTACTACGGTTACTGTTACTACTACTGTTACCCCGCCCCCACGTACTGTTACAGTTACTGTAACTCCAACACCTACGCCCACACCTACACCGCCACCTATTGCATGGCCTACAAGGCCTGTAACTATTATTGTCGG